>PJEL010000545.1_pt1 | contig 44153 bp, 36 predicted proteins | sample 1853271 | NCBI WGS metagenome assembly PJEL01 (sample SAMN08108733, study PRJNA415343) | Invertebrate metagenome, whole genome shotgun sequencing project. | host: Globobulimina | place: Sweden: Gullmar Fjord | collected 2015-08
CGGGCCGTCTCAGAATGATCCCCTCGCCGTCCAGGTTTTCAACTTTATTCAATTCCTTCTGTAAATGCTCGTTGTTCTTAACAGGGAGGTGCTCTATAACGAAAGCATATTCTGATGGGTGCGTCTCAAACCATTCGGCAGCGGTCTTAAGCCGATCCTCAAAGCCTCCTGCTGCATCTGGAAGATCGAATATAGCGAATTTCAGCTGCAGCCAGCCGTCATGCGACGCCTTTTTATTAACAATGCTGATAGTTTTTTCAAAGGTGTTTCTGCCGCCCCATATTTCGCCCTCAATCTTAAAGTCCGGAAAGTTTTTGACAAATGCAGCCGGAGGATGAAACGGGATCCCGTTCTTAGAAAGCAGCTGTTTGCCATCCCATAATCCCCTCACCCCGTCAAGCTTCTCACTCATCAGCCAGTTTGATACATCGGCTCCTTCCTCATAAACCTGAGGCAGCATTATCTCCAGTGCGTATGCTGCTGACCTGAAAGCCAGAAGGAAGATAAGAAGGAGGATAGTTTTTTTAAACAAGCCGGGACCTGTCCTTAATTGTGAAGTCATAAGCGATTGCTTTAATAATAATAGTTGTTCTCTTTTAAGCAGCCTTCTGAATTTTAATTCCTAAATAATTGTTATGTATTATTAAAAGATATAACTATTTGTTTTTTCAAGATAAAGAATTAACCTTGCAAAGAATTGGAGGCATGTCTTTACTTTTGTTTTTATGGGAATACCCCCTGCGTTAGTGCCATGCGATATTCAACTAATTCTTCAAAATCAAAACAATATTTTACTTCCTTAAACTCAACATGTTCTATTTCAGAAGGTATCGTTAGCCAATGTTCAATTAATTCTAATGCAATTTTCATATAACCATTTCTCTTCTTTTAGGACTATGTAATATAGCAATTGGTTTTCCACGATATTATAAAACGATACTTAGAAAGTTGAAGGCAGGAAATGATATAATCGGAGCAATTATGAATACTGTAATAATTCTTCTCGGCCCCACTGCTGTCGGCAAGACAAGGGCCTCCATCCTCCTTGCAAAGGCCTTAAAGACAGAACTCATAAGCGCCGACTCCATGCAGATATACAAGCATATGGATATTGGTACTGCTAAACCCTCGAAGGAGGAATTAAAAGAGGTCAAACATCATCTTGTAGATATCCTCTCTCCTGACGGATCATTCAGTGCAGGTGTCTTCAGAGACAACGCCGTAAAGATTATTGATAAACTTCATGCTGCAGGCAAGATCCCAATAGTTGTCGGGGGCACAGGCCTTTACATAAAGACATTGACTGCGGGACTCTTTGACGGTCCGGATGCTGACTGGACTCTAAGAGGTCAGCTGGAAGAAGAAGAGAAGGTTAAAGGCAAGGGACACCTTTACAAACGCCTTCAGAAACTTGACCCTGCTGCAGCTGAAAAGATAGAGCCGAATGATGTAAGAAGAACTATAAGGGCGCTTGAAGTATCTCTTAAAGCAAGCAGTATATCAGATAAACAGAAGAGTACCACACAGCCTGAGCCTTATAATTTCATTAAGATAGGTCTAACACGGGACCGGAAAGAGCTGTACGCCATTATAGATGAGAGGGTAGACAGGATGATGGAGGCAGGCCTTCTTGAAGAGACCAGTGCACTCCTGAAGATGAAGCCCCACCGCACACCACTTCAGGCGCTCGGGTATAAGGAGATGGCGCGGTATATTAATGGTGAAATAACGCTTGATGAGGCGGTAGAACTTCTTAAGAAGCGGACAAGGAACTATGCTAAGAGGCAGATGACATGGTTCAGAAAGGAACCGGATGTCATATGGATGGATATTACAGGTATATTTGATAAGGAGAAAGTTTTTGAAAAACTTATCAGAGAGATTGATATTATTCATAAGCTGGTCTAACTTATTTCTATGAGCCCAATACCAAAAACCCCTTTACTTGCAGTTGACGTGATTATTGAGATCAACGGAGGGATTATTCTAATCAAACGGAAGAACCCTCCTTTCGGCTGGGCCATACCCGGTGGGTTTGTTGACTGCGGTGAGACGATTGAGCAGGCTGTCATCAGAGAAGCTAAAGAGGAGACAGGCCTTGACATTGAGAATGTCAGGCAATTCCACACCTACTCAGACCCAAAAAGAGACCCCAGACACCACACCGTATCAATAATCTTTATTGCGTCTGCATCAGGCACACCAAATGCCGGGGATGATGCCAAAGAGGCCGAGATATTTATAAGAGACTCGCTTCCTGATAATCTGGCTTTTGACCATATGCAGATACTTGATGATTATTTCGAGAAGAGCTATTGATGATAACGTGCTGTATAGTTCCTGAAACGTTTAATATCTGAAATTTAGACCTTTACCAGCTTCCCTCTGGAATCTGCAACAACTGTACCGTCTTTGGTCACGGCCTTTGCGTAGGTTTCAAAGGTCTTTCGTGTCTCTTTCAGTATCTCAGCTGTAACGGTAATCTCCTCACCTACCTTTAAAGGTTTTTTAAGGCGAATATCCATCTGAGCGGTTACAGCGGGCATGCCCATGTATATTGCAAGCTGCACCATAACCTCATCCAGAAGAGTTGTTATGATACCGCCATGCACGATATTGAAATAGCCCTGATGCTCCTTTTTTGGAGTAAAGCCGGTCTTTAAGCTCGTCCCGTCAAAATCAAACTTGAGTTTTAAACCTATAGGGTTCTTCGTTCCGCAGGCAAAGCAGTGTCCGTCATCAATGAGTTCCATGAAGGGAATTTATCATAATGAGATGATAATGACAAGCAGGCAGCAGAGTTAGAGCATTACTTGCTCTTCTTCTTATATTCACAGCCGGTCAGGCCGCAATAGTTTCCTATGTATTCTGAAGATGGCCTGTAAAGGGCTGGCTTCTCCTGGGCAAGTCCAAACTTCTCTTCAATGATATGAGCGCACCACCCTGATATCCTTGATACGGCAAAGATAGGTGTATAAAGATCATTTGGAAGGCCCATCAGGTTATAGACAGGTGCGCTGTAAAAATCAACGTTCGGTTTTATGCCTGTTTTGCCTTTTGCTTCAAATGTCTTAATAGCTGATTCCTCTATCGTCTCGCTGAGCCTGTAGATATCTGACTTGCGCAGTTCCTTCTCCAGTTTTTTTAGAAATACCTTAAGTATGGCAGCCCTCGGATCGGTAGTCTTATAGACAGCATGCCCCATTCCCATTATCTTCTCTTTCTTTTCAAGCTGCTGTTTGACCCACCCCTCAACATCCTGTTCGTCCTTAAGCTTCTCAAGCATATCCATGACTCGCTCATTGGCCCCTCCATGAAGCGGTCCTGAAAGCGCGGCCAGGCCGGCAAGAACAGAAGCGTACATATCTGCCTGCGTGGAGGCCACCTCCCTGCATGCAAAAGTTGATGCGTTGAAACTGTGGTCTGCATGAAGAATCAGGCATACATCAAAGATCTTGGTTATTTCAGGGTCAGGTTTTTCTCCTGTGAGCTGGTATAGCACATTCTCGGCATGAGAGAGTTCAGGGTCATGCGGGACCGGCTCAAGTCCGTTTCTGATCCTGTGCCAGGCCATCAAAGCCATAGGCAACAAAGCGATAAGCCTTATAGCGGTCTCCTGATTACTCTCAATGCTGTCATCAACAGTACATTCAGTACAGCCGAGCATCGAGACAAAAGCGATAAGCGCATACATAGGTTTGGTATCTTTTAACCAGGACTTCATTGAGTCGACCAACAGACCGGGCAGAAAGCTCTTTGCGGAGAGGCTTTTACTGAATTGCTCCAGATCATCAGCTCCTGGAACCTCCCCTTTTAATAACAGGTAGGCGGTCTCTTCAAAGGTCGCCTGCTCTGCCAAGTCTTCAATACGGTATCCCCGGTATATAAGCACGCCTTCCTGACCATCGATAAAGCTTATCTTGGTGTCTGCAACCTGGACCCCTCTAAGGCCTGTGTTTTTAATGGTATTTTCTTTGCTCATGCATTGATCCTTTCACATAATTACTTTAAAAAACAGTACGTTTTCAAGTGGTTATCCGACCTTTGAAGCTTAATATGATAATAGCAGTTATTCGTCTCAACTACAATATGCTTATAATCTTCAGATGCTTTCATTAACTACATATACATGGTAGAATATCAGGTCTTAAAATCATGCCGTTTTCAGGATTATTAAATGCCTAAAAAAACCAAAAAAAGAGTCAAAAAAGCAGTTTTTCCTGCTGCAGGACTTGGAACGAGGTTTCTACCTGCAACAAAAGCCTCTCCAAAGGAGATGCTGCCGATAGTTGACAAGCCCATGATACAGTATGCGGTTGAAGAGGCTGAAGGCTGCGGCATATCGCAGTTTGTAGTAATTACCGGAAAATCAAAGAGGGCCATTGAAGATCATTTTGACTCTGCATGGGAGCTTGAAGAGAAGCTTCATAAGAGCGGAAAGAAGGATATGCTTAAGGAGGTCAGGAGGCATGACCATCTTCAGTTCGGCTTCATAAGGCAAAGTGCTCCTAAAGGGCTGGGCCATGCGATCTTATGTTCAAAGCCGTTTGTTGAGGATGAGCCGTTTGCTGTCATACTGAGTGACGATATAATAGACCCTGATGATGACCTGCTCGGTAAGATGATAAAGCTTTATAACAGGTATCAGGCGCCGATACTTGCTCTTCAGAGGGTTCCTAAGTCTGAGATACACCGTTACGGTGTGATCAAAGGGAAAGAGGTGGCAAAGAACCTTTATAAGGTGACTGATATGGTGGAGAAACCTAAACCTTCTGCAGCCCCTTCAGACCTTGCGATCATTGGAAGGTATATACTTACACCTGACATCTTCAAGTATCTAGAGAAGGGGAAGCCCGGAAAGGGCGGCGAGATACAGCTTACGGATGCGATAAAGGCATTATTAAAAAGAAAGCCTGTTTACGGTTTTCTATTTAAAGGCAGGAGGTATGATGCCGGGGACAAGGTCGGGTTCCTTACCGCTACTGTTGAACTTGCCCTTAAGAACAAGGCAGTCAAGAAGGATTTCAGGGAGTATCTTATTTCGATACTTCCCAAAATAGCAAAGGAGAAATAATGTCTGATATAGATGCAAAAGATATAAATGCAAAAGATGAACGCGATATCGCGATCCCCTCTTCACTGCCTGTTCTACCTGTCAGGGATATAGTCATATTCCCTTACATGATACTGCCGCTCTTTGTAGGCAGAGATGTCTCGATTAAGGCGATAGAGAATGCTGTAGGCGAGAACAAACTTGTTATGCTTGTTACGCAGAAGGACGTTGATATTGAGAATCCGACCGTAGATGACATATACAGCATCGGCACGGTTGGCAGCATACTCAGGACCCTTAAGCTGCCTGACGGCAGGTCAAAGGTCCTTATGCAGGGCATCACAAAGGCGCAGATCACAAACTTTACACAGACCAATCCTTACTTTATCGGTGAGCTTGAGAAGCTGGAAGATAACCGGGATGAGGAACTGACCGTCGAGGTTGAGGCGATTATCCGAAACGTCAAGGAGCTTCTTGATAAGGCTGTGGCGCTCGGCAAGTCATTTCTGCCTGACATAATACTCCTTATAGAGAATATTGAAGAGCCGGGACGGCTTGCTGACCTTATAGCCTCAAACCTCGGGCTAAAGGCAGACCAGGCCCAGGAACTGCTTGAGATACTTGACCCCATTGTAAGACTAAAGAAGATAAGCGAGATACTCAGCCGTGAGGTAGAGCTCCTGCTTGTGCAGCAGAAGATACAGTCAGATGCAAAGGGCGAGATAGATAAGAGCCAGCGTGAATACTTCCTCAGGGAGCAGCTCAAGGCGATCCAGAAGGAGCTTGGTGAGATAGATGAGAAGACCGAGGAGATCCTTGAGCTTAAGAACAAGATTAAGGAAGTTAAGATGCCGAAAAAGGTTGAGAAGGAGGCTATGAAGCAGATAGGCCGCCTTGAGAAGATGCACCCTGACAGTGCAGAGGCCGGGACCATCCGCACTTATGTTGACTGGCTTGTCGAGATCCCCTGGTCTAAATCCACAAAGGATAACCTTGACCTCAAAAAGGGGAAGCAGGTACTTGATGAAGACCATTATGATCTTGAGAAGGTAAAAGAGAGGATACTTGAATACCTTGGTGTAAGAAAACTTAAAGAGAAGGCTAAGGGAAAGAGCGGGATGAAGGGGCCTATACTCTGTTTTGTCGGCCCCCCCGGTGTTGGTAAGACATCATTGGGGAAATCCATTGCGCGTGCCCTTGGCAGGGAGTTCTTCAGGATGTCCCTCGGAGGTGTAAGAGACGAGGCTGAGATCAGAGGACACAGAAGGACATACGTAGGCGCCATGCCTGGAAGGATAATACAGGGCATAAAGACAGCCGGCAAAAACAACCCCGTCTTTATGCTTGACGAGGTGGACAAGATAGGCATGGACTTCAGGGGCGACCCTGCATCTGCACTATTAGAGGTGCTTGACCCTGAACAGAACTTTGCATTTACTGACCATTACCTGGGCGTTCCTTTTGACCTTACTAATGTGATGTTCATAACCACTGCCAATCTTATTGATCCTATACCATCTCCGCTCAGGGACAGGATGGAGATAATAAATCTCTCCGGCTACACAGCCGAGGAGAAGCTTGGCATTGCACGTAACTATCTGGTCTCAAAGCAGCTTGAAGAGCACGGCCTTACAGCTAAGAACCTGAAGATCAATGACAGCGCTGTGCTGCAGGTTGTTACCCACTACACAAGAGAGGCGGGCGTTAGGAACCTGGAGCGTGAGATAGCCAATCTCTGCAGAAAGGTCGCACGAAAGATAGCGGAGGGCAAGGATAAGATGTATCACATATCATCCAGAAACCTTTCAAAATATCTTGGGGCGCCTAAATACTTACCTGAAGAGGAGATGGAGAAGGATGAGGTGGGTGTGGCTACAGGCCTTGCATGGACAGAGACAGGCGGAGAGACCATCTACATTGAGGCTACAATCATGAAGGGCAGGGGTGATATAACCCTGACAGGTCAGCTTGGAGATGTGATGAAGGAGTCTGCATATGCGGCTAAGAGTTATATACGTTCAAAGGCAAAAGAGATAGGGATAGAGAGCACCGCCTTTGAAAAGAACGATATACATATACATGTCCCGGCAGGTGCGACACCGAAAGACGGCCCTTCTGCCGGAATAACCCTTGCCACTGCCATAGCCTCGGCATTTACCGGCAGGCCTGTCTTTAAGAGCACTGCCATGACAGGTGAGGTGACGCTGAGAGGAAGAGTGCTTCCAATTGGCGGGTTAAAGGAGAAGACCCTTGCGGCAAAGAGGATGGGTATCAGCAGGATGCTTATTCCAAAGAGGAACAAGAAGGATCTTGATGAGATACCCAAGTACATTAGGAAGGATATGGAGTTTGTCCTCGTAGATACTATGGATGAGGTCTTAAAGGCTGCCCTCAAGAAAGTCCGTAAAAGGACCAAGGCCAAGTAATATTTCATTCATTGCATAACTTTGACACTTAAAGGTTCAGGTTAATACCTGAACCTTTTGTTTTGTTTGGGATAAACTGTAAATATGAAAAGATCAGCGCTTTCTAAACTCGGCGAGTTCGGCCTTATAAAACAGATAGAGAATATCTGCAGAAAGGGCTCCAGAGATATCCTGCTGCATATCGGAGATGACGCAGCCGCTGTAAGGACCGGGTCTAAAACAACCCTGCTTTGTTCTGATATGCTTACAGAGGGTGTTCATTTTGAACTTAAGACAGCCACCTTTCGACAGCTCGGGCATAAAATACTTGCGGTGAACCTGAGCGATATATTTGCTATGGGCGGCAGACCTAAGTTCTTTCTCTTGAATATTGCCATACCCGCTAAATGCAGTGCAGGTAATATCAAGGATATATACAGGGGCATCAGGGCCCTTGCTGACCGGCATGGCGTTTCTGTAGTAGGAGGAGATACGACATCATCAAAAGGAGGACTTGTGCTTAGCGGCACTCTAGTCGGAGATGCTGACAGGGCTATCTCACGTAAAGGCGCAAGGCCGGGTGACGGTATATTTATAGCAGGGACTCCCGGTGACTCGGCCATTGGCCTGGAGCTGTTGAGGCAGGGCAAAGGGAATAAGGTGAAAGGAACATGGAAGAAATATCTTACCAGGCGTCACCTGATGCCTGAACCCATGCCGTTAACGAGACGAAAAGATGTGACATCAATGATAGACATAAGCGACGGCCTTCTTGCTGACCTCTGCCACATATGTGACGAGAGCGGTGTCGGAGCGGTTATACATAAAGATAGAATACCACTGTCAGGCGAGCTTGTTAATGCTTCCGCAGCACTGAAGAAAGATCCGTATGAATATGCTTTAAAGGGCGGTGAGGATTTCATCCTGCTCTTTACCTCTTCGGCAAAGAGCAGGAAAGGTGCGATGAGGATAGGTGAGATAACAAAGAAGGGACGCTATATAATAGATGCTGCAGGCAGGAAGAAGATGTTCAGGGCGGAAGGGTATGAGCATTTTAAATAAGCAATATTAAATGTTTTATCTGGAAAATTAATATATGTCTTTTATTAGAGATAAATTAAAGAGTATGCTTCAGGTGCATGAGACGCCGCACCGAGTAGCGCTTGCGTTTGCGCTGGGGGTCTTTATGGGAAACTCCCCTTTTCTCGGACTTCATTATGTAAGCGGTATCTTCTTTGCATGGATATTTAAGCTTAACAAGCTGGTCACTTTTGTCGGGGTAAGCGTTAATAACCCCTGGACCATAGTTCCTATATCCACCCTGTGTGTTTGGGTCGGCGCAAAGATACTCGCAATAAAAGATGTTATTCCTGAGGTTGACTGGAAGAGTGTTAACCTTACAACAGTACTTTCATGGATGAAGAGCCTTGTAACAGACCCTGACAACTTTCTTGCGTTAATGAAGGATCTCTGGCCGCTGCTCAAGGCCTTTTTCGTTGGCGGAATGGTGGTCTGTACCCTGACATCTATTGCAAGCTACTTCATAATGCTTAAGATCGTTGTAAGGTACCGGAAGAGCCACAATGCCTCATAAACTCACACCGACACATATCATCCTGTTTGTCCTTACCTTAATCACCACAACCCTTGCAGGAGTTATGCTCAATGGTGTGGCACCCTGGGAAGAACCAGGGAAAATATATATCGGACTGCCCTTTTCCCTGACGCTTCTATTCATCCTTTTAGTGCATGAATTCTCACACTACTTCATGTCGCGTAAGCACCGTGTCTCAGCCACACTTCCATACTTTATACCTGCTCCTCCTATACCATTTATAATAGGTACGTTTGGAGCCATAATAAAGATGAAGCCGCCTATTCCAGACCGACGTGCGCTTCTTGATATTGGAGCATCCGGTCCCATAGGTGGTTTTATTATTGCAATAATTGCTACCGTAATTGGCTTGAAGCTATCCACAAAGATCCCTGTTGATGAGGTACATCAAATACCCGACGCTATCTCTTTTGGCAGTTCATTGCTTTTATATTTAATTTCAAAGATAGTTTTGAATGTGGACCCGGAAAAATACGAGATACTTATGCATCCTGTGGCCTTTGCAGGCTGGATAGGCCTTCTTGTTACAATGCTCAATCTATTGCCGATAGGACAGCTTGACGGAGGACATGTCACATATGCTCTATTTGGTGAAAAACATGCGACAATATCCAAAGTTACGATTCCCGTTCTTGTGCTAATGGGCATATTCCTGTGGCTTGGCTGGCTCTTCTGGGCGGCTATTATGATTTTTGTTAGTTATAAAACGGGTTTTAAACATCCTCCTGTTGTCTATCCTATGATCATGCTGGATAAAAGAAGGAAAATAATTGGATGGGCCTGTCTGGTGATCTTCATACTTACTTTCATGCCCGTACCGGTCAGCGGGATGTGAAAATTAAATCCTTTTTCGCCGTTTCACGCCTTAGAGCCAGCGCGAAGGAGAGTAGTATCCCCGCAGTTGCCTGAGCAGGGCCTGCATCAGCATCTGGCGGCCCCAGTTATACTCACCCCAGGGATAGAGAAACTTTAGCAGCTCCACTATGACCTTGCGTTTATCCTTTCCCGAAAGCTTAGATAGAGCGCCGCGGAAATCAGCCTCATGGGGACGACCAAATATTATCTTTATGGGGTTCCACTGGTCTGAGCAATGCCGAACCTCAGATGCGATCATCTGACGATAAACTGACTGCAGGGATGTGTTACTGCGCAGCGATTCCACGGCTGCTTCTCCGGCTGCGGCTCCTGAGTGAAGTGCACAGCTCATGCCCTCAGCTATCATATTGAGAAATCCTGCCGCCTGGCCTGTAACAATCACATTTCCCTTGCCAAAGACGTATCGGTTGATAAGGGACAGGCCAAAGTTGTTTACAACAGTCTCCTTGTCATCAGTAGGTTTAAGCTTTACGCCATAGTGCTTCTCCAGATACTCTATCGTCTGTTGGTGTCTCGGGGAGAGGTCTTCACCGGCTTTGTAACCGACGCCGACGATCTGCCGGCCGTTACGCTCGTGACTCCATGTATAATAACCAAGCCCGGGATGAAACCAGAAGTGAAAGTACCGCTTATCCAAGGGGCATTCTATTATCTCATGCAGGTACTGCCTGACTGTAAACCAATTTATACTCTGCCTGTAACCGGGGTAGAGACAGCGCACAACCTGGGAGTTAGGCCCGTCGGCGCCTATTACTATGCGCGCGCGGTAGCGCACGTCTTCTTTATCCCGCCTTGCAAGAACATCTACATAGTCACCCCTGTCCTCAAGGCTGACCAGGCGTGTTTGGTCGTGCACTTCTACTTTGCTCTGCTTTATTGCCCAGTAGTCTGAGTTCATGCGGTTTAAATGGGGGGTTGAGCCGTGGTCAAAATCCATTGGCATCTGTATCATTCCCCTAAAATGAAAGGTGACTCCCTGAGAAGAGGTGGGTTCATGGAGGACTTCCCCAGGAAGCGGGCCGAAGTTCTCAATAAGGAACCTGTGCCCACGAGGAGATATAATGCCGCTGCATGGTTTGCGGCGCGGAAGGGCGTACCGTTCCAGCGCCACTACCTCAAGGCCCGAGTCCACCAAGCGCTTTGATGCAGCTGCAGCGGCAAGACTCGCTCCTGAGATAAGGACGTCTACTTCTCTTATGCCCTTTGGTGCATTCACGGGCGGTCTTCCCCTGCCAGCTCTGCTGCATGTATTACCGGAGCAGCTCCGGCCTCTCTTAAAAACACAATATCTTCTGCCGCCTCTACGACTATGCGGTCAAAGCTTCGGCCTTCAAGTATCCAGCGTATCTGTTCTGTGATCTTTGGAACAGCTTCGCCCTTCACCTCTGCTCTGGAACATGCCCCTGTTGGGATAGCGATGCGCTGGAGATCCAGGTTCATCATACAGCCGGTCTGTCTGCTTACGTTTGTATAAAATGGCATGCACCTGTTGAAGTCCATGTTATAGGCGCGTGTTTCGATAATATATAGATCTGTCGGCCTGAGCGCGGCCTGAATCATGGGAAGTCTTAACAGCGCTTCGCCAAGTCCGGTCACTTCAAGCCCCGGCAGTACAGCCTGCATGTAACGCTTTAAAAGACCATCAGCAGTTACAACTTTTCTCATGCCGGTGAGCGTTTTAAGGAATGCCCCGGCCCTATCGGCTTTAGGCCTGCAACCAGTCTCAAACGCCTTTAATACATCCAAGCCGTCGTCTTCAGCTACCGGGATATCAAGTAGGCCTGCCGAGTGTTTTAGCAGGTCTTTATTCTCCAGCAAGGCCGCATTAGGGATCAGCAAGGCCCTGTCAGACGATGCCCGGTTAACTTGTCCCTGCGGCAACTCCTTGTTGTCATAGCCGTTAAGCGCCGCACGGAGCTTAAGCGTGATGTCAACTGTTCGGATACCCATTGTGCATGCCGGTTCACATGAGCCGCATAACAGACATGCAGATACTGCTTCCTTTATCTCTTCAGGTTGTGCGCCGCCCTGAAGCGCCCGCACCCGGCCCGCAAAGGTTAAAGGCACCTCATGGTTCTGCTGCCATATGGGGCATGGCAGTGTACACAAGCCGCAGGCGTTACATAGGTCATATCCATTGACGTCATTTATCATTAGAATATCACGTCCGGGTTCAGGATCATGGCCGGGTCGGCCTGCTGTTTCATTCTCAGGTGCCTGTCCACGAGTTCGTCACTGAAGACGCGTCTTATATAACCCTTCATCATTCCTCCGAAACGGTAGTAGCTCGTACCCATGTCAACCCCGATATCATATATTTCGTTCTTAAAGGACTGAAGAAAGTCACGGCTGTAGTTGTGGTTCCCGAGTATTGCTTCAAACTCACAGCCATAGGCAAAGTCCCGCGCGTCAGGGGGTATGCATGAAAGCTCGTAACGCGGCCTGTCATTGAAAATCTTGATGCCAACGCAGTAAAGCGTATAATGCGGGAAGTACTGTTTGCACACTTTGTTCCCCCGTTCTACCGCCTCTGCGAACTTCTCTTTACTCGTTGCCAGGTCAGGGATCACCATCTGTTTCCCTCCCCAAAACTTCCACACCGCTCGTGAGAAGACTACAGTCCTGTCTATTATCTTGCCGTCCTGCATATGTTGCGGCGGACTCAACTCTGGAAGAAGGGTGCGCTTCCGTTCAAGAAGATAAAGCGCTTCCTTGACCCTCCAGGGATTAAGCGCGTAATGCGCAGCCATACGCACAGCAAATCCCATCTCACCGTGCCCCCTGAGACGGCCTCTGTGTCGGCTGAAGAAATCTATCTCCCGCTCATCTGAATCAAAGGCAACAAGCAAATTAATAGCACGGTCAAGCATGGTTAAAATACCGGCATAATCAGCTATCCCCTCTTCTGACAGAAACATGAGGTCTTCTATGGCCTCCTTCATAGATGTGTAATAAAAGTAATGCATCTTAATGGGCGTAAAAGGGCGGATCTTCAGAGTTGCCTCTGTGATGATACCGAACTGCCCATAGCCAAAGAGTACTCGCTCAAAGAGTTCTGTATTCTCGCGTTCGCTGCACTCTACTATATCGCCTGTAGGTGTTACGACCTTTAAAGATATGGCCTGATCAGCGCTGCAGCCGAACTTTGAAGAGTTAATATCTATACCCCCCACTACCAGCGTGCCGCCAACCGAGGAGGTCATATTGAGCGGTGCAGAGAGGTAATCGAGACTTTGACGCCGTAAGACCTCAGCAAGCGAATGCCAGTATATTCCAGCCTCAGTACGTACCGTTAAATTGGCTTTGTCTATATGGAGCACGCGGCTCATTCCCCTCATATCGAGCTGCAGACCTCCAAAGGAGACGCATTCGCCTTCAGTGGTAAGCCCGCCGCCGCGTACGGAAACCGGAACTCTGTGTTTCTGCGCCGCCTTGAGCGTTTTTGCTACATCCTCAGACGATTTTGCCACGAGCACACCGTGCGGCATACCCATTGCAATACCGCCTCCGTCAGTAATATATACCGAACGGGTGGCCGGACTCTGGCTTATATTTATGCCGGAAGACCTGAGCTCAGCAGCAAAAGCATCCCACCCGGTACCATCCCAGCGAGATGGATTGGTCTGCTGCCGGGGGACACCCTTTAGAGAGTCAGGGGCTACAGGGTCAGGAGGAATCGTACCTCGCAGTAATTCAGTTGTATTTAACTCATCCGGTTTCATATATCCTTAACCCGTTCGCCTGTGTTCGGAGTGAGACGTCGGCTATGCGGTACAAAATGGCGGCGCATTTAGTGCGCCCTCAAACTGTATGCCGATAATTTTACCAAACAAAATCAATAAATGTCGAAGATTCACTTCAAATCGGAGAGCCGGATAGGCATTCTTGTTACTGCCCTTAACCTTCACTCCTGTACCGATTTGCGGGATGTAGAGGAGAATTCCATATCAGATTTCAGTGCTCTTCCTCTTTGACACTTCTGTACTATTTACATAAAACAATTATAATATTAGTGAAAATATGGCAATAAAACTCGAAAATATAAATCTCATAATACCGATAAAGAATATAGGGCTCTGCTACACCGGGGGCTTTGAGATGTTCCGTGATCATTACCTGAGCAGGTTCGGTGAGATCTACTGGCATGATATGCATCTCTTTCGGGACGGGGCTGAGACCCATGCGGAGATAGAATCACTTATCACATTCTGGAATAAGAAGGGGCTGGTTCCTTTTATTGAACGTGGTGGTGTAAAAAAATGGAAGGACATGTGTGTTATTGAGTCTGGTGCTGAAGCACCGACCCTGCCTTGCGACTGGATCGAGATTGATCAGACTAATAATTGTTCATTTTTTAATAAAAGGCCTAAGGGCAGGATCATCGGCAGAGAAGAGATGCAGATCTTTTATGGATAGCCGTAAAGATAAAGAGAATAAAAAAGGGGGCTCTTTAAAGAGCCCCCTTTTGGTTTTTTAATAAAAACTTAAGCTGCGTACTTCTTGATCCTCCAGTACTCTGCATTGAGCGTTTCAACAACATAGTCGAGCCTGCCTGTCTTGAGCCATTTGCCGATCGCTGTGAAGAATATCAACGGGTTCTTCATGGCTATTGACATGAGGATGGAATAGAAGTTTACATTTCCTGTACGTGTAAGGTAGTTTTTCCTGAAGAAGTGATTCTGGAGTTTCTTACGTATATCCCTCAGGTCTTCCTTGTCAAATGTTATAGCCATGAGAGGAAGTTCAGGCTGCCTGTGCGCCCAGACCTCTGAGAACGGTATGTCAGGATCGAGCCAGCCGTTCTTGATGGCTTGATCATATATATCGGTGCCAGGATAAGGCGTAAGGAAGTAGAAGGCTGTATAGTCGGCATCAATATCCTTTGCCACCTGATAGCTCATCTCTATATCCTCTTTTGTCTCTTCAGGGTTACCGATAATAAATGTAGCAAGTGTCCTGATATCAAGATCTTTGCAGAGTTTGAAGGATGCCTTGATCTGCTCTGTCCTGTCGCCATGACCGCCTTTGCCGAGAACCTTTAGGATCTTTGGAGAGCCGCTTTCAACACCGAAGTCGAGCTGGACAAGTCCTGATTCCTTCATCAGCTTCATGAGATCAGGATCAGTCTGGTCCACACGCGATTGGCCGGCCCAGACAACGCCCATATTCCTGCTCATAAGATCTTCGCAGTAGTCCTTGACCCAGTTTTTGTTGAGAGTAAAGGTGTCATCACAGTAATATACGCCTTTGATGCCGTATTCTTTATGCAGGTGCTCTATCTCATCAACAACGTTCTTAACGGAACGCCTTCTCGTCTTTCTTCCGAAGATATTGTGGCTGCCGCAGTAGATGCACCTGTATGGGCATCCCCTGCTCGTGACGATAGTCGTCTGGTTCTCGGTTGCGTATCCCCTTATGATCCCCGGGGGCATGAGGTATGGAGCCATATCGATAAGGTGACGTGCAGGAAATGGGATAGTATCCAGGTCTTCAATAAGCTCACGCCTGCCGTTGTCAACTATCTTGCCGTTCTCCTTGTACATGACGCCTGTTACACCGGCAAGGCCTTCACCTTTACCTAGCTTTTCACAGACCTCAACCATCGTAGCCTCACCCTCACCAACAACTATGAAATCAGCGCCGAACTCATTCAGCGTCTCAACAGGCTTAACAGTAGGATGCACACCGCCGCAGCAGTAAGGCACATCAGGGATAGCCGCTTTTAGGTCCTTCATCAGCTTCTGGGCCTTCTGATATCCTACGGTGAGAAAGCCGAGGCCTATAAGGTCGGGCTTGAACTCCTTTATCTCATTAATTATAGTTTTTGAATATTCCGGGTCTGCATCATAACACTGTACGGTATGGCCTTCTTTTTCGATCATTGCAGCAACATACATCAACCCGAGCGGCGGGACAACATTGTTGCCGTCTAACACCTGTGAATTTACCAATGCAACTCTCATATACACTATCTCCTTCTAAAAAGATTTATAAATTCTTCTTAACATTAATAATAGCATTCTGTTATTGCGGCTTATTTGCTTTCAGGGTTACTGAATAAAAATCTATATACTCAACCTTTTTGTAAAGGTAATTTCTTGTGATAGATACATCAGGAAAGCCTGCTATCTCTGCAGCCTCTACAAACCTCTCATCAGTAAGCGCTCCGGAAAGGCATGCTCCCCAAAGTTCCTTGTCCCTCTTCATATAACCCGGCACAGGCTTGTCAGCTACGATATCAGATATAACGAACCTTCCTCCGGGCTTAAGTATTCTGAAGACTTCCTTGAAAACATCGGCCTTATCTTCGGTAAGGTTTATAACGCAGTTGGATATAACCAGGTCAACAGAATCGTCATCCGCCGGCAGGTTTGCAAGATCGCCTTTTCTGAATTCAGCAACATCATAACCAAGATTTGCTGCAACCGCTTTTGCATTCTCTCTGGCTGTATCAAGCATCTCATCTGTCATATCTATACCTATGACCTTACCGTTTTTGCCGACACGCTTGGCCGCTATGAAGCAGTCTATTCCTCCGCCTGAGCCGAGGTCAAGTACTGTCTCGTTCTCAGTAAGCTCAGAGATCGCCGCAGGGTTACCGCATCCGTATGATACGTCCAGAACCTGACTAGGGATATGTTTCAGATCCTCGGGGTTATAGCCTGTAGGACAGTAGTAATTTAGTTCAGGAGTGCCGACAGCATCTCCGTATTTTTTCTTCACCTTCCTGGCAACATCGCCCTTTACTTCGGGCCGGCAGACATTCTCTTCATCCTCAACATCTACCGTAAGAACACATGAACAGTGGTAACAACCCACTTCATGGTCGTCGCTAATAGTCTTTACAGCATTTGCAAGGTGAGAAGGAAGCTTTGAGTCCATGGCGTTATATACATGCGGTGTTACATACCCGTCCTTTTTTTCAGGCGGTATACTCTCAGCAGCCATGTCCCATAGTATATCTTCATACATCTCTTTATATGTAGAGCAGTAAGGGTCAAGCGCCTTGATGGAACCCTTGCCAGAATCAACCTCACTTGCATAGTAACTGTGTGAGGTGCAGCCTCCTCCGCAGAAGTACTTCAGGTAGCACTCCTTACAGCCATCTTTATCAATGACGGTATTATCCCTTCCGCAGGACATCGCCTCTGACTTGAGCCAGATATCCTTAAGAGACCTGTCTCTGATGGAGCCTGAATCAAAAGCAGGGTCACCGTTTAGAGAGCCGCAGGGATATACATGGCCATCTGAGTTCACGCATATCTTTTCATAGCAGTTATTGCAGAGGTCATTCTTTCTTCCTCTTTTATAGCGGACGCGCGCCTTTAACGACTCTTCGTTATCAACTACAACATCCTGTTCCTCAAAGACCTTGCGCTGCTCCTTCATTATGGCTGTAACCTTCTCAGCAGGCACATAAAGCTCATCCACATTACTTGCTCCCCGCCCCTTTGTATGCATCCATAATATATGATGGTCCTTTATGCCCAAACCTGAGAGAAATTCTGAGGTCTCTTTTATATCGTCTTCATTGTATTTGCTTATAGCGGTGGAGATAATTGGGATAATGCCTATGCCTACAAGCCTCTCTATCCCGTCAACCGTCTTTTCAAAGCTTCCTTCGCCGCGGAGTTTGTCATGAATATCTGCGCTAGGTCCCTCCAGGCTTACCTGCAGTATAAGCTTTGGCCCTTTGAGCTTATCAAGGGCTTCGATCTTCTTGTCATCAAAAAGCGTGGCGTTTGTAAGAAGTATAAGTTCCTTATCATTCTTTACAGTGATGTACTCAATCACTTCAAAGATATCATCCTTTATAAAGGGCTCTCCGCCTGTTACATAAAAGCGGTTCACGCCAAGCTCTACAGCATCATCAACGAGTTTCTTGACCTCATCGGTGCTCAGTTCGTCCTTGAGTTTGGCACCTGCGCTTACAAGACAGTGTTTGCATCTAAGGTTGCAGGCGAGGGTTGTATATATCCATAGCTCATCAAGCTTGTCAGGGGCAATGGATTTGTTCCTGCCTTTATACTCAGGATGTTTGATCGGTTTTTCAGAAATAAACTCCAGCGTTCCGGCAGCACTTAAAAAGTCTGCGGTCTCTGATGCCGCATTCTTTGAATCGGCATACCTTTCAGCCATGATCTTCTGGATATCAGAAACAGTGTTATTCCCGTCACAGAGCTTCAGGGCCTCAATGCCGGTTCGGTTCACGCTTATCCAGTTAGGCATCTGCGGGTCTATTAGCAGATGTATCCCGTCTCTCTCTTTATCTAAATATTCGGTCGGGTAAAGTTTGTCATCATTGTTAAAGGTCTTGAAGACCGTTTCGTTGACCTTCCACATATCCAGACTATATTGCTGGATGCGCTGATCTCTTTCTGTGCCGCAGCATGATTTTGCCATATTATTAGCCTCTAAGTGCAAATATTATAAGGATTTCTTAGATAATTATAACATTTTCATATAGGTGAACTCTACCTCATTCAATTATAGTAGTATCTCCATATAAAAAACGTTTTGCTATTTCTGGGAACCTATATTATATCATAGTACGGATTCTGGTAAAATTAACTTATGCAAAATAAAGACAGCCTAAAGATAATATCAGTGACCGGAGCTCAAAGCGGTGTGGGGAAGACGACCCTCTCATCAATCCTTCTTAGGGCTTTAAGAGGATTTGGCGCGATTAAGTTTACAAAAACGCCAGTATATACATCACTTATAGACGATGAAACAATTATCAGGCAGGAGGGAAAGGATACCGCGATAATGCGTCAGGCGGGTGCTGAAAAGGTGCTATGGATAAAGAGTCCTTCAGCTGGCCTGCATGAGGTTTTAAATATTGCGATAGAAAAAATGATTGGGCTCAAAGGTGTTGTTATTGAAGGTAATAGTCCATTGGATTTTTTAAATCCTTCTCTGGTAATATTCATAATTGGACAGAATGGTGAAGTGAAACCATCAGCCCTTACTGCTGCAAGCAGGGCTGATGTTCTAGTTTGTAACTCTGACAAAACAGATGAAGACTTTGATCTGCCGGTTGAATTGCCATCAGATGTAAAGGTTTTCAGGCTGGATCTCTCAAAGGAAGGAGGAAATACAGATGAGTTCATCTCCTATGTCAAAGACAGAATTGCTTGAAGCCCGGATAAAAGAGGCATCAGTAGACAACGTGATAACATGTTATTCTATAAGGAAGATCGCTGAAGAAGAATGCGCGACCTATTCTGAGGCCGGAGATGCTGCAAACAGGCTCGCCATAAAGATACGAGAATGTGAGCTGGGCTGTTTTTAAGGAGACCTGTTTATAATTATGGAGACAAATGTCCTGCTTTTTGAATTTGCGCTCACCTTTTATTCTCTGGCAGCGGTTTTTGGTGTAGTAGAGCTCTTCAGAAAGATAAAGACCACTTCAAAGATAACTCTATACCTTGCACTTGCAGGATTTGTACTGCACACCGCAAACATCGTTGTGAGATATGTGGAGGGTGGCTATCTGCCTGTTACCAGCGTGCATGAAGCTACTTCTTTTCTTGCATGGTGCATACTGATACTCTTCTTTTTTCACGAGTATAAGTATAAGCTGGGGCTTTTAAGTTCCTTTATCATGCCGATAGTCCTTATCTTTATGCTTTCTTCTCCTGTTTTTCCACGGGAGGTAAAGCATATAACAGCACTGGATCCGGTTCTTAAAAGCCACTGGTTCGAACTTCATGTTATATTTGCATTTCTTGGTTATGCTGCATTTGCCATGGCGTGCGGCATAGGCATCATGTACCTGGTTCAGGAGCGCTTTGTAAAGAACAAGCATTTAGGAGGGTTATTCCAGAGGCTGCCAAGCCTTCAAAAGCTTGACGAGACCAACTATCACCTTATAACCCTAGGATTTCCTCTGCTTACCCTTGCTATGATCACAGGGGCGATATGGGCTAGCTCCGCATGGGGGACATACTGGAGATGGGACCCGAAAGAGGTATGGTCATTGATAACATGGCTCATTTATGCACTTGTTCTTCATCTCAGGCTAACAGTAGGCTGGAGAGGGAAAAAGGCCGCCATTTTGTCCATAGTCGGCTTTCTGATGGTAGTATTTACATTTTTGGGAGTAACTCTGCTTTTAAAAGGAATCCACGCTTTTGACTAACTGTAAGGATTGAGGGGGCCAATGGTTCTGGGCGAGGCGCATATTAATTTTTTCAGCAGAACCCGCAACCACTGCTTAATATGAATATAATTGTTGTCGGTCTAAATCACAAAACAGCACCTATTGAGGTTAGGGAGAAATTCGCTTTTGACGGTGATAAACTTGCCGGTGCTATGGAGCAACTGAAAACCTTAAAGATAACCGGCGAGAATGTGATACTCTCAACATGCAACCGTGTTGAGATATATGCGGGCGTAAAGGATGTTGAGTCAGGAATTGAAAAACTGAAGAACTTTCTTTCAGACTTTCACGATGTTCCAAGAGAAGCGCTTGACAGGTCTCTCTTTATATATAATGGCCGGGATGCTGTAAAGCATGTCTTCAGGGTCGCTTCAGGCCTTGACTCACTTGTTCTTGGAGAGCCTCAGATACTCGGACAGCTTAAGGATGCATATGATTTTGCCCTTAAGTATAAATCCACAGGCACACTCCTTAACAAGCTGATGAAGAAGACATTCTCCGTTGCCAAGCGTACCAGGACCGAGACCGGAATCGGAAAAGGAGCCGTAAACATAAGCTACACAGCTGTAGAGCTGGCAAAGAAGATATTTGATGACCTCACAAAGAATGCCGTTATGCTGATAGGTGCCGGTGAGATGGCCGAGCTTGCGGCAAGGCATCTTATCAATAACGGGGTGAAAGATGTCCTTGTTACAAACCGTACACTAGAGCGTGCTGAAGAGATTGCAGCGGAGTTTGAGGGCAGGACTGTAAAGTTCGGAGACTTCATGCAGGAACTGAAGCATACGGATATCGTCATATGTTCAACCGGCGCGCCGAACTACATACTTTTCAAGGAAGATATGAACCGCATGATGAAGGAGAGAAGGCAGAAGCCTGTCTTTATTATAGATATTTCTGTGCCTAGGAATATTGACCCTGAGATCGACAAGCTGGACAATGTATATCTGTATAATACAGACGACCTTCAGGGTATTGCTGATGATAATGCGGAAGAGAGGCAGAAAGAGGCTGAAAAGGCAGAGGCTATAGTTAGGGAAGAGATAGACTCTATGCTCAAGTGGCACTCTTCGCTTGACTCTGTACCGACGATAAAGGCGCTGAGAGAGAGTGCTGAGGCGATAAAGGCGGCAGAGCTTGAAAAGACGCTTAAGAAGCTCGGACCGCTCGGGGAAGAACAGACAAGGGCGATAGAATACCTTGCAAGTTCCATAGTTAACAAGATCATACACCATCCCACAGTGGTTCTTAAGTCAGCTGATGATGATAAAGAGCTCATGGTGGATGCTGTAAAGAGATTATTTGATTTAGAAGAGGAGAATGAGAATGAGTAAGCGCAATATTGTAATAGCTACACGCGGCAGCATGCTTGCGCTGTGGCAGGCAGAATGGATAAAGTCACAGATTCAGGAACTGGACAGCAGCCTGACTGTTGAACTGAAGAAGATAAAGACTACCGGTGATAAGATACTGGATGTGCCGCTTGCACAGGTAGGCGGTAAAGGGCTCTTTGTAAAGGAGATCGAGGAGGCGCTTCTTGACAGGTCTGCAGACCTTGCGGTTCACAGTATGAAGGATGTCCCGACCGAACTTCCTGAGGGGCTTCACCTGGTTGCTATCACAAAGAGGGAGGATGCAAGAGACGCACTGATAGCCAGAGAGGGGATAAAGAGTGTTAATGACCTTCCTCAGGGTGCTCATGTAGGAACCAGCAGCCTTAGAAGGATATGTCAGCTCATGAGCATCAGACCGGATCTCAAGATCACCCAGCTCAGAGGCAATGTTGATACAAGGATAAGAAAGCTTGACGAGGGTCAGTTTGATGCTATCATTCTGGCTACGGCTGGCGTGAAGAGGCTCGGGTATACCGAAAGGATAACCGAGAAGATACCTGTAGATATCAGTCTTCCTGCAATAGCTCAGGGCGCTGTAGGTATTGAGTGCAGGAAAGATGATGACTTTATAAACAGCCTGCTGAAAAAACTGGACCACGCTGATACATCTGTATGCGTTGCTGCTGAACGTGCCTTTCTTACAAAGCTTGAAGGAGGGTGTCAGGTGCCCATAGCCGGTTATGCTGTGCTTGAGGGCAGCGATAAGATAGTGGTTACCGGCCTTGTTGGAAGCTTATCCGGAGAGACCATCATAAAGGATGTCATCAGCGGTGACCCCGTGAATGCAGAAAGTCTGGGAGTTGCGCTTGCCGAGAACCTTCTGTCCAAGGGCGCAGGTGAGATACTTGCTGAGGTCTACGGAGATGAGAAATAACTGAAAGGCGTAAGTAAGTAAAGAATCAGGCAATAAAGGAGTTAGCCCTGCCTTAAAAGGTCACTGCCTAAACTTGCCCTTTAGAGATGCCGTAGGCTATATTATCTTGTTCAATTTATCAGATCAATTAATTTAAATAGAGGTTAACCATGCTTAAAATGATGCAGGGCAGCAAGTTCTTCAGCGTATTTTTGCTTGGAGGAATAATATTTATAATCACAATATCATTTCTCTTCTGGGGGGTAGGACCAAATACTAACCAGTCAGCAGCAGTTCTTGCAACCATAAGCGGTGAGAGAATCATGCTTGATGATTATTATCAGAGGTATGACGGTGAACTTAGAAGGGTTCGGGAGATCTATAAATCTGATGAAGAGATAGCAAAGCTGAACCTGAAAGAGACCGTTCTTGCAAACATGATAGACAGGCTGGTGCTTCTGGTGACAGCTGATGAGATGGGCGTCAGTGTTACGGAGGATGAGATCAAGAACGCAATAATCAGCATACCTTACTTTCAGAGCAATGGAAGATTTAACCCTGAATTATATGAGAGGACGCTCAGCCAGAACCGTATGACCCCGCAGTTATTTGAGCGTGAGTTCAAAAACGACATGATCATCACCAAGATGAGCCGCCTTATCGGCGAGACTGCTGAACTGACGGCTGATGAGCAGAAGATACTTGAATCCATAAAAGAAGGCAAGGCACAGCTTACAGAGACATTCCTTGCTACAAAGAAGAATCAGGCTATCCAGGCATATATCCGGGGCCAGGAGAAGAAGCTCGACATTGAAGTAAACCGTGACCTGATAATGTAAAGCTGCTTTACTTATTCAGGTCGTGCACTCGCCATACACCTTACCTGTCCACTCTTCACGGGATGTCTGCGAACCAATAGTATTTATTAAAAAGTAAGCAAAAAGAGTATTTTTACTGATTTGAGTATTATTGCTTCTGGCATATGACCACGAAGTGGCAAAGTACTTGCTCTTTATATAGCAAGATACAAAAGTGCATATTGTTTAATCCTGACTTACCCTTATATTTCAATGTGTTATACCTGTAATTATGGTTTTGTGAGTTCTGTCAGGGTGAGATAAAATTGACACATAATGATGCGGTAATAAGTCAGATAATCCTTATATTTGCTAAATAGGTATTATGAAAAAATCTTTTAAACTTTTAATTTTAGTAATATTTCTGGCCGGGGTCATTTCAGCCCCGTTTATGAGGGCAGATGTTCTGGCATGTCTGGACCTGCACGAAGAGCTTTACGTAAATGTAAAAGAGGTTCTTGCCGGCGGCAGCAGCAGGCAGACCACATTTATGAATGTCTCCCAAAGTGCTTCGCTGGATACCAGAGCAGAAACGGTTTCTGACTACTCATCGCTTAAGAAGGATGCCGTTGAGGCACTTTTTGAAAGATATGGCTTCAATAGGGCTGTTCAGAGCAATATTGATAAGTATACAGAGGGCAAATGGTCATTCAGCAGGAGGCTTAGCCGTGCAGGCAAATATGTTGACCTTATGTCATCTGTATTCATAAAGAAAAATATGCCGCCTGAACTTGCTTTTCTCCCCCTGATAGAGAGTGGTTTTGAAGCCAGGGCATACTCAGAAAAGAGTGCTGTCGGAATGTGGCAGTTCATGCCTGCTACAGCAAAAATGTATGGCCTTAAGATCGATCCATGGGTTGATGAAAGGCGTGACCCTGTGAAGTCAACCGAGGCTGCATCTGAATATCTAGGGGATATGTATAAGAGGTTCGGTGACTGGAATCTTGCACTTGCTGCCTATAATGCAGGGGAAGGCAAGATAGGCCGGGCTATCAAGAAGTATAAAAAAGATGACTACTGGCAGCTTAGGCGAACAAAATTTCTTGCTCGTGAGACAAAGAATTATGTACCTGCCTTTGTGGCAGCCACTGCTATAGCCATCTATCCTGAAAAATACGGTATCACGGATATTAAGCACCTTGAGCCTTTTAGTTATGATGAGGTGCTGATAGATGCACCTATGGATCTTGAGACGGTTGCGGCCTTCACAGGCGTAAGCCTGGAGACGATAAAGGAGCTGAACCCTGAGCTTAAGCACTGGTGCACTCCGCTGAATGTTGATAGCTATAAACTTAGGATACCTGAAGGAACAAAAGAGGCTTTTGCCGGCATGATACATGAGGCCGGGGAAGAGGAGATCTTTAATGTTCGTGTCTATAGGGTGAAGAACGGTGATACTGTAGGAAAGATAGCAGTGCTGCTCAACTCCTCCATACAGGCCATAGTAGAGATGAACTCACTTGGCAAGGATGCAGATATTTTTGCAGGCAGAGACATTCTTGTGCCCATTAACCGGGGTGAGAAGGTAAATGGCGATGAGATAGTCTATTTCAAGCCCGTCATTAAAAGCAGTAGCCTCTAGTAGCAAAACCCACAATTCAAGCAGTAGTCAGTATAGTCTACCCAACCCTGAAATACCACAATATATCAGCATGTTATAAAACAATTGATTTGCGAAATAATAAACTTAACACAGATGTAAATAAGGCAATAACCCAAAATGGAGAAATAAGGACAAAACGTCCTCAATAGAGGCTGAAAACGGCTATAGTGGCATGTAAGCTCTTGGATTTAAAGAGTAATTAGAGAACTGCCTCTTATTGAAATGATGAAATCCTGCGGCAGCGATCATTGCGGCATTATCTGTGCTCAGGTTTAATGATGGAAGATACACCTCTATCCCTTCAGCAGCTGCTCTCTCTTTCATCTTCTTCCGAAGCAGGCTATTTGCAGATACGCCGCCTGATACTGAGATTCTATTTATCCCCTCTTGACCGGCAGCCTTTATCGTCTTTTTTATAAGCATCTCAAGGGCTGCAGCTTGAAAGCTTGCAGCTATATCCTCTTTGCTGGATCCTGTTTTTTTCTTGATGTGTGTTAGAACTGCTGTTTTGAGCCCGCTGTAGCTGAAGTCAAGGCTTGTTGGCATTATGGCCCTTGGAAAAGGAATGGATTCTGCATCTCCTTTTAATGCAAGCTGTTCAATTAGCGGGCCACCGGGATAACCGAGATCCAGTAGTTTGGCCACCTTATCAAAGGCCTCACCAGCTGCGTCATCTCTTGTCCGGCTTATCTCCTTATAATCATCAAAGCCGTTCACTCTATATATGCTTGTATGGCCGCCGGATACGACAAGTGCTATAAAGGGGAATTCAGGCGTATTATCTTCAAGAAAGGCGGAAAATATATGCCCCTCAAGATGATTCACCGCTATTAGTGGAAGATCATTTACATATGATAGAGATTTGCCGAAACATACGCCTACAAGCAGAGAGCCTATTAGCCCTGGGCCTTGACAGACAGCAACAGCAGAGAGATCCTTAAAATCGACATCAGCAGAACCCATCGCCTCATGAACCACCGGCCATATCATCTCAAGGTGTTTTCTGGATGCAAGCTCCGGGACAATGCCACCATACTTCTGATGGATCTCGTTCTGATTGGATACGATATTTGATTTAATGACAGAGCCGTCCTGCACAACTGCGGCTGCTGTATCATCACAAGATGTATCTATTCCTAAAATAAGCATAGTATTATTTTTCAAGATGTTATCAACAGAAAAAAATATTTATCCAAAAGGCGCTACTGAGCTATGAAGAAAATAGCTGAAAGACACATGTACTTATAACATATTATCTTCTAACCTGTCAATTTATTGAAGTAATTTCGAGTATGTTCCACATGGAACATAACGTTTCCCACCATATGGTCTCCGCTTGGACTGTGAGTGTCTATGTGTAGACAAGGTGTTTATCAAGAGAATACCCACAATTTTATTTTTCTCAAAACGGATGCTTTACATTGGGCCTGGAGGTAGCGGTTAAAACAACCACAGGGTTCCACGTGGAACCCTGTGGTTTAGGGGCTGAGGTCTTGTGTTTTGACGAACAGGTGGCGATATCGCAGGCTGACTGATACCAGCATAAGCATTAATGGGACTTCGATAAGCACACCAACTACTGTTGCAAGGGCTGCCCCTGAAGAGAGGCCGAAAAGCATTGTTGCTGTTGCAATGGCAACCTCAAAATGGTTTGATGCACCAATCAGCGCTGTTGGCGCAGCATCCTGGTATGAGAGCTTGAAGAATCTTGCGATAACAAAAAAACTAAGGGCAAATATAAATATCGTCTGGATAAAAAGCGGTATGGCTATCCATAGTATTGATAAAGGGTTGTCGACTATGATATCGCCCTTAAATGAGAACAAAAGAACCAGTGTAGCAAGAAGGGCTATAGTGCTTATTGGTGTAAGCCGTTGTAAAAACTTACTTTTAAACCAATTCATCCCCTTTGCCTTTATTATCCATTTTCTGGAATAATAACCAGCCACAAGTGGAAGGGCCACGTATATACCTACAGAAAGAAGCATGGTCTGCCAAGGAATATGCATCGAGTTTACACCAAGAAGTAAGCTTCCAAGTGGTGCATAGAATATAAGCATGGCAAGTGAGTTAATCGCTACCATCACAAGCGTAAGCCCATCACTGCCTTTTGCAAGATATCCCCACAAAAGAACCATTGCTGTGCAAGGCGCAATACCAAGAAGGATCGCACCTGAAATATAGCTTCTCCATAGTTCAACCTCCTGGCCACCCCTGAGGATCTCTGTGCCGGGAATCAGGTCCTTAAAGAAGTAACCCATGAATAAATAAGCGAAAAAGTACATTGTAAAGGGCTTTATAGCCCAGTTTATCAGCAATGTGATTATGACGGGCTTCGGGGTTTTTGCTGCTTTTACCACCTCAGTGAAGTCTATCTTCACCATTATTGGGTACATCATAAAGAAGAGGCAGATTGCTATGGGTATTGATACATTGTAAACGGATAAGGAATTAAGCTTGATTGCAATGCCCGGTGCTGCCTTTCCTAAAAAAATACCCGCAGCGATACAGAACATCACCCATAGAGTCAGGTATTTTTCAAAGATTGAGAGTTGCCTTGCGTTGTTAGTCTTCATGGTTTAAATGTAATCTGAATTTTAATATATTCAGTTATTATTGTTTAGATTAAAGTAGTTAGATTCTCTACTGGCTGCACAGGTTGCTCACTCCTTTATTTGAAAGAAGGGTCTTTAGCCTTTCTTTGTCATCCCCTGTCAGGCTGTCAACCGCCCTTTCAGATGCACCAAGGACCAGAAGCTGTACAAATATATCCGACAGGTCCAATGAGTAATAGACCCATCTCCCATCTTTTCGATCTTTTATAATTCCTGCATCTTTTAGCAGTCCTATGTGAAAAGATATATTCGGCTGCGGGGTGCTCAACGCCTCAGCAATATCGCAGACGCACAGTTCCCCGCTTTCAAGGAGTTTGATGATCCTGAGTCTTGTTTCATCAGATAAGGCTTTAAATAGCAGTAACAGTTGTTTCATTTATTATTCCTTTTCAATGTAATCGCAGTCAATGATATCTTTGATTTTAAATATATTAAATATATATTACCTTGTAAATCAGTTAAATACAAGATGTATATATCAAAAATATTTGATATGTTGTCGGCATGGAATGGGAATCACTGCTTATGAAAAGTAAGGATTGTATGGAAATGCGACGGCGGGCAGATTAGCTTATTCTTAATACCGTTTGTATCAAAGATATTAAGCAGCTGAATAGTCATTAATAGCACCTGCAAAAAAATGAAATAAAAAACACACATAAGCTTCAGGTTAATTGATTACAGCGAATTGTATTAGGATGGATATATGCGTAAATTGAGATTGGATGCAAAAAAAAGATCAATAATAATAATTTTCATATCCCTGCTTTACATAAGTTGAAAGGTGTGATATAAATCTAAATTATCATTGTTATTACTATAGAGATATTTATATTGTTACTTAACTAAATAAAAAAAGATCAAGGAGGAGTCATGAAAGGGTTTGAAAGGTTCCGTTCCATTGTTTCAATTTTAACGGTCATTATCTTTTTATTTTCTAACACCGCATGGAGTGCTGTACCGCTATGGCAGGGTAAGATAAGGCCGGGTGTTATGGCAGGCAGCAATGATGCTGAAACGGATTATTTTATTGACCTTATTATGCCTATAACAGGAGACGAATCAAGTCTTCTCTTCTTTAATCCTCATCTCAGGGGCTCTGATGATGAGAGCTCAGAAATTAATATCGGCTTGGGTTACAGGAAGTTTGTTGACAATGACAACTGGATACTCGGCGGAAGTTTATTCTATGATGCCATGGAGAGTCCGTATGACAACACCTTCCATCAGCTTGGAGTTGGCGTCGAGGCACTCTCCGATCAGTTTGATCTTCGTTTGAATTACTACCAGCCATTAGGCACGACCAAGGAGCATATACCTGACCTTGATGAGTATGTGCTTGGCCCTTCATCACTGCTGGTATTCAAGGCGTTTGAAGAAGCGCTTCAGGGTTTTGATGGTGAGGTCGGCTATCTTATCCCCGGAATTTCCGATACCGTAGAGACACGCATCTTCGGCGGCGGCTACTGGTATACATCGGATTTAGCCAGTGACATAACCGGCTTCAGGGCACGCCTTGAGGTAAGGCCGATGCAGATCCTGAACATCAACCTTGAATACAAGAACGACGATTTAAGGGATGCTACATATATAGGCGGTTATCTTAACCTCCCGTTCTCCATCGGTAATATCTTTTCAGGCGGCAACCCGTTTGAGGGCATGAGCGAAATGACAGAGTTCGGCACAGGTACGCGTACTCTTGCCCAGAGGATGACGGACAAAGTGATAAGAGACAGGCATATAGTTGTAGAGGCGCGTGTAGGCGAGACATCAGAAACCGCAACAAATCCGGAAACAGGCGAGCCGATCCTTATGATCTATGTTAATGAGGACAACCCTGAAGAAGGTTTTCGTGCAGGAACTCTCAGTGACCCCCTTAATCATTTAATGGATGCTGAAGAACACGATCTTTGGGATGACGGCGTATGGGTCTATGTCTTCAGTACTGATGATCAGGCAGACGAATATAATGATGTAAACATCTCTCTTCTTGATGATGTAGTTCTCTGGGGTGAGGGATTTGAGTTTCTCGGCATAGGAGAGGACGGCGGCAACCCGATTCTCGTGGGTAACAGCTCAGACCCGGTAATCAGGCTTGCAGACAGTAACGAGATAATGGGCTTTGACATTACCGGAGGCACATCAGGGATATACGGCTCAGGAAGTTCACTTGGAATAACAGCAAGCGATGATGATGACGATGACGACGATGTTATTACCTCTGCCTATATACACCATAACAATATTTACGATAACTATGGCGGGGCCTCAGGAATACATATTAATAACAATATTTCAGATGAGGATATCTCAGGACTTAATCTCTCTTATATAATTGCCAACAACACGATTTCCGGAAATTCAGGAGATGGTGTCTATATCTATACCGGGGCAAGCGCAGACACCATAAGCGACTCCAGCATAACCATTAATTTATCAGACAATGATATCAACTCCAACCGTGGAGACAATGTTAACATTAGCAACTATGTTACTGCCAGAATGGTTGACAGCGTTGACATAACAAACACCTTTACTGATAACGTGATAACGGACGCAAGTGGCGATGGGATAGGAGGGCCAAAACCATCACCAAGAGGTTCCGGGTTTATACCGCAGCAATGCTGTGATGACGATGATGACGACGGCGACGGCATTGATCTCTTTAACGAGATATTTGCATCTGACACTATCTCCCAGAGCGATCAGGTGGCAAGCGTAACCAATTCCTCCATTACAAACACCTTCACAGGCAATGAAATAAGTCAAAATAATAACGAGGGTATTGAATCCAACAACTACCTCTATGCCAGCGTCTATTCAAACGGGCAGTCCATAGACGGCAGCCTTATATCAGAGATCAGCGACTCCTCCATCTCAAACACCTACACAAACAATACCGTCTCATTGAACAGCTCTGAAAACATATTCATTGATAATGAGATATACACACGGACATCTTCTGTTAATGACACCACAATTACCGCGGATGCTACATCAACCGTCTCAGGCTCTGATATCACCAATGATTTCATGGATAACGAGATTAGCGACAGTATGCGCGATGAGGGTGTTGACATAAACAACCTTATAGAAGCTGACGCTTATACAAGTAACTCTCCCTCGACCATTGAAGGTGATCTTACCGCTGAGGTCACCAATTCAAACATCTCCAATACTTTCAATGGCGACGTCGTCAACAGGAACGACGAGAGCAATATCGAGATTGAGAACTACATAGATGCCTGGACATATTCCAGCAGTTCTACCATAGACGGCAACCAGAGTGCCGACGTGACGGATTCAGGCATAACAAACTCTTTTGAGGATGTTGAGGCATCAAGTAACGAAGAAAGCGGCGGATGTTGTGATGATGACGATGACGATGACGATGGGAATGCAGGCATTTATGTTGAAAATGACGTAACTGTTTTCAGCGGTTCTTCTGATTCATCTGACACCATAGGCGGCAGCATCACTGCTGATATCACAGGCACTGACATCTCAAATTCTCTAATATCAAGCGAGATGATGGCAAATGCCGGGGACGGTGTAAATTTTTACAGTGAACTGGTAGCAGGTTCATCCATCTATAATTCAACCATCGGCAACATCATACCTGGAGGAGACCAGTCAGCCGGCGTATCAGATTCTAACATTACAAATACCATCACCGGGAATAATGCATCAAACAACGGCGATGATGACGATGATGACAGCGACAGTGACGGCATGAATATCGACAGCTATGTCGAAGCATGGGTATATGCCAATGACTCTGAACAGACCATCAACGGCGACATGGCGGCAGAAGTGACCGACACAGACATAACCAACACATTCACCGATAACACAGCCAATAACAATGAACACGACAATATCGAAGTCGATGCTGAGATCTACGCATCAAGCTCTGCAAAAAACACCTCAATAAACGGGGATATGATAACAGGCATATCAGGTTCAGACATATCAAATGATTTCACAGACAACGAGACCTCAGGCGCAAAGAATGATGACGGAATAGACCTTGATGATGTCTCCATCACTGTTTATAGCTATGCCAGTTCATCCACAATTGAAGGTGACTTGAGATCAGAGATCTCCACCTCAACCATTGACAACACATTAACAGGCAACATCAGCAGCGCCAATAATTATGACAATATCGACATGGACGACAATGAGATATATACATATACGTCCATCTACGCTACCTCGGTCTCAGGTGATTTCTCTAATGGAGTATCCGATGCCTCGGTGACAAACACACTTACTGGTAACTCAATTGAAAGGTCAGACTCGGATGACGGTTTAGAACTGGACTCATATATATATGCCCAGACCAGCATATCCACCGCTTCAGTCATCCGAGGCACATCTGATACAGTGACCACGGTTGACACATTTGTTGAAGATTCATTCATCGACAACACATTCATCTCTAACATCGTCAGCTCCAACTCTGACCATGGCATCTATATTGATAATGTGTATATATTTGCAGATACAAATATCAATAATTCAAATATCGGGGATGGTGAAGAATCTACCGGTGATGTTTCAACTTCAGTCACCGGCTCTGACATAACCAATTTGTTCGAGAACAACACCGTAAGCGGCAACTCCGATGACGAAGGTGTTGATATTGATGATAGTGACATCTATGCAAACAGCTCTATCTCTTACTCTGATCTTCATGGCGACCTCCTGAATACTGAGGTGAGTGACGTAAGCGTCAGCAATACATTCAACAACAACAACATAAGCGGCACTGATGATGATACAAATATTGAAGTATACTCTGAGGTCTATGCAGGCAATTATCTCTATAGCTCAGACATCGGCAGCGCCCAAATAAATGTTGAGGTCAGCGACGCGGGCATTGACAACTCATTTGAGAACAATACTATAAGTTCCTCATCCGAAGACAACGGGCTGTACATAGATAACGAGATCTACGCCTGGAACTCTGTCAACAGCTCCACTACTGGTGATATTATGACGGCTGTGACTGGCTCGGGCTCATCCATCACAAACACCCTTACGAATAATGATATCTCTTACAATCAAGAAGAATCTCTTGAAATGTACAACGATATCTGGGCAAATAACTATATTTACGATTCTGAGATCGGCGTCGGCGATGATGACGATGATGCAGCTCCAGCTGATGACGATGATGATGACGATGATGCCCTCACCGCTTATGTGAATGAGGCGACCATAACAAATATATTCGATAATAACACCGTGCTCAGCAATGAGAGGGAACTTAATATCCGCAGAAACCGCATTGAGGCAGAAAATGCCATTTATGAGGAGAGCAATGTATACGGTAACGTCGCATCAGAGATAAACCTCTCATCCATCACAAACACCTTTACCGATAACGATATCTCGGGCACCATATGGGACTACGGTGTTGAGATCGGCCAAGGGGGCTGCTGTGATGATGACGATGATGATGGAAATGTTATAAGGATAGAGAACTACACCGGAAGCAGCAGTGAAATAAGAGGTGACCTGACCGCTGATATCAGGGGCTCTGATATAGATAACACCTTTACTGACAATACCATCAACAACAACCATGACGGCGGTGTGGCTATCGACAACAACGAGATATTCATATTCTCTTCAGTTTACAGTGATACTTCGATAGGCGGAAGCGCTCTCTTCTCGATAGGTGACTCAGAGACAGAGACGCCTGTATCGTCATCCATAACGAACACGTTCGAAGGAAACGATATGTCTGCAAACGGCAACCTCGGATGCTGTGACGATGATGACGACGATGATGATGACAGCGATGACGGCCTGTACATCCATAATAACGAGATGGCGATCTATACTCTGGCTGGCAGCTCTACATCTTTTAACAACGACTACAGCTCCACTATCACAAACGGGTCGATCACAAATACCCTGACAGACAATACACTTGATAACAACATGAATGACGGCTTTGACATTGACCACAACTACATCTATACAGGGTCTTCGATCAACAATGTCACCATCGGTCTGGGAGGCAGCAGCTTCACATCCGACATATCAGGTGCTGCCATCAACAACACTCTTACAGACAACTCCTTAAGCTACAACGAGGACAAGGGTGTGACCATAAGTGAAAATTACATCAACATATGGAGTTCAGCCAACTCAACCTATATTAATGATGATTATGCCAGCACGATATCAGAATCCTCGATCAATAACCTGTTTTCAGGAAACGACATCTCATATAATGACGATATCGGTGTGGAACTCTATGAAAATTACCTGTCTATAGAGAATGGTTTACAAAATACTCGGGTAGGTAACGATTATTCCGGCGAGATAGCTGATTCTAGTATCTCAAACACCTTTGAAGATAACACCATAGACTACAACGAGGACGAAGGCATCATGATGGACAGCAATGCGATCGTTGTATACAATGAGGGTTCCAGTTCCACTGTTGAAAGGAACATTTCTGCAATTGTCGGCGCTTCCGAGGAGGGTCCCGGCTCTTCAATTACAAATACATTTACTGACAACTCGGTCTCAAACAATGACGACACCGGTATTCTGATAGGCTACCAAGGCTGCTGTGATGACGATGATGATGATATTGATCTTAACGGCAATGTGATAGGAGCCGGCAACTTTATGTTCGAAATGACTGTAGGCGGCGATGATGATGATGACGATGATTTTGTTCCCCGCCCAGCGATTATTGAAGATGATGACGATGATGACGATGATGACACACTTATTGCTGATGTGAATAATTCAACGATCACAAACTCATTCACAAACAATGATATAGACTACAATGACGGCACCGGCGTATTTATTGGCAGCGGCGATGATGATGACGATGATGATATCGGCTGCATAGGCGGCAACTGCATTATTGCTACAAACCTTATAATAGATAGCCCTGAAACTGTACGCGGAAATGCTATTGCAACGGTAACCGGTTCTGACGTCATAAACGAATTTGATACAAACAGTATATCGAATAACGACTACAATGGTGTCTATATCGAGGCAAACACCATCTATAGCCTATCCAGCCTTGACGGAGTTGTTGAGGGTGATCTTGTAAATGAAGTTCTGGACTCTGACATCACCAACACCTTCACTGATAATACCATCACATGGAACAATGGCAACGGTGTCTATATCGGAGAGAACACCACATGTGCTGCAAGCTGTCATGGGGAGGGTGCAAATACCATAAATGGAAGCCAGCTTGCGCTCATCTCAGGAGCAATGATCGACAATACCTTCACCGGCAATACGATCAGCTATAACAGCAGTGACGGTGTCCATATGGATAACTGGATCATCAGTGAAGCCCTGAACTTCGGCTCTGTTTTTGGTTCGCTCGTTGCAGGAACAAGTGACTCAAACATAAGCAACACCTATGAAGGTAACACCCTCGACCAGAACGGACAGGACGGAGTAGACCTCAATAATGACCTAGCCGCTGTGGCTGTTCCGGCCAGTTCTGTTGGAGAGGATATACTAGCCTTTATCAGCAGCTCTGATATAACAGATTTCTACACCTCAAATTCCGCAAACTCCAACGGTAATATCGGCTTACTACTGAGATACAGTTCCTATGCCAGTATCGAAGGCGATGACGACGATGATGACGGAACTGAGGTAGAGGTCTTCCTTGAAGATAACTCCCTGATAAATAATGACTTTAATGGAATTAACCTTTTATACGAAGGTGGCGGCACATTCACAGGGGATCTCGGAGGCGGGCTGCTCGGTTCTCTGGGATTAAACCTTTTGTACGGCAACGATAATCTTAATCTTTCTAATGCTACAAATGTTACTCTGCTTGCTGAAGATAACTGGTGGGGTGCAGACGCAGATCCTGATGATGGGATAGGTGGTGATCCTGTTGACTATACCCCTTGGCTTGCAGCATTGCCGTAACCATAAGAATTAAAACCGAAAAGCCCTGTGCCTAAGCACAGGGCTTTTTCTTTGGCTTCTTGACATTTGAGCCATATTACTTATAAAGTATCTACCTATGAGAAAACCATACATAGCAGCCAACTGGAAGATGATGAAGAACCTTGCGGAGACCGAGGAGTTTATAAGCTCCTTCATCCCCCTTGTTGAGGGCATTACTGATGCGGATATACTTCTTGCCCCACCCTTCACATCGCTGAGCCTTTCAGCCCAGATGCTTCTGCCGACAAATGTAAAGCTAGGCGCACAGAATATGTTTTATGAAGAGAGCGGCGCATATACCGGCGAGATATCAGCAGATATGCTTCTCTTTGCAGGATGCTCCACCGTAATAATCGGCCATTCCGAAAGAAGGCAGTATTTCGGCGAGACGAATGAGACGGTCAATAAGAAGATAAAGATGGCAAGGAGCAGGGGGCTTGAGGTGATACTCTGTATCGGAGAGTCACTTGAAGACCGTGAGTCAGGAAAGACATTTGACCTGCTCAGCGCTCAGCTTGCTGGTTCACTCAAAGATATCACAATGGACGGCGTAACAGTGGCGTATGAGCCTATATGGGCTATCGGCACCGGCAAGACAGCAACACCTCAGATAGCAAATGAGACCCACATTCATATAAGGGAGTGGCTTTCAAAGAATAAAGAGAACTCAGACGGCGTACGTATCCAGTACGGCGGCAGCGTAAAACCTGAAAACATCGGTGAGCTGATATCTGAATCCGAGATCGACGGGGCACTTGTCGGAGGCGCGAGCCTTAAACCTGACAGTTTTGCTAATATAGTTAAAGGAGCAATTAAATAATCATGTATACATTTCTTTTAGTAATACATATTGTAGTCTGTTTCACTCTGATATTTGTGGTCCTGATCCAGAGCAGCAAGGGCGCTGAGATGGGTTCTGCATTTGGCGGCGGCGGAAGCCAGACGCTGTTTGGAGGCAGGGGCGCATCATCATTTCTTGCCAAGATGACCACAGCGGTTGCCATACTCTTTATGGTAATATCGCTCACCCTGGCATTCTACACAGTAAAGAAACCATCATTATTATCTGACATGCCTGCTGTATCACAGGATGCCGCAGCACCGGCCGCCAGTACCCCGGGGCCTGTTACAGCTGACCCGGCAGCGACAGCACCTGCACCTGAAAAGGCTGAATAGGTCCTCTAATCCCGAAAGGTAATTTCACTCAATACGATATCCTTGCGCCTAATAAAGTTGTAGTTTACAAGGGGTTGAGGTTATGCAGGTCTCTTAAGCAAAGTCAAAAAGAAGATGCCGATACTGACAAGGACTATAGTCGGGCCGGAGGGCGAGTTGAAATATATAGAGAGCAAAATTCCTGTGATACCTGAAAAGACGCCGAATATCATAGAGAGGGTAAAGAGCTGCCTCATGTTTGAGGCGAGGTTCTTTGCCGAGGCTGCAGGGACTATCAAAAGCGATGTCACAAGTATGATGCCGACCAGCTTGAGGCTGACTGTGACAACAAGCGCGATGACAAGGAAGATGAGGTACTCAAAGAACCTTACATTTATCCCCTCTACCCTTGCGAGATCCTTATTGAATGCTATCTGAAGAAGAGGCTTGAAGCAGAAGGCAAGTATTGAGAGCGCGGCAAGTCCGACACCGGATATAAGCACTATGTCCATCTTTGATATGGTTAGGATATCGCCGAAGAGGAACGAAAAAAGGTCGCCCCTGTACCCTTCCATCATCCCGATTATCAGCATTCCTGAGGCTATAGCCGCTGAGAAACCTATTCCTATGGTTGTATCATGCGAAAGCGTTGTCTTTTCTGAAAGAAAAGCTATGAACAGGGCGATAAGGACCGCCACCCCGACAGATGCTATGGAGAAGTCTATCTTGAAGAGCATGCCTGCGGCGATGCCTGCAAAGGCCGCGTGGGCAATGGCGTCAGAAAAAAATGCCATCCTGCGCATAACGACAAAGCATCCAACGTAGGAGCATAGGGCGCCTACTATCACTGAGGCTATAAGCGCTTTCTGTATAAATGAATATGTCAGTAAATCATTAATCATGGTCGTGACAGCTATGGATGTAGCCTCCCATCATTTCGCCGTATACGCTCTTTATGACATCATCGGTAAGCGCTTCGGCAGGCTTGCCGGTGCATATCAGCTTACGGTTCAGGCAGAGAACATTATCCGCATAGCGGTAAACGATATTAAGGTCATGTGATATCAATATCACGGTCAGCCCCTTTTCTTTGTTAAGCCTCTGCACAAGATCATAGAACCTCTCCTGGCCCTCGATATCCACGCCGGAGGCAGGCTCATCAAGGATCAGTATCTCAGGGTCGTTCACTATGGCCTTTGCTATCATGACCCTCTGAAGCTCACCGCCAGAAAGACTTCCAACCTTCCGCTGTGAAAGACCCTGTGCACCGACCCTGCCGAGCAGCTCTTCAACATGCTCCTTTTCAGACTGCTTTCTCACCATATGAAATGTATATATGGGCGGCACATTGAAACCGAGCAGTTCTGATACGGTGAGAGGTATTGTCCTGTCAAAATCCAGGCTCTGGGGCACATAGCCTACCCTGCTGTGAAAGCTGTTCTTATTTGGGGGACCGCCGAAGAATGAGACGGTCCCTGCAGCAGCAGGCACCAGCCCCAGCAGGGTTTTTACGAGCGTAGTCTTTCCGGCACCGTTAGGCCCGATGATGGCAACAATGCTCCCCTTCTCAACAGAGAATGTTATATTCTCTATCAGGTGATGGCCATTGGCCTTTACACAGAGGTTTTCAACGCTTAAAATGCTCATTCATCCTTCCCTAATAGTATTTATCAAACGCCATCTTCATTATAAGATGGTTTGCCTTCACCTGTTCAACGTACCACTCGGCAGAGAGTTCCCCGGTCTCTATTGTATCAATTCTGTAGATCTTCAGTTCAAGCTCTCCCGATATCATCCTCATCATCTTTGAGATGGGGCCGGCATCTGCCAGTATCGCCTCGGCTCCGGAGCCTTTCAGACTGTCGATGATCTCTATTATCCGGCCGGGCGACATTGAGGCTTCGTGCATACTCTGTACTGTAGCCGCCTGGTTCAGCTTATATGTCTCTGCAATGTACTGAAAGCCCGAGTGCTCTGCTATATAGCTTTTCTTTCCCCACATACGGGCATCAAAGCGTATCTCCCGGTCGAGATCTCTGAGCTCTTGGATGTATGTGTCAGTATTCTGTCTATATGCGCCTGCGTTTTCTGGGTCGGTCTTTATCAATGCATCAGCAATATTCTCAACCTGGAGCATCGCGTTATCAAGCGACATCCAGACATGAGGGTCATTTTCAATGACCTTAACCCCGCTGCTGCTCTCCACAACCTGCAGCCCGTCACCGTTTGCAAAGCCTACTAGGCCGTTAAACCAACTTTCAAGTCCGAGCCCGTTGATCACCAGAATGTCTGCATCAGCCACCTTCTTGACATCATCGGGCTTGAATGAATATTCGTGGGGGCCTGTACCTGCAGGAAGCAGGTTATCAACTTCTGCAATGTCACCGGCTATGTTTTTAGTAAAAGAGTATAAGGGCGGGATAGTGGTTATTATCTTTAACCTGCCGTCATCTTTGGAAGCATCCTGATCAGGTTTGTCACAGGCAGATATGCTTATGCAGAGTATTACAACTAAAGGGAATAACCATTGAAAAGATACCTTCATGAAGAAGATTATACCATATGGAAAGTATCATTAAGGCACAACCTGCTGTTACTAAAGAAATATATTGACAACCGGCATGCTCTCAGATAAAGATATTTATCATGCTTTCCCCACACATCCCTATAAAAAAGAACTGCGCGAGATCGTTCATAATCTGTGCAATACGAAAGAGCAGACGTTTGCAGGTTTCATTGATAAGTGGCATAAAAAAATGGAACTAATTCTTGAAAGAACACACCGTAGAGCCAGTGACTGGCAGATGGCATGATACGCACAAACGTCTACGCTCGGCATATCACTGTCTCCTGTCAAATCTTCCTTACATGCTTACATACCAGAAGTATCTGAACAAAACATCCCGAATACGACAAATTCACTGTATGGGAGTTTTGCACACCTGAAGGGATTGATTCAAATCCATCGGGGTATAAAGATAGACTTGAAACGTAAATTGATCTTCTTAATACTCCAAAAACAGACACCGAAAAAAATTATTATGCCAAAATATCACATCCTTTTATTACTGTTCTATAATTAACTGGTATCTGGTATAAACCTTTTCAGTTAATGTTTTATATATATCAACTCAACCGGAGGTAATTATGAAAAAAGTGACAAAGTGCTTTCTCAACGGGCTGCTAGTATCCATACCGCTGGTCGTGACTCTCTATGTGGTCTATGCCATCTTCACAAAGATAGACAGCATATTTAAATTTGATATCCCTGGTGCGGGTTTTCTGTTCACCATCCTGACCATAACGCTAATAGGTTTTATATCCTCCAACTTTCTGACAAGAGGGCTGGTTCATTTTGTCGACAGAATCTTCACCCGGCTGCCGCTCATAAAGATGATATACACATCAATAAAAGACCTTATAGGCGCTTTTGTTGGCGACAAGAAGAGCTTTGACAAACCGGTCCTCGTCACACTCTCTCCAGGAAGCAATATTCAGGCGGTGGGTTTTATAACGAAAGAAAGCCTTCAGAATATTGGCCATGCCGACAAGATGGCTGTATACCTTCCACAGTCATATAACTTTGCGGGTAACCTTATAGTCGTGCCGAAAGACCAGGTATCTCCACTGGAAGCTGACAGCGGCGACATAATGGCATTTATAGTCTCAGGCGGTGTTACTTCCAGTTAGATATGGCGTTATGCACTATGAAAGAAAAGACTTAGTAACCGCTGGTCAACGGATAGCCTGCCTTGTGCCAGCCTGCAAGTCCGCCTTTCAATGCATATACCTTTGAATAACCTTTCTCCTGCATAATGAGCGCCGCACGGGAGCTCTTGAACTCATCCGGTCAGGTTCAGTAAAAGACTATGGTTGTCTCGCGGGGGAAAGAGTCTACAAGGGTCTCAACCTTTCCAAGCGGAACAGAAACAGAGCCGGGAATATGCGATGAGTGAAACTCCTGAAGAGAACGTACATCCACAATGAATACTCCCTGGCCCTTATCCATAAGGCTCTTGACCTCCTGAGCGGTAAGGGTCTCTGAGTGTTCATCAGTATGAGATTCCTCAACAGCCGGGGCAGGCTGCTTAACAGCAGATGGCTGGTTCTCTGCAGATGCGGGCATAACGAATAAAAACTGTATAGCCAAAACTAGTATAAACAGGGCTAAAAAACCTGTTAAACGTCTGAAAATCGACTTTAGATCCATAATTCCCTCTCTTGCTTACCTTATTATATAGTTAAACTCGATAATTTCTATGATAACACAACAAAGTCTTCAAATAAAACCACTTTCCCTAAATGTTGTTACCTATTATTTCATTCAGCTCTCCATAACACCTTGACTTATCAACATTATCCACAGTTTTACACACAATGTGAATAACTTTCAATAAATTTAATGCTCGATTGTGCATAAATAATTTAAATATATGTTGACAAATGGATATCAAATGGTTAATAATAGGTCATGTTTATCTTAATGGTTACATTTAATGTTGCTGGTTATATTTTTGAGTGGACAAAACACATGAAAATAAAGTTTTTGGTTTTATTGTTTATTCTTGCCTCTTCTTCTGTCTCTTACGGCCTGACAACAGTCGGTACAGTACAATTAAACGAAAAGGTCAAAGACCTTGTAAGCAGCACTACTGCAGCTGTTGCTTTCACAGAAAGCGGCCTCCAGATGATCGACCCTATATTAATGGAAAGAAAGGGTCTTACCGCCACAGAGAATACAGTAAAGAGCATTGCTGCTGACAAAAGCAATTCCTTAATAGCTATTCTAAGCAACAACGGTAAAGACATATCTGTTATGGACCTGACCACTGGGGAAGTTCATAATACTGATTATTTTAAAAACGTTTCGACTTTATGTATTGATTCAAAAAAGAACCAGCTGATAACCGCATCCCATAAAGATTCATTCCTGAATGTCATCAACCTTCAAAGTCTGGAGCCACAAAACAGAATACAGCTCACAAAACATATATCCGATATATGGTGCTACCCCCAAGAGGGACTTTTACTGGCTACAGTAAAACCCGGCTCTAAAGAAAAAGGGAAAGGTGAAAAGAGTAAAGTGGCAACAACTCTTCTTCTGATCAATATAAATAATGGAGAGGTGATAAATAAACTTCATATTAAAGGCCATATTCAGGCGGTATCTACAGAAAGCAATGGCGGCTTGGCTGCAATACTTACCAAAGACGGCAAAGTCCTAATACTTTCTCTTGACTCAATGAGCATTACTCCTCTCACCTCAATAAAAAATACAGGGGACATTGCGCTTATAGGGGAACGGCTCTTTATAACAAATACCAAAGAAGGTTCCCTTACTTCATTAAATATCTTTACAGGTGAACCTGAAGGCGAAATGTATATCGGCAAGGGTGCTGAACATATTGCTGCAGCACAGGGATACTTAATGGTGAGCTTTAAAGGCGGCATAAAGATTATTAGGATAATTAAAAATAAAATAACAGGAATGGTCTCAGATCTGTTAACAGGTTACCCACTTCCTGAAACAATCATATCGGTTACAGATTCTGCAGGCAATCTTCTTGAAGCTACATCCGGCAATGATGGTAAATTTATAATAAATGATATGGAAAGTGGAGGATACACTGGTAATATTACCAAGAATGGGTACCATTCCTATATGTTTTCCGGCAATATCGAAACCAACTCGGAAATATATATAGATGCTTCCATGAATCCTGTTCTACCGGTTATTAACAATTTATCTGTTACAGACATAACTGAAAGCAGCGCACAGGTAACATGGTCCACAGAGCAGCTGGCTGATAGCCTGATTCAATATGGTGAAACCATGGCATATGGTAATACTGTTTCTGATCCTACTATGAAAACTGATCATGCTATATCATTAATGGATCTTTCCCCGGAAAAAACTTATCACATCAAAGCCGTATCAACTAACAGCTTCGGCTTCACTAAAGCCTCAAGTGATTATTCCTTTACAACCAAACCCCTTTCACCTACAATCTCATTAAGTATAGCGTCCCCTCAGGATGGAAAGCTTGTACAGGGAAGCAGTGTTTTTGTAAGTGGGACTGTTTTTAACGATGCAGATGTCGAGACCGGCGTTACAGTCAATGGAAATATTGCAGTTGTTGAAAGCGGCGAGTTCTTCATTAATCATCTGCCCCTGGATGAAGGAGAAAATATAATTAATGTAACTGCTGTTGACATATACGGCAACACTATTGAAAAAGAGATTACTGTCCTTGCAGATACTACTTCAGCAGAGGTTACTCTGAGTGCGAATATTGATTCGGGGACAGCACCGCTTGATGTTTATTTTTCAGTAGACAGGTCTATACCAAACTCAGTATCCACCTACCAGATAGATTATGAAGGTGACGGTGTTATTGATTACGCAGGAGAAACCTTTGATGATATTAATTTCACCTATACTGTAGAGGGAGTTTATTATCCGACCGTAACCATCATTGACGATCAGGGAATCAGTTATCAGGACTTCATCTCGATCGTGGTTCAGGATGCTATTGTGCTGGATGCATTACTGAAGGATAAATGGGAGGGGATGAAGACAGCCCTAGCGGGGCAGGATATAGATAAAGCTGTAAAAAGTTATACAGATGACAAACAGGCATACTATGTCCAGGTATTTAATGATATGTTTGCTCACTTGCCTCAGTTTGTTCAGGATATGCAGGATATTGAGCTTATATATTCAAAAGAGAAGGTTGCGAAATATCGCATAAGAAAAAATGAAATATATGTCGGACAACCTTATGAAATAACATATGATATTTACTTCGTTCTTTATAAGAATGGCATCTGGAAGATTGATGTCTTTTAAGGAGAGATGGTTATGAGATCAATAAAGGTTTTAAAACTGCTTAGCATACTCATTTTGCTTCAGCTCATTAGTTGTTCATATATAGGCGCTTACGAAAAGGATTTTAACGGTAAGGTTGTAGATTCATTGACAGGTGAGCCGATCGGAGGGGTTGTGGTTCTTGCGACATGGTACAGGGAGATACCCACAGTTGCAGGCGTTAAGAGCCATTACTCCGATGCCAGAGAGACAGTCACAGATGTAAAAGGTGAATTTACTATCAATGGAAAAGGGATCAACATAATAGGTAACAGAGCCCCTATGGAAATCATGATTTACAAAGCTGGATATGATTATGAGAATACCTCAAGATCAAGTTTCAAATATCAGGCTGACATCGTCAAATTAGAAGAAGACACGGTTGTAATAAAGCTGAAGAAACTGACGATGAAGGAGAGAAAGCTGCAGGGAAGCCCTTCAGCCCCACCAACTGAAGCACCACTAAAAAAGGTAATAAACATGTTGAGAGAAATTGACAGAAATAGGATTGCAAGAGGATTGGAGCCTCGTACCCTTTGGAATGGTGAAACATATGAACAATAAGGTTTATATATTTTTGTCAATTTTCATCCTCTTTATTTTTATAACAAAAGATGCTTTTTCATGGGAGGTTGAAACGCATATAGACTGTACATTTTATGCGTCAGAGAATTCAGTGCTTAGCAAGTGTGTTAATGAAACAGAAAGTAAATGCGGTTATCTTAAGAAAAT
>PJEL010000546.1_pt1 | contig 44139 bp, 29 predicted proteins | sample 1853271 | NCBI WGS metagenome assembly PJEL01 (sample SAMN08108733, study PRJNA415343) | Invertebrate metagenome, whole genome shotgun sequencing project. | host: Globobulimina | place: Sweden: Gullmar Fjord | collected 2015-08
GCCAATGATGAGCATCATGGTGATCATAACGAGACTGTTTTTTTTCATAAAGCAACTCCATCAACTATGGGTCGGCTCAAAAATTAGTCAAGTGTTTCCCATAAGTAAAAAGGAAACACTTGAGTTATTTATGAACGATCCCTGGGTTTTTGAAACAATGCAATCAGATACTGAAAAAGAAGTACTTATGCTGTCGGTACACATTTATCAGGAATTTGGATATTTCTACAAGTGTAATTTAGTGTAACTATTCTGCGTCCCAACTGGGCGAACCTGCCCCAAGTACTTCCCGCTCTCGGATACTAAGCAAACTGTACCTTAAGAAAAATGCAGAGATCATCCGCTATGCGATAAAACAAGGTATTGTCTTCTAGGCCGAATGCCCTCCTGTACAACCCCTTCTCATAAGTGCTAGTCTGTTCTCATCGAATCATCATCAGTTTTTCCTCGTGGTTTTTCCTCGTGGTTTTTCGGACATTTTTTAAGCCTTTTGTCGGAAAAACACTGACAAAAGGAGTTCGTTGTCCTACATTAAAAGTAGTGTTTGTCCGATTTACAGCACTGAGTTTATTTCTTAGTATTAAAATGGCAATAGAAAATCTGATCCAGACGTTAACTCACACTACATAATAAAAGAAAGCGAACTTATTATGAAGATTCTAATTGTTGATGATTCAAAACCAAAACAGGTTCAAATTATAGGATCGATCAGAAAGGCGGTCAAAAAATTGGTGCCAAATTGCCTTTATTCAATATTTTTCGAATAAGATTTAGAATTACCAACTAAGGAGCAGTAAATGAAAAAGTTGATCATATTATTTCTTTTCCCCGTTACAATGCTATTTTTATCCCCTTCACAGGTTATTGCGGATACATTGTCGATCGGGGCTGAAGTTCCTGTTTTCTACACATTCAGGAGTGCAGATGATGGCTCAAGCCTTGATGCGGATGGTTTTCCGATAGGAATTATTCTAACTTCCCGACTTCCTTTCTTTAATTTGGGTGTCGGGTTGGAATACTATGAAACTAAAATCGATGCAGGCGGTGACAGTAGTATTTTAACCATTATGGCTGATGCTTTTTATGTTTTGCCCTTGCCGGTTGTCAATTTGGCGATAGGGGGTGGTTATGGAATTGCCCAGGTAAAAGGGGATTATGCTGACCTTTATGAAAGCTCGAATGCTTCCCAACTATATTTAGATCTGGGAATCCCACTTGGCGAGACATTTGAAATCAACGCCGGTATACACTATATCATTTCACAAATAGAAATCAAAAACAGTGACTCCCGGTTAGAGGCCGGCGGTATCATGGGAACGGTTGGGCTTAGCATTGGTTTGTAAAAGCTGAAATACAGTACAATCTTAAAAAATCAAAGGTAAACAAATGAAAAACATAAAAGGTATCGTACTAATTATCTCAATTGGGATGATAATCGGTTTGGTCGTTGGCTGTTCATCTGATGATGAAACAATATCTACAATATCTGTAACCGACTGCGTTTCGGTAACACCCACATACGATTATACTATCGTGGATACAAATCAAACCCTGTGTTATGACGAAAGCTCAGGCGCCGTAGTGACCTGCACCGATACAGGGCAGGACGGTGAGTACAGTGGCAACCAGCCGAGTTATAGTTTGTGTAATAGTAGCACAGTTGTAGTGGATAATAATACCGGACTCATGTGGCAAGCCAGTAGTGATGTTGATGGTGTCAGTGGACTTACCACCAGTGATAAAATGACTCGAGACACTGCAGCTACTTATTGTAGCGACTTAACATACGGAACGTACACGGATTGGAGACTTCCAAGTACTAAAGAACTCTATTCTATCTATCTGTTTAGCGGTGAGGATCTTAGTGCGAAAACCGGGGCAACAACGAATGGGACAGCAGTTGATACAACAGGAGTTGAGCCATTTATCGATACTGATTATTTTGATATCGGTTATGGTGATACTGATAATAATGAAAGAATCATAGATGGGCAATATGCGACGTCCACACTGAATATTACACAAGTAATGTCAGGTATCAGTGAGACGCTGGTGGACGCATTTTTTGGTGTTAATTTTGCTGATGGACATGTCAAATCATATGAGGCTGATGCCACCGCAACCAATGATGCTGACTATTATGTCAGATGTGTCAGGGGAAACACCAGTTATGGTACAAACAATTTTACAAATAACGGCGATGGTGTGACCGTTTCTGATAGTGCCACAAATCTAATGTGGCAAAAAGGTGACAATACTTCAACTGATTTTGGAGATGCCATCACAGTGTGTGAAAATGACACTACAGGAAGCTATACAGATTGGAGACTGCCAAATATAAAAGAGCTGCATAGTATCCTTGATTATACAAATTCACCTTCGGGAACAAGTAGCCCGGCAATAGATACCACCTATTTTACATCAACTAGTTTTACGAATGAAGCAGGTGATTCTGATTGGGGCTATTATTGGAGTAGCAGTGCTTTATTAAATTATCTGGGTGAGGGTGATAAAGGGGGTTATATCACTTTTGGAAGAGGAATGGGATACATCAATGCTATCACCGATGTTCATGGTGCCGGAGCGCAAAGAAGTGACTATAAAACAGTGGCTGGGCGAGATGCCGATGCGGTAACATCTGTGACGGCAGATGCTACTTGTACATTTGGGACGACAGCTTATAAAAAAGGTCCCCAGGGAGATATTATCAGAGTTGCGAACAACTATGTTAGATGTGTTCGGGATGAATAGTTAAACAGGAGAAGATATATTTAGTGAAAAAGATACCAGAGAAATGGCATCGTAATTTAGGGTCTTGTCAATGAGACGATCCTGGAATGGCGGCATAAAGAAGGGCCCCAGGTCTGACATGGTGTATATTTTGTATCAATGCAGAACGGATGCTGAGGCCCTGGAGGAATAGTTGAAGCAAAAGACTGAAACTCTTGTATGAAGTGTGAGTAAGCAAAATCTCAAACAAGAGTTCCAGTTATCCAGCGGCAAGACGGTACTGTTCTTCTTTCCGGCACCGTTTTAATTTTTCTTCATACTCAATCATTTTATTCCAGCGATTTAGCAAATCCGCCATATCGTCTTTTCTTTTCAACGCTTTAAAAATTGACGCAAGCGTGACAAATACATCTCTGTCCAATTTCATGCGAAAGGCCAGTTCCAGGCTTTCAATTCCAAGAGTATAGCTGTTCTGTTTGATATACTGCCTGCCTAATCGGATATGCTCCTGCCGCTTATTCTCATTTTCGACTTCCTTTTCCTGTCGTTTGATTTCTTCATACTCTTGTGACAAAGCCTGAGTTTTTTCAAAATTATTCAAGACCCGATAGGCAGCGATCGCTAGTTTCAGAGTGTCAGGTAGACGTTGAATACGCAGTGCTTTTTCGAATAATAAAGCGGATGCCTGGTACTTCGCTTTATGAAAAGAGGATTCAGCCCTGTTACGGTAAGTGTCATGTAGATCCCTCAACTGCTTATGGGCTTCTTCTGAATCCGGAGAAATTCTCAGCATCTCTCGAAATGCCTTGGCGGCTTGATCATACAGTTTTTGATAAACGTAGATGTGGCCAATTTTAAGCCAGATATTCAGATCATCCACTTCGGAGGCAGCGACTTGAAAAAGCGCCAGGGCTTGCTTAAACGAGCCCTGGCTCATCTTTTCTTCAGCAATGGTCAACAATTCGGAGAGATGAAACAGTCCATTTGATTTTTCGAGCAGTTTGGCTCCGAGCAGTAGATATTTGGCGGCTAATAATCGATTCCCAGCCTTCTTGTATAACAATCCCAGATTGATATTGAATAGTCGATTATGTTGCTCGTTACCAAGGTTATCCACCAGGAGCTTAATGGCAGATTTAAGATCACCGGATGCTGCGTTCGCAAGTGCGATCAGCATATCGGTATATTTAAAATCGACCCCTGATTCTTTCACAGTCTGGAAACACTCCAGTGCGACAGCAGGGATTCGTTTGTTCAGCAGATAAATGCCATAATTGTAAATATTTCGGCTCCGAACTTTTTTCCAATCCGGGGATTGATTATCAAAATTTCGCCTCAGGAGCGCTTGGCTGAAGTTAACATAATCATCATAGGTGATTTGATTAATTTTCTTTGTAAGTAATTTCAGCTTGATAGATAGGGCTTTGACTTCATGGAGATGATTTTCGGCTTCTTTTAGCCCTATTTCAATCTGCAGATTGTCTACTTGCTTGCGTTTGGTTTCTTTTATCTCTTTGAGAAAGCTTGCTATGATCGTTTTTTCGAAATCGGGATCATCAAAATACTCTGGCAAGACAAACCATTTGATTTCTGAAACCGTTTCCAGGGACCGTTTAACATCAAAGTCAAATCTGTCGACTTTGGCCAGGCTGGCTGCTAAATTGTAGAAGCCGGGTTGGTAATCTTTTTTAATCCGAAGAGCTAATCGATAAAGGATATTGGCCTGTTTATGGTTTTTTGCTCGACGGGCACAATTGCCCACCTCATTAATCAATTGATAATCTTTCTGTCTTGATTTGATTAATGTAATGCCAACTGCCAAGGCGGCGTCGTGATATTGGATTTCCCTGAAGTGCCTGAATTCCTTCTTGAGTCTTTGAGCAACAAATTCAGGATTAAGCTTAAAAGCATTTTGAAATAATAGAGTAGCCTGTTTGTTCAGTTTTGCATTTAACAGCTTCAAGCCTTTCTTGAGGATTTCTTCAGCTTTGGCTTCATGCTTATGTTTCAGATTTTTTTTAATTGATTTTAGCATAGATGATAACCGAGCTTATAGATTTTAAAAATTGGCGTGTCACAGACTTCTTTCCTGATCGTTTTATAGAAACCAGAGAAAACGAACCGGCGTTGGACTGTTTCTGTTTCTCTTCATTTTGGTTCCTAGTGCCGCATCCAGCCTGTTCCAGGTCACAGATCATTTTCGGGATAATGTTCACTTATATTGTAAGTTTCGTGCCAAACAATCCGGTCCGGTGGAATCGCTGGAATAGCAACGACAGACGATATATTGGCAAGTAATTTTCTATATCGGGTCGTTGGCAAGTTTTATTGATGTTTATCTTGAAAAAGACGGTAACTCCTTTTGGGAGTGCGCACAGGGTGAGCATGACATTTTCTTTACCTATCAACAAAAGTTGAGGGTTATTCACTGGTTCACACAGGTGGATTGAAGGGCAATCTGATCTTGAATTTTGTGCCCTTGGTTTGTTCACGCCACATTGGTTTCCGTCCGCGTGTGATGAAGATGATATTGATTACGACCATTCGCTTTTGCTTGATATAGGGCTTCATCGGCAGACGAGAGAAGTGATTCCATACCATCATTATTTGTTGACACAGCAGTCGCAATTCCCAGGCTGAGAGTTACTCGGGCAGATATCCCATTATGTTTGATTTCAACACTTTCAATGCTTTTTCGGATTTCTTCTGCAACATAAACGGCACCTCCTGAAGGGGTAGCAGGGAGGATGACAGCGAACTCTTCTCCACCGTATCGGGCCAGCAGATCGCCAGGTCGTTTCAGTGTGGCCTTAATCTCACGCGCCACGGTTTTGAGGCACGTATCGCCGAATGGATGTCCATAGTTATCGTTCACTCGTTTGAAGTGATCCAGGTCCAGCATCAACACAGAGAGAGGTGTCTTTTCACGGTAGCTGCGTCTCCACTCGCTCTTTAATTGTTTATCAAAATACCGCCTGTTATTCACACTGGTCAGGCCATCCATTATGCTCAGCTCCTTAAGTGATTCATTTGCCTTGGCCAGATCCTTCATGATTTTTGTGAGTTTTTTGGTTCTCTCTTGTACTTCCGACTCCAGATATATGTTTGCCCCCATCACTTCATTGCGTAGGTCGATGAACCGATTCAGCATTAAGTAGGACATGGATAGGATGATGAAAAGGTACGCATACTCAGCTAGATAGAGTGAGGCGTAAATGCTCATGCTCACCAAAATATCATTAATTGTTGCCAGGAAAAAGAGGAAGAAGGCAATCAGCAGGGGGCGAACATCCTTATTTCTGGACCTATAGTGATGAATCAGCAGTCCTAGAAAATATAGATAACCGACAACAATTACAATGAGTAGCAAGGTTAAAAGTATGCCCGGTTCCGCTTCATAAAATGTGACATCAATCAGTTTCCCCAATTGAATGGTTTTGGCTTTTGTCGTTTCTATCGAAAACAGCAACTCATCTCTGAGAGTCAACGTTAACAGCCCGAAACTCCCAATACTGCTTGCCAGTATCAGGAATATTTTTTTGTGCTTTTTGTTGGTCAGGTAATACAGAAAAGAACTAAAAGTCACTGCACTCAGAGAAATACTGGCATACTGAAGTCTTTGCCAAAACAGGCTCTGCGGTATGGAGATGGAATTATAGAGTCCTACCGCCATGAAGTCATATAGTGTAATGCTAAAACAGAGCAGTGCAAAAGGCAGCTTTTCTTTCTCTTCAGGCAGTCGGAGATACAGCCATAAATAAAATAATCCAGCAGAAAAACTGATTGCCGCTGACATGGCAACTGGCACTGAAATCAGATTAAAATCCATACTAAATCTCCCGCTAAATTCAGCGTTAAAGTGATTATTTTTAGGTACTTGTTCTTTGGGTTGCTGTCATGATTTACAATCGAGTTCAGGGATCGTTAAAAAATAACTACACATAATCTATTTGCAAAAGTCCCTAAAGCTGGACATTTTGCAAATAGAATGTGCGAGCAACGTGTTTCCTTTTTACTTATGGGAAACACTTGACTAATTTTTGAGCCGATCCTTAGGTTATTGCACCTGCATATTCATGAAAGCGGATACCGCCTGGTCACCGTATATTTCAAAGGGGTTTACGTCCTTGACGATTGAAAGTTCTTTTTCCTCCTGAAGATCACACAAAGTCTGATGTTCCAGTTTATCTCCCTCTGCATTACGAATAATCACGACCTGTGGTCGATCAAGGTCATTTTTGGGGACACTGGTCACAAAAGCCAGCGTATCGTCACTTAGGCCAACCAGGGAGCCAACCGGGTAGATGCCCATCACTTTCTGGAACCCTTCAAAAATATCTGGATCGTGTTCAATCCCAGTCATTTGATCGATAAACTTCATAGCTGAATGCGGTGTCCAGGAACGTTTATACGGTCGATGGCCGATTAAAGCCTGGTATATGTCAACAATCGATAGCAATCTGGTTTCTCTTGAGACTGATTCATATCGTTGCCCTTTCGGATAACTGGAAACAATGGATGGATCCATTTTAACATGATGGCGCAGCGCCATGCCGATGATGTGATCAGATATGTTGGTTTTGGAAAGTATTTTCACTCCATTTTCAGGGTGTTTGCGCATTTGTGCCATTTCCTCACTGTCCATTTCAAACCGCAGGTTGCTTTCCAGAATATTCTTTGGGATCAAAGCCTTGCCGATGTCATGTATGAAACCCCCCATGATCATCTCATTCTCATCTTTAAATGACTGGTGGTTTTTGTCCTGGTGTAGACATTTAGGTAATACAGCGGAGAAAATGGCAGCGACATCAACACTATGACTATACGTTTGATCACTCTTTTTCAGACTGACGATGGCGCTGATAGCCTCACCCAGCGAATCGGCTGAGATGAATTGGGCATATTCCTTAACCTCTCCGAGGGCTACCTTGCCCTGGCGTGCCTTATCTACCATGCTTTCTATTGCATCTGAAATCTTGCCTCTTAATTTGATTGATTTTTCGACCTTCTCAAGAAGTAGGTTTGTTCGACGAATCGCTTGCTGGTGTTTGGCCTGTTTTTTTGTCTCGTTCTTGACCCCATTTTTTACTTCAAAAGAGAGAAAATCTCGGTTTTTCAACTCGGTTTTCAAGGGCATACTGACTTTGGTCAATTTATTCAGCGAAACTGGAAACTGATCTAATCGATGGAGTGTATCACCTGGAATTAGTTGGTTGACATAAACGCTGCTTTCTTTTCCGGCCCGATTGATTGTTGCTCTTGCGCCTCTAAAATTGAGCAGGAGCCAGCTACAGATCGGCTTGTCCAATGAGTGATATCTCTTTCCGAATTCAACATACGCAACGATGCGCATGCTATTCTGAAGATCATTGATTTTTACCCGTCGGGGTTGATTGACTTCTGTTTTCATCAATATTTACCTATTGTTCTTTGAATCCTTGGAAAGTTTCATTCCATTGTTCAGTTTTAATAAAAATGTTATTTGCCGGTTGCAGTTTGAGCTCCTCGGATAATGGCAGTGTGATCGAAAATGTTGTTCCCTTTCCAACTTGACTCTCCACCGCTATAGATCCCTGGTGTTTCGATATCAATTCCTTGCAGAGGATCAGTCCCATACCGGTTCCCTGTTCACCAGCCGTGCCATTTTTTGTGCGTTTTTTATCCAAATCAAAGAGGTTCTCAATTTCTGTTTGACTCATGCCGACGCCGTTATCGGCAATTGATACTGTCTGCCAGCGATCGTCTCTTCTTGTGTTGGAGATGGTAATTTCTCCTCCTTTTTCTGTAAACTTGATGGCGTTTGAGAGTAGATTCTGTATAAGAATATTCACGATATTCGGGTCAGCGAAGACCGTATTAAGCGCCTGATCGATATCGTTCTGAATGGAAATATTCTTTTGCTCAGCGTGGAGTTTGAATAAAAAGAGATTTTGTTCTGCCAGAGTAGAAAGAGAAAATTCCTTGGGTTCATATTCAATCAGGTTGCTTTTATACCGGGCCCAATTTAACAGATTGTCCAGAAGAGTATAAACTTTTTCTGTTCCAATACGTAATTTACCGACCATACACTCGATTTTGGATCTGTCGTATTTGTGTAGGTTTTCTTGCAACAATTGAGTCATACCGAACAAGCCGCTGAACGCTCCCCGCACATCATGCCCGATGATAGAGGAGAACTTGCTCTGGATCGAATTAGCCTCTTCCAATTCTGATTTAGCAGCTTCCAGGTGTTCATTAGATTCCTTTAACTGTTGATTCAGATTTCGTAGGTCGACTTCAACTTGTTTTCGTTTTTCAACTTCAGATTCCAGCATTTTTTGAAGGTATCTGGAATGGAGTTGTGTCTTAACCCTAACCAGGACCTCTTCTGATTTAAACGGTTTTGCGATAAAGTCGACGCCTCCGTCCTGGAATCCCCTGATTTTATTATCGATATCATCGAGGGCACTGATAAAAATAATCGGAATTTCTTTAGTATGTGGGGCTGATTTCAGCTTTTTACAGAGTTCAAACCCATTCATTCCGGGCATTTGAATATCGAGCAGGATTAGATCCGGCAGTTTTGCCTGTATCGAGGTTAAAGCAAGTTCTCCACTCGTTGCGAGTCGGGTTGAATAGCCATTTTCGGAAAATATGTTCAGCAGCAGTCGCAGATTGTCCGGAAGGTCATCAACTACTAATATATCTGCTTTATATTTGTTATCTAGGCTGTGATTCATAAAGTTGCTCCATCTTTATTTAACAGCTTATCTGGCCTCTTTCTGTTGATTATTGTGCTGCCGGTATGTATGGAGATAATTTGTTTTGAATGAGACATTGTCGTTTGGCTGTTGATTCACTGCAATGATATATCTGTGGTTGCGTGACTGGATAAATGACAAATCAATATTAATTATTGATATAATTATCTTCAAATTCTGATGACGGTAAAGGTCTGCTGAAGGCATACCCTTGCATCATGTTCGAACCGAAATTTTTCAGAAGAGATGCATGTTTTGAAGACTCGACCCCTTCCATCACGACTTTCATTTCACAAGCTCCGGCAAGTTTTATGATCGTTTCCACCAGATCCAGGTGTTTCTGATTCAATGACAGATTCTTAATAAAGGATTGATCGATTTTCAGAGTGGTTCCCTTGGGAAATCGCATCAAATGACTTAAGGAAGAGTGTCCTGTACCAAAGTCATCGATAAACAGTTGAATACCCAGTTGATTCAACTCATCAATAACCTTGAAGGCCTTATCCGGGTTATTCATGACATGGGTCTCGGTGATTTCGAATTTAATCCGCTTTTTATCGAGGTTGTGTCGTTCCAGGATCTCAAAAATCTGTTTGATAAAGTCACTTTCCATTAAATCCAAAGTGGAGATGTTAACCGAAACATAAGGGGAACCGGAACCCCATTTCTTCAGTTTGATGCATACTTCCTCTACGATCAAACGTGTCAGTTGAACGATGAGCCCTGTTTCTTCGGCCAGTGGGATAAACTCATCCGGTGGAATCATCCCCTCTTCAGGATGATTCCACCGAATCAGAGCTTCTGCTCCGACTGGATTTTCTGAGTTATCTACAATTGGTTGGTAATAGACTTTCATTTGATTGAAATCGTGTTGGATCGCATGCCGTAGATCATTTATTATCTTATTGCGGCGATGGATTTCTTGATACATCGTTTGATTAAAAACACGATATTCGTTTCCATAGGAAGAGATGACAGACATGGCAATGTTCGCTTTCTTCAGCAAGGAAGAGATGGAATTTCCGTTTTCCGGATAATAGGCAACACCGATGCTGACCGAGACATGCAGGTTCAGATCATTGATTACATAAGTATTACTAATTTCCTTAATAATTCTCTGGGTCAGGGCGATGACACTATTTTTCTCAATATAATCAAAAATAAGAGCAAATTCGGCTCCTTCCAATCTAGTCAGGAAATGATTCCCATTGATCAAAAAATTAATTTTTCTGGCGACCATCTTTATCAGTTCATCGCCAACTTCCCGACCATAGGTACTGTTGATATTTTTAAATCGATCAAGGTCGATAATCAAAACCGCTTTTCTGGTTTGTTCTTGTAGCACGGTCTCAAAAAATGACTTTCTGTTTGGTAAACCCGTTAGGGGGTCTGTTAGTAGAAGCTTATCAAGCCTGTTCTGGGTCTCAACCTGTTCTGTGATATCGAGGGAAATATTACCTCTGGCAAAGATATGATTATTATTGTCCCGGATGGGGAATTTTGTTTGACTGAAATGACTTAACATCCCTTTTTCAAAGGACTTTTTATGGTACGTTTTAGCCTTGCCCTCTTGCAGGATTTCAATATCTTCAATTTCCTGTATATCGGCCTGTTTGGTATCCATCTGTTTCAGGTAGTTGTCCATTGAGACCACCCCATTCCTGGTCTTTGCTGACTGTTTCCAACAATGGTTTCCCCACAAATATTTCCCACCGATTTCCTTAATTTCGATAGCATAAGGATAATTTTCCATGAAATCATTCAGGTACTGCATGCTTTGCTTCAGGGCTTTTTCAGCCAAAATCTGCTGAGTGATGTCAGTTGCCCGAGTGACCAGCAGACGGGTTTGTTGACGTTCCCTGCCAATGTAAGCAGCACTGTTAGAAGCCAGGTAAAACTGCTTCCTGTTTTTATTCTCAATTACAATTGTGCCACGGGCTTTACCAAACCTTATAACTTTATCTAGATAAGCTCTCGCCTCATTGATATGATTTTCAGGTATCAAATCAAAGATAGTCATATTTAAGAGAGCATTCATCGTATAATCGAAACCGTCTAACTGCGTCAGGTTCGTGTTGAATATTCTTCCTTCCAGGTCTGTTAAAATACTCAATTCCGAAGTGTCTTCTAAAAGATCGATCAGACTTTGATAATGTCCACGTGTTTCTGTTTCCATAACTTTGAACTGTTTTAGTAATTTACTTGAGTTGCAATTGATTCAATTGCAGTCTTTATTTGAGGGATCCAATTTCAAGCACTTGTCTCTGGATACCTATTGAAAGAACCGTACCAAAACCGACTTATGTGCGGTTGTCTGTGAATATCGTGTTCGCAGGGAGATTTTTGCTATTCGAAAAATATTCTTGTCTGGCAACTAATGTTGATCAGGATGGGGCATAGACGCCCAAGCCTTTTCAGACTCAGGGATTAAGGAGGGGGGCAAGCAGTCTTTATCCATCAACAATAATTGATGGCTGTTATCATGTCGGGATGGGCATGAAAAGATCAAACGATCAGGCGGGAGTGGTAGTGCTTGCTTCAGCCAGAATATTCAGCAGGTCATCGTAAAGAAATTCTTCGGCCAGTACTGTCAATGAATCAGCCAAGCCGGAGTTGTCGGGCCGAATCTGCTCAATGGCTTTAGAAATGATTCGAGGATTGAGACTTATTAAAGCCTGCTTAAGATTCTGCAATTTTTCTGCGGGTAATTTAGGTAGTGCGTCCCTATCGATTGCACCAGGGCCGGAAGGACTGAGTTCGAATTGTGGATCATCTTGATCATATATATATTTTACACCCAAATGCTTATTTAGCAGTTCAAAAATCTCTTCAAATTTGAACGGTTTTTTCTGAAAATCGTTACATCCGACAGCCAGCATTTCGATCCTGTTTTCTTCATAGGCACTGGCACTCAGGCCAACGATCGGAATGTTGTGATGAGGGGATTCGGATTCCCTTATTTTTTGAGTTGCAACCAGACCATTCATGACCGGCATCCGAATATCCATCCAAATAAAATCGGGGCGCCACTCTTCAAACAAATCTAATGCAACCTTTCCATTTTCGGCTGTTTCAACTTCGAAACCAACGCTCTCCAGTAGGGCGCTGAGTCCCAGCCGATTAAAACTGTCATCTTCCACAACCAGGATGCGATACTGTGGTTGACCTTCGGTCAATCCGATCACCTGGGGAGGCTGGTAGGTTTCTGTTTTACTGGAGTCAGCTACTTCGGTCTGGATTGAGAAGGAAAATGTGGAACCCTCACCGACCTGACTTTTAACGGATATTCTGCCATTCATTAAGGTTACAAAACTACGGCAGATGGCGAGACCCAATCCGGTACCACCTTCCTTCATCCGCCCATCTTCAGTTTGCACAAACGGGTCGAAAATCTTTTCCAGGTTTTCGGGTCGCATTCCAATACCCGTGTCTTCCACGTCAAAACAGAGTGTAACCTCTGAATTCTGCTCAGTACCGCGGTTTAACAGGGAGCTGTCCAGTTTTATTCTCAGTGTTACCTGCCCCATTGTGGTAAATTTTACAGCGTTGCCAAGAATGTTCAACAGAATTTGGCGTAACTTGCTTTTATCAGACTTGATAAAACGTGGTATCCCCGGTTTCAGATCCACGACTAATTCCAGGCCTTTTTTTTCTGCTCGAATTCTGATGATTTCGTTGACCGTGTTGACCAACCGCGGCAGATCAATAACGGATTCTTCAAGTTTGGTTTTGCCGGCCTCAATTCGTGAAATGTCCAGAATATCATTTATCAAACCCAATAAATGCTCTCCACTACGATTGATCAAATCAATATTTTTTTTATGAACATCAGAGAGACTGGGGGCACGTGCAATTAACTGAGAAAATCCCAGGATGGCATTCAGTGGTGTTCGGAGTTCATGGCTCATATTTGCCAGGAAGGTACTTTTAGCTCTGTTGGATGCTTCAGCTTTGAATTTTGCATCTTCAGCTTCGTTTTTTGCCTCCTTCAGCTCAGCTTCGATCTTCATCTGCGGGCCAATATCTCGCGCCATTTGAACACTGCCGGCCATGATTCCATTTTCATCCAGTAGTGGTGAAACAGTAACCAGTAGATGCTTTCCAATAGTTTTATTAAACAACCCCTCGGTTTGTTCCTGACCACTATTAAGTACTTTGATATGAGTGCACTCCGTTGGATTGTCTTTTTCTGAACAGCCAAAGACGTCATGACATTTCAGACCGATCAGGGATTCGGGGTCAGTTTTTAACGCATCAGCCGCTGCTTGATTGGCCCTGATAATTGTCCGCTCAAGATCCATAATCAGTATCACATCTGACACGGCATCGAAGGTTTTCTTCCATGTCTGACCGGCCTTTATTAACGTCTCTTCCGCTTGTTTGCTCTCATTTATATTGTGGCCAAGTATCATGCTTCCGATGATCCGATCTGCATTATCGATGAGTTTCATTTTTGTCACTTCATAATAGTTCAGTATACTGTTTTTATTCAGTGTAATCTGCTGAAATGATGTCCTATTGTTAGAATAAAAATGCAACAGTGCCGGAAGATCGTTTAGTACCTGATTTACATTTTGTCCAATGAATTTTCGATCTGCTATTCCCAGATGCTGCCGGGCGGCTTTGTTGTAATCAACCAGATTATTTCCTGAATCAAAAACCAGCAACCAGTCACTCAAGGTATCTATTAGATTGGTCCTGGCGATCGGAACGATGTTAAACACGCCGAAACGAAACATCGCCCAGGCTACCAGTATATTTCGCCCAATTGCTAAGAATGGTGAAATATCACGATGAAAGCCAAACTGCACACCAAAAAAAATCAGCACCATTGCCAGCCATGGAAGCGAATGTCCAACGATAATAATGCCGGTTTGGACCTTGAAAACAGAATGTGTATTAAACAATTCAGCAAATAGCAGTAATGCCAAATATAAAAAAAGCGAGAAGCTAAACAGTCCGATGATCTGTGTTGCAATGGCAAAATCATAGTACAGTTCTGAGAAAGGGGCTCCTGGAATCAGCAAGGAACCGCCTCGCACGAGCTCATGCCACGGATCTGTGAAAACCAGCAGCATGAACAACATCGAATAAGCACCATAAAGGCTGAAGATGAGTTTCGGTCTTGGTATGCGACGTCCGGTATATTGATATGTGAATACAAAAAATGCGATGGGTGCGACCATGACACTAATATACTGAATATTATCCCAGAATATTTTACCAGAGAGTGTGTGGCTGTTTAACTCCATCAAAAAGCCTGAAACGGCAAATCCGCTGTTAAATGCCATGATTGCAAAAGCGGCAGCACCGCGCACCGCTCGATTACTCCAAGCGTAGAACCCAACCCCGCATGAAATCAATAGTGATAAGAGGTAAGGCGACGAGTAGATAATAATCTCTGAATTCATTGTTCGCTTGTCACTGAAGTTATTGGATGCTCACTAAAAGATGGATGTCAGTGTTTGGATTCCTGCGTCTCAGTCTTTTGATTCCGGGTTTTTAGACATACGGGATAATCGCTGGTTCAGAGCTTGATGGGAAATCCCCAGAAGGCGTGCAGCAGCTCGTTGATTGCTGTCTTCCCTCCTCATGGCTTCATGGACTAGAATCTCGGATGCCTCTTTCAGAGTTGGAATTTCTGGAAGTACAGAGACCCAGCTGTATTTTGTCAGCTCCACGGACGAAGTGGCAGTGGGTGGACTCGCAACGCCGCTTTCATTGATAGCGTTTTCAAAGACTTTTGTAGAAAGTGTTTTCTGATCATGCCGGCTGGTGGCGTCATATATCATGGCACGAAGTTCCCGGACGTTTCCAGGGAAAGCATAAGCCCCCAGCAGCGTTAGCAGTTCTTGGGTATATGGGGGTATTTTTTTTCCAAGGCTTTCAGCTGCGATTTCCAGAAAGTGATCGAGCAGCAATGGAATGTCCTCTGCCCTTTCTCTGAGTGGTGGGATGGTAACAAGATGGGTTTTCAGCCTGTAATACAAGTCCTGACGGAACTGGCCTTCTTTTTGTAGTTCGTTCAGGTTTTTGTGTGTAGCAATGAGTATATGGGCGTCCGACGACTTGGGCACATCGGATCCAACCGGATAGAATTCACGTTCCTGTAAAAGTCTGAGCAGTTTTATTTGAGACTCGGCATTGATATCCCCAATCTCATCCAGGAAGAGGGTCCCCCCAGACGCTTTTTCAATCAATCCCTTGCGCATATTTTGTGCACCGGTGAATGACCCTTTAACATGTCCGAATAGGATGTCATTAAACATCTGGTCATCCAGTCCGGCGATATTGACAGCCACAAATTCACCTTTGCGTCGACTGAGTTTATGTAGTGCCTTCGCTATCAGTTCTTTCCCGACACCAGTTTCTCCATATATCAGGATCGGCTCACTGCTATCTGCTATAGCCTCGCAATATTTAAAAACGGTTTGCATCGATTTGCTTGAGGTAATAATCTCCTCAAATGCTTCAGGAAAGTCCGGTTTCTGGCTGAAAAAATGCCGGGTCAAACGGGTGTTTTCACGCCTCAAACCGCACATTTGATACGCATGTTGAATGCTGACACTCAGGCGATCCTTATCCACCGGTTTAACCAGGTAGTCAAAAGCCCCGTTTCGCATGCATTCAACAGCTATATCCAGCTCATTGACTCCGGTGATGATGATCACAGGAATTTCGGGATGTGCTGTTTTTACCTCGCCGAGAACCTCCTGCCCGGAAATTTTTGGCATGTTCAAATCCAGCAGCATCATTTCAATCGGTTGCTCTGAAAGGATGTTGAGCGCTTCATGCCCGTCCTGACATGAGATGATATGATTAAATCCAAGTGTCCGCAAAACAATGGTGTAGATGTGCAGTGTCATCTCATCATCATCAACGAGCAGGATCGGGTTAATAGGGATCTGTTCTTTTGCCATAAAGTTGGAGATATTGTGTTGGTTTAGGCTGGAGATATTGGGAGTGAAACACGCACCGTAGTCCCTTCTCCCGGAATGGATGAGAACTCCAGCCTGCCTTTGTGTTCTTCGATGACCTTGGAGCTGATATACAGACCAAGTCCACTGCCGCCTTGCCTTCTTCTTTTAGTGAAAAATGGTTCTTGAATTCGTTTTACATCATTAGCCGAAATGCCGATACCCTCATCTTTAATTTCGATGATCAATAGTGTTTTTGTGCGGTCCAATGAACTTTTAATGTTGATTTTTTGCTCCGATTGGGACAAAGACTGACAAGCATTCTGAAGTAGATTTATAAAAACCTGTTCTAAATGTTGGCGATTCCCCCAAATCGATGGTATATCACCGTCAATGTCGACAAGCAGGTGGTTGGTACTTTTTTTGATCAGGTTGGCCAGCAGAACCAGTGACGAATCGATGACCTGGCCGATTTGGATCTCTTCCTTCTCGATGATTGATTCGGGATAAGCGTAATCTCTGAAACTCTGAACGATTTGCTTGATCCGCTGACTGCCTTCTTTCACTCCAGCAAAAAGAGTAGCAATATGGTTTTGCATCTCCTGGTATGGAATATTTTCTATTTCAAAATCCGGGTCTTCAGTATAATAGCGGTCCAAAATCGGCCTGATACTATCCCAGGCTTCCTTAATCAGCGTGATATTGAGCAGAATGTAATTGTTTGGGTTATTGATTTCATGGGCGATCCCGGCAGACATCTCCCCTAATGATTTCATCTTTTCATTTTGAGTCAGGGAAGCCTGGATTTGGACTTGTTCTGTCGCATCAAATAATCGTACAACAGCCCCATTCATTTTCTCACCTTTCAGTGGAAAAACAGTAATATCGTAGAATACAGATCTATCCTGTTTTGTTGATGGGACGGATCTTTTATAAAGCGTTTCCCGGTTTTTAATTGCCTGGATAACATCATCCAGATCATGAAAAATGCCGGAAAAGAGATCCTCAATCGAACGGTCTGCCATATCGATACCTTCCATTTTAAAGAAGGCTTCTGCGGGTTTGTTCCAAAGAGTGATTCTGGCTTTATCATCCACACAGATGATAAGAGATGGCATAGAATCGATAATGTTCTTCAGAAAATGTTGTGATTTGTTCAAAGCCGCTTCTGTTCTTTTTAGATCGGTAATATCAAAAAATAGGGTCCCCAATAACTTCGGCTTGTTCTCTCTGATGATTGGGAATCGAATCAATTGATAAATATGTTCTTGATCGTCTGAATCTGTTTGTAATGTCAATTCTGAGAACATGGGGCCATCATCAAGGGCTTCCAGGCAGGCTCGCTCGATTTCTATAATATCAGTTTTCGGGTAACCCAGTTTTCCATAAACTTCTGCGGTACTGATTCCTTCCCGCTGTTCGATACCGAAATACTCAGATAGATATTTGTTTGCATAAAGGATCCTTAAATCCTGGTCCCTGATTGTCATCAAGCTTGGGAGATTTTCCATTACGGAGGCAAACTGCAGCTCCTGGTCCTGTAATGCTTCCTGTAATTGCAGATTGACTTCCTGGAGCTTTTCTTCGGCTATCTGCCTCTTTTTATTTTCTGCTCGCAGTTCGATTTGCAAGTGCCTATGTGAAAGATGGGTTTTTACCCTGGCCAGGACCTCTTCTGTTTGAAATGGTTTGGTAATATAATCCACGCCGCCCAGGGAAAATGCCTTAACCTTATCAAACAATTCATTCAGGGCACTGATGAAAATAACCGGAATATCCTGAGTCTGCGGATCTTCCTTCAATCTTCTGCAGACCTCATAACCGTCCATTTCGGGCATTATAATATCCAGTAGCAGCAGATCAGGGGGGCTGGATTGAATAGACTGTAATGCAATGCTGCCGTTTGAAGCCAGCCTCACCTCATAGTTCTGCTCAACCAGTATATCCATCAGAAGACGAAGATTATTGGAAGTGTCGTCAACGACTAAAATACTACTTTTTTTCATGATCCTAGAGTTTTTCTGGCGTGATTTCGATTATTGAAAAGATTTACATGCAGATCGTCAGCAGTTGTTAAGAGTTGATCAGTATAGTCTATATTGTAGCCTACTGTAAAGTAAGTATGATGGAATCTACCTGATAGGCATGTGTTGTCAAAGCGACTATCAACATTTATTGATCAAACTGTTCTCTCACGACAATTCTGATTGCACGCCCCAGATGTTATCGAAAAGCTGAAATAATCTTCTACTAGATTGACATTGACAGAGTATCCCTTGAAAACTAGACTCGATTCAAAAAAAGGCCCCTGCTTGTTTTAATCATAAAAAAAACTTTAAATAGTGGCCTGTTCTGCCTGTTTTATTCCGCTGGAGTACTCCCTTGAAAGGAGCTAGAAACAACCTGGAAAGGTCAATGAGAATTGTAATTTGTTATACAAAAGAGAGATAACCTATGGCGACGACAGACAAAGCAATACCCCAGAACGAGATTGAGTTTGAAATTCCCGAAGTGTCTATCGGACAATATCTGGAGCAGGGGTTTAAAGAATTTCCGGAGCGCGCAGCGTACCACTTTATGGGGTTGACCCATACATTCAAAGAGTTGGATGAGATGTCTGCTCGATTTGCCAATTTCTTGCTGGGTATTGGTTGTAAAACGGGCGATGTTGTCGGCATCAATCTCCCGAACATTCCACAGGCGCTCATTGCGATCTTTGGTGCTTTCAGGGCAGGATGCCGGATTACTGGAATTTCGCCCCTTTTGACGTCTAAGGAGATTACCCATCAGTTGAATGATTCCGGGGCCAGTGTGCTGGTGACCATGGACGCCCTGTATGAAAATACCTATATGCCGGCGAAAGACCAAACCCCGGGAGTCAAACATGTCGTTGTGACAGGCATCGCAGATATGTTGCCTATTGTGAAACGCTTTCTGGGGAAGCTGCTCAAGAAGATTCCGTCAGGCAGGGTGGATCCCATCCCTGGTAAAGAGATTTCGCTCTTCATGGATGTGTTAAAAAATTCTTCTCCTGAATGTCCGGAATTCAAATGTGACCAGAATGAGTCTTGTTTACTTGTATACACAGGCGGTACAACCGGTCCGTCAAAAGGGTGTGAAATCACCCATCTGAACCTGCTAGCCGAATGTGTTGCTCCGGAGCAGGCGTTTGACCTGAAAAAAGGGGAAGAGGTCTTCTGCTCGGCTTTCCCCATTTTTCATGTGGCAGGCATGGCCCTGGCCATTTCCACAGCATCCGCGGGGTATACTCAGATACTGGTGCCTGACCCTCGGAACATCAAGTATCTCTGTGATTCCCTTGGCAAATACAAACCCACCTTTATTGCCATGGTACCGACGCTCTACCAGATGTTGCTGGATGAACCGGCGTTTAAAGAACTGAACATTAAGTCTTTCCCTGGGTTTAAGGTTTGTATCTCCGGGGCCGCTCCCTTTGCCGAGGAACCCTTCAGAGCCATGGAAGCGATTGTGGGTAAAGGGAACTTGATCGAAGCATATGGCTCTTCAGAAACCTGCTCATCTCTGACTGTTAACCCACTCAATGGTGTTAAAAAAATCGGTTCAGTGGGACTTCCGATGCCGGGGAATCGTGTTAAAATAGCAGATCTGGATACCGGCACCCAGGAAATGCCGGTGGGTGAAGAGGGAGAGGTGATTGCCCAGGGACTCAAAATCATGAAGGGGTATTTGAACAAACCAGAAGAGTCCGCCAATGCGATTCGGGAATTTCAGGGAGAAAAATGGTTCTTTACGGGGGATGTCGGGAAACTGGATGAGGATGGGTATCTCTACATCGTGGATCGAACAAAGGATATGATCAGTGTGGGGGGGTATAAAGTCTTTTCATTAATGGTTGAAGAAGTTCTTTATCAGCATCCGGCTGTTGACATGTGTGCCATAGTCGGTATTCCCAACCCGGAAAGGGTCGGGGATGAAATGGTAAAAGCAGTAATTCAACGGGCATCTGAATTTAAGGTTCAGGATACGGGGAAACTGCAAGAAGAATTGACCGGTTTTTGCCGTGAACAGTTGGCGCCTTATAAAGTCCCGAAAGTGTTTGAGTTCACAGATGCCATTCCTGTTACGGCTGTGGGTAAGGTAGATAAGAAACAGCTTAGATGATAGTGGGCTATGAACGATCACTGAGCCCCATTTTCCTCATGAACGGCATTGATGACAGATTTGACCATATTTCGGGCAGACATGTTACCAAAACAGAACAGTTTTAAAAAATAGAATTCTTTAATTTCCATTTTGAGCATAATCTGCCCGGGACCGAGGCCCTGTTTATATAATGCCTCCACATTACCATAGAAATTTTCCAGAAAGTCCAGTTTTCTGATGATGCCTTTTTTTCCATTTTTTACTTGAGGATTGTGTGCACAGAAAACGCTGTCAAAATCAAGTTCGCGTAATAACTTCAGGGACTGGATTTCATCGTTGATCCGTTCATCCGCGCGAAAGTATTTTGCCTTGTCACCCAGGTAGATATCTCCTGAAAAAAGCCATCCCTGCTCTGCCTCCCAGAAAACCATATGATCTCTACTGTGACCAGGAGTGTGGATTGATTGTAATGTGTAATTTTCCGTTTTTATCAGTTCCGGTAGCGGTAGAACCTCTACCGGTTCGGCTGTTCCAAACATCAATTTCTGATACGGCAGAATTTTAAAAGGAGTCGCCATTTTCTCAATTGTTAATGGATTTCCCAGGATGGGAACCTGCAGCAGATCTTTAATCATGGCAGCGTTTCCACTGTGATCTTCATGATGATGGGTCAGCAACACCGTCTGTACAGGAATTTCTGCCACCAGATCCCTCAATTCGCTACTCAGATGCTTTTGACCGGTATCGATCATTAGATTGTCTACGAAATAGACATGTGTGGTGATAAAAGGTTGACCGAAGGGGCTATATCCAAGTTCAAATGCCCTTACCGGGCCAAAGTCCAGCTGTTTGACAAGTCTCATAAATCTTTGGAGAGAAAACGGTGTTTTAAAGGCTTTCAGGTTTTTCTGAAGGGCGTATTGGAATTGTAAACCGAAAAGTGGACCCACCATCGGAGTTATTTTTTGCCCATATCTTACCCTGATGCGCTTCAATTATCTGTTGAGATATAGCTAACCCAAGACCAGTCCCCCCGTTATTAGTAGGCTTTTTTTTACTTTGCACAAATTTATCAAATATATTTTCCAATTCCTCTTCCGGGACCCCGATCCCATTGTCGATGATAAAAAATTCCAGATCCTTATCGGTTTTTTCAATTTTGATGCGTATGACTCCAGGAGAAGGCGAAAATTTAATAGCATTTGAGAGAAGATTTCGAATCACTTGAACCATTTTTTCAGCGTCAATTAAGGTTTTATCTGAAAACGTGGGTTTTTCAAAGACAAGATCGATCCCCTCTTCTTTGATAACGGTTGCAAATTCACTCAACACAATATTGACTAGATATGTCAATTTCACCAATTGAAAATCGTAGTCCATTTTGCCTGACTCAAGTTTCGACAGGTCCAACAAATCATTCAGGAGAACCAGCAAGCGAGTTCCACTTGAGTGGATTTGGCTAAAATAGTCCTGAACCTTATTATTAGCCAAGTTTTTGAAATTCTCTATTCCCAGTTTTGAATAACCCAGTATTCCCTGCATAGGGGTTCTTAACTCATGACTCATCTGAGCCAGGAATTGAGATTTTGCCAGATTCGCCTCTTCGGCGACTTTCTGGCTCTGTTCCGCTTTCTCTCTGCGTTTTCGCTCAGATATGTCCAGTATCATCCCTTCAGCATAGACAGATTGGCTACTTTTATCATTAATCCCTTGTATGGATATTATGCCCAGAAATCTGCTCTGATCTTTTCTAATAAATTGAGTTTCAAAATCGATCGTATCTATCCCTTTTGTTAAGCTCTGATAAATTTGTTCATACTCCTGTTGATTCTCAATCAGTTCCCCAGCATTATCAACCAGGCCGATCATCTCCTCGGCGGTAGTGTATCCAAAAAGCTTTGCCATGGAAGGGTTCACAAAGAGCAGCTTTCTATCAAACGAAAACTGGAAGATCCCCTCAATGGCGTTATTGATGATCTCACCAATCCTGTTTTCAGCTGTTTTCAGCTTTTTGATTGCAGTTAATTCGTTTTCCAATGCCTCCTGTTGGGCCTTCATGGCAGATTGTTGTATCAGATACTTTTCTCTTCTAATCGTGCGGATTCGATCCGCAAGTCCCAATGATAACAAGACGACTTCAATAGCGGACCCGAAATGAGCTCCATATGCAGTCAAAATAGAATCAGGAAGGAACCCTGCGTTTTTTAGTAAGGTTGACGCAGCCCCAAACAGAACCGCCATCATCGCCCCGAAATAGAAATAGGCGGCGCGATATTTTTTATTTATACAAATCAGGCTGATGATAATCAGTAAAAGCGTTCCAAATGTTTGAACAATCCCACCTATTTTGAAACTGAGCATCATGTACCCAAGTTGGGAAAAGATAGCATTAATCAAAGTTAATCCGCTGAGTAGCAATAAAATCTTATCCAACTTTGGTGTATTGTCACTTGTTTTCAAGAAGGATCGTGAAAATACAATATACCCAAAGATGGTTAGATTCCAGGCAACGGTCACCGCTTTTTGGGCCATCCACTTGCTGTCTGACCAGAGGTATTGGTATCCCAGGCCATCGGCATTTAACTGGTACCAAATCATCATACTGATGAAAAAACCATAATAAAGGTAACTTTTATCCCTCAGTGAAAAAAAGATAAATAAATTATAAAGCAGCATGATGCCCATGATGCCATAATATATTCCAAGCAAAGTCTGTCCATAGTTGACTTTTGCTCTGAACTCTTTTGGGGTCCATATATACAATGGTAAGATCATCGGACCTGAATTCTGGAATCGCAGATAAAATTCCGATTTACTAAGTGGCTCCATTTTTAAGTTAAAAACGTGAAACCGATATTTGAATTTGTTTTTCTCAACAACTGAGCGACGGCCTGATGTTTTTTTGTTTAATGTATGACCATCACCGAAGGAATAGAAATCAACGTAGTTCATAAAAGACTGTTGATGTTCAAGTTGCAGATCGATTTTCTTGTTCAAAGGATTAGTGATTGTAAAACGAACCCAGTAAGTAGAATCGGTATAACCGAAACTGGGTGTTTCTCTTTTCGACGCTGTAAATTGAAGCGATATTTGAGGGTTGAGAATATCTTCAATACTCAGTTTGCCGTCGGGATCTTCCAGGTAATCAAGATATCGGCCCAGAGTGTATTTAACCTGGCCTTCCTTGAGAATAATAGAGGGGGCAGCAAAAATCGAGTTGGTAAAAAAGACGAAAAGGACGGTTATTACGCCCAGATTGAGAAAAGGGGAAAGGCGTTTTCCCAATGATTCTTTTTTCATCTGTTATCGGCGTCTTTTTGAATCGTTGATTCAAGCACTTAAAATTACTGAAAGTTATTTTGTGGGTATCTATTGGTTTAGTAATTGAAAAGGTATCATATGGGGATCAATTCGTCGAGGTACGATTTTTACTTATCCTGTCTTACTACATTGAATCATGGACATTCAAGTCGCTTGTTTTCGAATATATCGATTTATTAACGGTTGTCATTTCCATGATCACGATTTATAACTATTCTCTTCATATCATTGAAATCACACAAACTGGAATGGCGTATCGAAGAGAGGGGGAATCTAATATGAGAATCATTGTTGTACTTGCACATCCCAACAGCAGAAGTCTCAATCATGCGATAGCTGAAACATCTATTGAAACACTAAAACAGATGGGACACGATGTGGTTTTTCATGATCTGCATGAAGAAAATTTCGATCCTATTGTACCTACCACTGAGATTCCCGATAACGCACCTGTTCCTGATTATATTGAGGTCTACTGTCAGGAGCTGGCGACGGCAGATGGAATCATTATCATCCATCCAAACTGGTGGGGGCAGCCTCCCGCTATTTTGAAGGGCTGGGTTGATCGAGTTTTTCGATCTGGCGTGGCGTATGAATTTCTGGAGGGAGATAGTGGAGAAGGAGTTCCCCATGGGCTGCTACAGGCAAAGGCAGCTCTTGTGTTCAACACTTCCAATACCAGTGCCGAGCGTGAAGAAAATAGCTTTGGCGATCCGCTGGAAAGAATTTGGAAAGATTGTATTTTTGATCTGTGTGGCATTACGACATTTTACAGAAAAATGTTTCGTATTGTGATTACCAGCACTGAGCAGGAACGCAAACAATGGCTTGAAGAAGTGAAGACGGCAGTCTCTCACTATTTTCCCAAATAATCCAATTAATTACCCTAAATTGTGTTTTCCCGACACGTCTAAAAATCAAAGACTCACGGCTGTCATGCCAGACTTGCAGATTGCATCACAATTAGTAAAAATCCAAATGTCTACCTTTGTCATGCCGGACCTGATCCGGCATCCAGGGCGTAATGCATTGAAATAACACTGGACCCCGGATCAAGCCCGGGGTGACAGGTGTGGCTATGCGTCAAATTAATATTGAGAAATTGGATATTTTTCTATTATGACACAGCCTGTTGATCCGGGATCCAGGGAAATAAATGGTTTAATTACAATGGTTCTTCGCTCACAGTGTCACGAATTCAGTAGTTAAGCCAGGAATGACAAGGTTGACCAATCTTTTAATTAGTCATCCCGTGTTTGATTTGGTCATAATAGGTTACATAATTTTATCATAATTGACGCGGATTGGATTACCTTTTATAATTATGATTAACACTAGGTTTAAAACCCAGCAAACCGAGGTTTATAAATTAATCGTAAAGAGGTGATGATGATCCCGCCAATTGTAAATCATGTGACAGACCTGATAGGTAATACTCCTGTAGTAAAAGTAGAATCCTTAAGTCGCTTGACCGGATGTGAGATTTTTTTAAAATGCGAAAATCTGAATCCGGGGGGATCCGTCAAGGATCGGGCCGCCCTACAGATGGTCCAGGATGCGATTGCCAATGGTCAGTTAAAAGAAGGCATGACGATTGTTGAGGGTACGGCAGGTAACACTGGTATCGGTCTGGCGCTGGTGGGAAGATCTCTGGGTTTTGAGGTACTGGTTGTCATGCCTTCAAATCAGGCGCAGGAAAAAGAGCGTCAGGTATCTCTTTTCAATGCAGAGCTTAAAAAAGTGGACCCCTGTCCGTTTTCCAATCCTAAACACTTCTATCACACCGCCCGTAATATAGCTGAAGAAGCGCCTCAGAAATACTGGTGGGCGAATCAATTTGAAAATCTCAGCAACTACAAAGCCCATTATGCCCTTACCGGCCCTGAGATCCGACAGCAAACAGATGCCAAGTTGGATTTTTTTGTCTCTGTAGCCGGAACAGGTGGCACAATCGGAGGAGTTTCCAGTTTTTTAAAAGAGGAAATGCCTGGTACCAAAATTATTCTGGTTGATCCTGAAGGGTCCGGATCCTGTTCCTATGTGCACACCGGAGAGTATAAGAGTTCCGGTGGTTCGATCACAGAAGGTATTGGTATTATGAGGTTGGTGGCGAATTTTGAAAAAGCGTTGATAGATGATGCCTTTACCTTACCGGATCAGGATCTGGTGACGGTAGCAGAATATGTCAGGCAAAATGATGGCTTGGTGGTCGGTAGCAGTACGGCTCTGAATCTGGCAGGAGCTTTAAAAACAGCTGTTTCCCATGGTCCTGCCAAAAGGATCCTGACAATTATGTGTGACGGCGGAGAGCGCTCCTATTCCAAACTATATAACCCGGAATTCCTGTCTCAAAAGGACTTGGACCCGACAAACGTGGATATTGATGCGCTGCTCAAGAAATACCGAGATTCCGAGAACTGATCAGGAAAACGTATCAGAGTCTCACTGCTTTTTTAAACTGTTGAACAACAAGTTGTTTCTACTTTAAATCGAAAACCTGAAATGGATTCGCTAAGATTTGATTGGCAGCATCTCCCTGAAATAGGTGGGGTGAAAATTGATCTGGCGACAACCGCTGATGCTGGACCGATCGGTCTATTGTCAAGGAACTTCATTGAAACAGGTATGCCGGGTTGGGTCTGGAATCCGGCAAAAATTTTGAAATCGATTCTGAACGAAGACTCGTTGGTGATGGTTGGGCGAAAAAAGAGCATCGTTTTGGCTGCAACCATCATTCAGTTTGGGCAGCAGAACGCCAATCTGAATCTGCTGGTAGTCACAAAGGATTATCAGCGACGAGGTATTGGAAGTTGTCTGTTGCGGTTTATGGAAAATTCAGCCTTTCTCTATGGTAAAACGACTTTACGTTTGGAAGTCCGAGCTGACTGTAAAGCTGCTTTGGAATTCTATGAGGTCTTGGGGTATCAGAAACTCAAAGTTCTACGTAAGTATTATCACAATGGGGAAAATGCGGTGCAAATGTCCCGCCTGATCCAAATTCAACCTTCAGAAAGGATGATTCTGCCTGGCCCCTTCTGATTTCAGAAATTCAGACCAGGGGGTACACTATTTAATCGATTTCACATTAAGGGTCGGCTCATAAAATAGTTCACATTCTGTTTGCAAAATGTCCAGTGTTTTAGGGACTTTTGCAAATAGATTATGAGAAGTTATTTATGAACGATCCCTAGGCAGTTAACAAATTTTCAATTCTGAATATCGTCAGGATGCATGGTCCTCAAGAATTGCCCTCACTTGCTGCAGGTGGTGTTTCAAATCTGACGTACGCGCATAACCCACCTCTTCCACAAAATTCAAGTAATAGCGACACTCTTCCAGACTATCCAGGGCCAGGTTCAGGTATCGGGTTTTATCACTTTGATTCTTTTTTTTGCTGCTTTCACCAATATTGGTTGTGACACCAACAGCAGCCTGTTTCATCAGTTTGGCTAATCCATAGGAATCGTTTTTGGGAATAATGGCATTCAATCCGTACATCGCCATGACAAACTGCATCGCTTTTTGATAGATAGCGAGATCTTCTAAGTTACGACCTGGTCCCTGCTGCATCTGGATTATCTGTTGATTTTTTATTGCTGTTGTCGAAGAGGGTTATTTTTCTTCATTAACAACCAGCATGATTTTGCCGATATGGGCGCTACTTTCCATTAAACGGTGTGCCTCAGCTGCCTCTGATAGTGGAAAGGTTTTGAAAATGACAGGTTTAAAATTGCCATTTTCGATCTGAGGCCACAGTTTGTTCTGCAAAGAGCGGGCAATGGCAGCTTTAGCAGCAGTTGGTTGTGGACGTAAAGTCGAAGCGGTGAGAGTTAGCCGTTTCAACAGTACCGGTAGGAAATCGACTTCGCTTTTTGATCCCTGCAGGTAAGCAATATTTACAATTCGTCCGTCCATAGCCGCTAGTCTAATGTTGCGGCCCAAATAATCTCCGCCTACCATATCAAGAATCACATCAACGCCTTTCTTATCAGTAGCGGCAGACAAGACTTCAACGTAATCTGCTGTGTGGTAGTTGACAGCAATGTCCGCTCCTAGCAGTACACATGCCTGGCACTTCTCATCGCTGCCTGCTGTGGCGAATACTCTGGATCCAAGAGCTTTGGCTAGTTGAATGGCAGTCGTCCCAATTCCACTAGAACCGCCATGCACCAAAAAGGACTCGCCCGGCTGCAATCCTACTCGATCAAAGACATTGGTCCAGACTGTAAAACAAGTTTCCGGTAGTGCTGCCGCTTCGATAACGCTCAGGCCCGCAGGCACGGGCAGACATTGTTCTATGGGTACCGCCACGTATTCAGCGTAACCACCACCGTTGGTCAAAGCGCAAACTTTTTGTCCGATCTGTTTCTGATCGACACCGTCGCCCACGGAACTTATTTCACCAGCAACCTCCAAGCCCAAAATGGGAGATGCCCCTTTAGGAGGTGGGTACAAACCCATGCGTTGCAACACATCGGGTCTGTTTACGCCGGCCGCTGCCACTTTGATCAAGACTTCTCCAGCAAGGGGTGTGGGTGCATCCGTTTCATTCAGTTTCAGGGCATCTGGAGCGCCCGGCTCGGTGACATTTATATAAAACATAACTGTTCCTTTTTAATTAAGGGTCGACTAAAAAATTAGGTCACTGTGTGAAGTTAATTTTTAACGATCCCCAGCTTGAGAGAAGCTTCCAGAGACTAGTGGTCGGTTTAAAAGCGTTAAAGCTAAAATGTGTCATAACGGCCAACTGCTGTCCAATACTTAATCAGAATGGATCTGCCTCCCCTGGTCTGAATATAGGCTCCATTTCAAGCTGCAAATTGTCAACTTGTAACAGACTATCAAGCTCTGTTGTTGTCGAACTATTATCAAACTCGCTTGCGGCCTGCAGGATAGCGGCGAGTAGTGTGGTATCGCTTGTCGTATTAAGAAAGACTGATGGATGACTCAAGAGCCAATGAACAGCTCTACGCAGAGCTGCAGGCTCCTTGATCGGTTCATACCAACTGAAACGCTTTTGGGTGTCATCTTCCCGCCATTTTCTGCGGGCAATTGATTTGATCGTTTGCACGGCCACACCACGCTCTTCGCAAAGTGCAAGCAGACGGTCATAGTCTGCGGTATAGTCAGGATTTTGCATCAGGGGATAGTTGCAGGGCAGCAATACCGCATCGAACTCAAACCGTTCCAGGCTCCTCAAATGCATTGCTGGTGCCTGGGTTCCGTGACCGGTTACACCGATGAAGCGCACCAGACCCTCCTCTTTGGCCTGAATTGCCGCTTCCAAAGCGCCACCGGGTCCCATGGCGGTTTTCCATCCGGGATTGTCTGTTAAATTGTGAAATTGTATCATATCGAGCTGATCAACCTGCAGGCGCTCCAGAGAACGTTGAATACTCTCCCTGGCCTCAGGCCCACCCCTTTCACCGGTTTTGCTGGCCAGAAAAAATTTATTGCGGTGTGCCTTCATCCACGATCCGACACGCAGCTCGGCCTCACCATAACTTGCAGCCACATCGATGTGATTGATGTCAAACTCAAGCAGTAATTCCAAAACCTGGTCGGCACGTTCCTGGCGCATGGACATGAACGCTGCAGCCCCAAAAATGATGCGGGTACTCAGGTGACCGGTCTTCCCGAAGGGTATTTTTTGAATCATTTGATAAAATTCCTGTTTGTTTTCGCAAGTTATTGTGCTTGGAATGGTAATTTCTCTACAACGAATGTATAACTTTTTAATCGAACCATGCAAGATCTCCATAATTATGATCGGTGTGCCTCAAATAGACTGAAACCGTGTGTATTTCAGGAGATTGAACAAATATCGTTTAGACTGAAAATATTGACGGATGAAGAATAATATTCTTAGACTAATGAAAAAAGGGATAGGAGATGAATTCCAGGGCGATGAATGAAGACTGGCATGACGATGTGGAGATAACCGTATGAAATACCGAGTTGAATTTGACAGTATGGGTGAGATCCGGGTGCCTGCCGACAAGTATTACGGCGCGCAAACCGGTCGTTCATTGTCCAACTTTAAAATAGGGAATGACCGTTTTCCTTGCGAGATGATACGGGCTTTGGGGATTCTTAAAAAAGCGGCAGCTCTGACCAACGCAGAACTGGGAATGCTAGTGCGGGATAAAGCGAATCTGATAGGTCGTGCTGCTCAGGAGGTCATCGAGAACAAGCTGGACGACCATTTCCCGTTGGTCATCTGGCAAACCGGCAGCGGAACCCAGACAAACATGAATGCGAATGAGGTCATTGCCAACCGGGCGATCGAAATATCCGGAGGGAAATTAGGGAGTAAAAAGCCGATCCATCCCAATGATGATGTCAATCAGGGCCAGTCTTCCAATGACGCCTTTCCAACTGCTATGCATATTGCGGCGGCTGAACAGATCAACCAGCGTCTGCTGGTGTCGGTCAAACAATTGCGGGATACTCTGCAAGTTAAATCCCGGGCCTTTAGTGGTATTGTCAAAACAGGTCGCACTCATCTGATGGATGCGGTCCCCCTGACTTTGGGGCAGGAGTTTTCCGGTTATGTGCAACAGTTGGACAACAGCCTGAAACGAATCGAATTCGCACTGGATGGACTGTACGAGCTGGCTCTAGGAGGTACAGCTGTTGGAACCGGATTGAATACCCACCCTGATTTCGCTCTGCAGGCGGTTGAATGCATTGCAAACATCACCGGTTTGCCATTTCGCAGCGCTCCGAACAAATTTGAAGCCCTGGCTGCACATGATGCCATTGTTTTTGCTAGTGGTACATTAAAAACCCTGGCGGCTTCTTTAATGAAGATAGCCAACGACATTCGCTGGTTGGCTTCCGGGCCGAGATGCGGCCTTGGCGAACTGTCTCTTCCAGCCAATGAGCCTGGAAGCTCAATTATGCCAGGTAAGGTTAACCCCACCCAGGCCGAAGCTCTGACAATGGTTTGCGCACAGGTGATGGGCAATGATACGGCTATCGCTGTCGGTGGTTCGTCAGGCAATTTCGAATTAAACGTTTTCAAACCGATGCTGATTTTCAATCTGCTGAACTCCATCCGCTTACTGGCGGATGCATGTGAGTCTTTTGAGAGCAACTGCGTAGCAGGGATCGAAGCCGATGAGCAACGCATCAAAACGTATCTGAATGCCTCCCTGATGACAGTTACAGCCCTCAATCCGCACTTGGGATATGATAAAGCTGCTGAAATTGCCAAGAAGGCCTTTGCTGAAAACATAACTTTGCGGGAGGCTACCATTAGGCTGGGCTTGATGGAGGGGGAAACATTCGATGAAGTCGTCCGACCCGAAAAGATGGTTGGGAAATCGTCAGCTCAGACGAAGCCGAAAAAATAGCTGGTATAAATCCTATCTTCTTCGGGTTGACTATGGATCGGCTCATAAATTTGTCAAGTGTTTCCCATTGATGAAAAAGAAACACGTTGCTGTCACATTCTGCTTGCAAAATGTCCAGTGTTTTGGGGACTTTTGCGAATAGATTGAGTGAAATTATTTATGAACGATCCCTGTGAAGGCGTAGTGGACAAATAGATTAGGTGAAGTTTTTTTTAACGATCTCATAATTCAAAAGGAGATATTCATGAGTGTTATTGATTTCAAAAAAGGACTGGTGGAACTTGGAGACGGAGTCTGGGCCTATATTCAGCCTGATGGAACCTGGGGATTAAATAATGCCGGTTTGGTAGTGGACCAGGGGAAATCACTGCTGGTTGATACTCTTTATGATGAAAACCTGACCAACGAAATGCTGACCGCAATGCGAGCGGTTGCACCAGGAGCCGAGTCAATTGATCAGTTGGTGAATACCCATGACAATGGCGACCATTGGTTTGGTAATGCAGCGGCCCAGGCAGGAGAAATCATCGCCACCAAATCCTGTGCCGAAGCAATGGCGGGATTTACACCTGAGACAATGGCCGGACTGATGCAGGGGGCACCAGACCTGGGTGATTTGGGGAAATTCTTTCTAAAATGTTTCGGCAAATTTTCCTATGATAATATTGCAGCGGCACTGCCCACTCGAACTTTTGAAGGTCGATTGAAACTGGAGGTCGGATCGCGAGAGGTCGAACTGATCGAGGTTGGTCCCTGTCATACAAAAGGAGATCTGATTGTCTACCTGCCCCACGCCAGAACCGTATTTGCAGCGGATGTTCTATTTATAGGCGGTCACCAAATCATGTGGGCGGGGCCAGTGGCAAATTTTGGTAAAGCCATCGACCTGATTCTAAGCTTCGACCCCAAATACATTGTCCCGGGTCACGGGCCGGTTACTGATCGGGAAGGCGCTCTGGAGATTAAGAATTACTGGGAGTACTATGAGCATGAAGCCCGCAAAAGATTCGATCAAGGCATGGAGGGCTTTGCTGCCGCAAAAGATATTCCATTGGGTCCTTATGCCGATTACCATGACCCTGAGAAGATCGTGTTGAATATTAATGCACTGTACAACGAATTTAATAACAGCCCCGACCCCATAAACCAGGTGGAGCAATTCACCCACATGTCCAACTGGTAGAATCTATCAATGCAGAATCATTGTATGTCAGTCAATTGGATCGGGATATTAAACTCATCAATCAGGTTTTTTTGATAGTTGTAAATATCTCGATCTTTGAGCTGCTGATTAATGTTGTTCAGCATTCGATGTGTCTGTGCATGGGTCGGATCGAATTTCAGGACTATTTTCATTTTTGAGACAGCTTTTTGATACTCTTTGCGGTGATAATAAATAATCCCGAGGATTTGAGCGATAGTCATATTTCCCGGAACCTCTTTATCTAACGCCTCAATTTTCAGAATGACTTCATCCATCTCTTCTGCCTTGAATTGAGGCGCTATCATATTCAAACGGTTCTTTATATTGTGAGGCTCTAACTCAAGCAGTTTTGTTTGCAATGCCAAGGCCTCTGTGTACTTCTTCTTGATAATGAAATAAACGGACAGATTGAGAAGTCCCTTTCTGGAGTTGGGATATTTTTTCAGCACATCTGTCCATAAATTGTAGTCATTATGCCAGACATAAACCCTGTTCCGGGCTAAGACGGTGAGGTGGAATGTTAAAAGCATCACATAAAAAATAGCTAAAACCCTCAGCTTTCTGAAAGCAGCTAGCTTGGCTAGAAGAACAGCGAACAGAGCATACAAGCCAATAGAAGGGAAATACATATATCGATCAGCCACCATGAAATCGATTGGGAATGGCACAATTTTCAGCACCGGGAAGAGAGCAATGATAGTGAAAATGAGGAAATATGAAATATGCTTTTTTTCCGGTGGATGTTGAGACCCTTTATAAACTAAAAACACCATCACTAAAAAGAGTGAGACAACCAGATATTCATACCAGAACAGCTGAAAGATGCCGGATTCATAGTACCCGGACAAATGATGCGGGAATATGCTTCTGGAAAAGTAGAACAGATATTTAATGATTGTGTTCTTGATCAGAATTACCGGGCCCAACTCGGAATTGAAGAATACCATTTTATCCGAATTGGCGAATATCCTGAGCAGGCTGAAAAGGAGTGAGAGTCCGAAGAAGGGTAGTGTTTGTATAATCAGGATTTTTGATAATAGAGAACGGTGCTGAATCGAATAATAAACAATTAGCAGCAGTGGGAAGGTGACAGAGATGGTTTTTGCTCCTAAAGAGAGAAAAAATAGAAACAGGGACATTACATAAAAAAAATATCGAATTTGCTGATAAGACTTGAATCGATCAAAAGCCAACCAGGAGAGTACAAAAAAGAAAACGGAGAGCACATTTTTTGTTTCTGTCAGCCATGCCACAGACTCGACATGCATAGGATGGATTAAAAAAATCGCCGCAAATAAATAAGACGCGAGTCGGTCGAATTTGAATATTTTTCTCCCCAGCGTAAAAAGCAGAGCACCGTTTAACAGATGAATTAAAACGTTAAAAAAGTGATAATAAAAAGGATTCATCCCAAATATCTTATTCACCAGAGAGAAATAGAATGTGGTGACAGGCGTATAATCCAAATAGTAAATATACCGAAAGTTGTTTAGAATATTAAAGGAGTGGACATAGGGATTGGTATATATTGCCCAATTATCATCAAAATTCAGAAATCCTGCTGTATGCAGGGGATAGTAGATGAACAGGCTCAGTGCTACCAGAGCTGTCCAAATCAGTAGATTTTTTATGATAAATCGGTTATGCTTACTCAAACGATACATGGATTTTACTTGGTTTCTAGGGAATCATAAATTGATAGTTAATTTTCAATCTATTAGAAATTGGACACAAGAGCAATCACAGTCTGACAGGTTTTTGAGATAATCGTGATCCTGTCGAATTGAAATTAATAACAAAGCTGGGATACTGATTTTATAAAGGTTTTATAACGGAGAGGGCAATGAAAGCGGGAAAATATATTAAAACCTATTTGAAGAAGAGTTTTCAAAAGTCCCATGTGATCACAGGAGTGACCCTGGCGTTTCTGGTTGGTTCGGCTTTACTGTACGCGGGGCAGTTAACCGATAGTCTGATTACGTTTTATGAAGGGAATATTGCAAGCGCGAACGACGTGAATACTAATTTTGAACTCTTGAGCAACGCTGTTGACAAAGACCGGGAAGGGTTGGCCTGCGAAATGAACCCTGGAACGACAATAACCTCTGCAGCTATTCCTTTTGTCTGTGATACGATGTTGGCGGGTGACGCCTCTTCTGCCGGCTCCAATCTGTCATTTACCCCGAGTGATGGCGGGATTTTTCAGATTCACAGGTATATACTCCTTTCAGGCACTAGTGGCTCTATTGTTGATACGCAGTATAATACGGTTTATATTGGTGGTACATCTGTAAGTGATAATGGGCGTGATTATTATCCAGTGAGCTCAGGGCAATCGATCGAAATAAGCATGGAAGATTCAGCTTCCATGGACTATTCAATTGAGACCGGGTCTTATGTTTTGGTTAAAAGAATCTTCTAATTACCCAGAATTCGTCGCCATTCTGCATCCGCAACAGTTTTGTACTCTTTCCAGTTACTGTTCAGCCAGCGATCTCTGCCGCGAGCGGCATAAAACAGGTAGAGCTTCTCTTCAAGAATTTCCCAGTGGGTGCCATCGGTTTTGATGAGGCCTTCGTTCAAACTCAATGCATTGGCGCAATGCCCGTTATAGGCAGGACTGTATCGGGTCGGATCTTCCCGAAATTTTTGAGCTGATTCAGCATTGCGGAAATGCCAGTTCGCCCCTTTCCATTTGACCGTATAATCAGAGTTTCCTTTTACCGCCTTATGCCGGGAAATGGCCTGCGGGCTGTGGTAAGCGGCTGTATCATAGCCATTGATTGCTTTGTCCCCAAAAAATGATTTACTCACTGGTTCTTCTGCGTAGCCCATAGTAGCAGCGAATAGCAGTGGTAGGAATATACTTCTTTTCAGACATTTATTAAAAATCATAGACCCTCCTTGTAAGAAAAATTGTTTCATATTCAGCATCAACTCACAGTATAACCGGTCTTAAAAATTACAACAATAGAGATGGAATAGAAACTGAGTCTTTGCGATACCCTATGAAACATAAAGGGTAAAGATGGTGGGACGAGTCTCGAGGAGTAAATAACGGGGATAATCTTTATTTCAATACAGCTTGAATTTTTTGAATGAGAAGTTCAATATTTAGTGGTTTGGAAATATAATCGTCAAAACCCTCTTGCAGATATTTTTTCCTATCACCTATCATTGCATAAGCAGTTATGGCGATTATGGGGAATTGATATTGGTGATTTTTTCTGATTTGTTTCATGGTTTCTGTTCCGTCCATGCCAGGCATCTGAATATCCAGGAGGATCAAGTCATAATTATTCTCTGCTGCCATTTTCACTGCAGTATTACCATTTTCAGCGAATTCCAACTCGTAATTCTCTAGAGCTGCCTCAATCAAATCCCGATTCGTTTTGTTATCTTCCGCAACCAGGATTTTGGCATCTGCTGTTACATTTTCTGAAAATTGGCTGGTTTTGGTTGCTTTTTCCTGAGGGACTTTATCCCCAGCCGAAATCCACCCTGGCAAAATGATCGTAAACCGACTTCCGGAACCCATGTTGCTGGTCACGGTTAGGCTTCCGTGATGGAGTTCTATTAGTTTTCTTGATATTGCCAAACCTAGGCCGGTACCTTTTTCCGAAGTTGTTTTGTCTCCGGTGATCTGTTCAAAAGGGTCAAATATTTTTTCCAGGTATTCATCTGGAATTCCCGTTCCTTCATCCCAGACTGTTATGAAATATCTATCTGCATCTCTTGTGGCCTCAATTCCAATATTATTGCCTGACTGAGTGAATTTTACTGCGTTAGAAAACAGGTTGTAGATGACTTGCTTTAACTTTGTTTCATCACCATTCAACCATCCAAGATCTGATTGAATGTTAGCACTAACTTGGATTTTTTTCTGGTAGGCAATTGAATGGATAATGCTGGGCGATCTTTCCAGCATTTTGCCAAGATCAAATGGTTTTAAATCAACTTCTGTCTTGCCTGCTTCAATTTTTGAAAGGTCCAGGATGTCATTGACCATCTCCAGTAGGTGATAACTGCTATTTTTAATATTGTTAAAGTATTTCGTATGTTTTTCACTCAGTGTGTCGGCGATTTTCTTCTCCAGAATCTGGCCAAAACCTATAATCGAATTTAATGGCGTCCTCAGCTCGTGACTCATATTGGCTAGAAACTCACTCTTAGCTTGATTAGCGGAATCCGCATCTTGTTTGGCCTGTATCAGCTCTTCCTGCATCAATTTTCGATCAGATATCTCATCTTTAACGGCAACATAGTGAGTTGTATCACCAGAAAGGCTTTTGATCGGAGAGATGGTCGCGTTTTCCCAATATAGTTCTCCGTTTTTCTTTTTATTAATAATTTCACCCTGCCATGTAAAACCATCTTTTATTTTGCTCCACATTTCTTTGTAAAATTCTGGTGAGTGTTGTCCGGATTTTAATATTCGTGGATTTTTCCCAAGTGCCTCCTCTCTTGTATAACCAGTCGCCCTTGTGAACGATGGATTAATAAATTCGATGTTTCCTTCAAGATCAGTTATGACAATTGCGCTACCGATTTGCTCAACTGCCTGAGAATGTTTACGAAGTTCTTCTTCTGCGTGTCTGCGCTCCGTGATATCTGAAAACATGACCGCAAATTGGCCGGGCTGATTTTGAAATGCACTCACATGATAATATTTCCCCAGTGCATCTGCAGGAGCCTCAAACTCAAGCGGTTTTCCTGACAGGGCGACTTTCCCATACTCCTTAATCCAGTAGTCTTCAATATCGGGAATAACTTCTCGGACCGTTTTGCCGATAAGATCTTTAATGGTTAAACCGGTTATCGCCTCAATATTCGTATGATCATCAAAGGCCTGATTGATTGCAAGGAAACGATAGTCGACAGGTTCATTCGTATCTGGATCCAGAATGATCTCATGAATCGCATACCCATACAGTATTGAATTAAACAGCTTGCGAAACTTCAATTCACTGGATTTTAAAGCCTCATCTCCCTGTTTGCGCTCAGTGATGTCCTGCGCAATACCTGTTAAAGAAATAGTCTTTCCGGTATCGTCTTTAATTGCCGCACCAATTGAATGCACCCACTTTTGTGTTCCATTCTTTAATACCAACCGGTGTTCAATTTCCCAGGGTGAGCCATGTTCTGTCGCTCTCTGGAGTATGGAAACAACATATTTTTTATCGTCGGGATGGAAAATCGCATTAAATGAATCCACGCCCATTTCATCACGGCTGAGTCCAAAAATATTGAAAAGTTCTTCAGATCCAGTCACCTTCATAGTTTGGATATCCAATTTCCAGGATCCCAAATGTGAGAGTGTCTGGGCCTTTGTCAAATTTTCTTCGCTCTCCCGTAGCCCTTCTTCGACTTGTTTCCGTTCGGCGGTTTCTGTGCTGAGAAGGTTTGTCACTCGGTTGATTACAATAATTCCAAATATGACAAAACACAAGCTGACAACGATTCCCACAGCTTGTGATACAAGAAGAATCCTTCCTTTCTTTTCCGATTGTTTCTGCATGATCGAGACAGCTTGATCCATTGCATTCAGGAGCACAATGCTATTCAGAATGACTGAATTTGTTTTTTCAGCTGAATTAGAAGGATTTGCAATTATGAATTCCAGATCTGCAGAAAAATATATCCAGATGTCTCGAACTTTTCTCAGTTGTGAAAGAGCGGGTTCAACTGCCGCAGGGCAATATCTATACCCAGTATCGCCCAGTGCAAAACCCAAGGGTGCATCTCCAGAGTAGGTGAGTGCAGTCAGGGTTTTATTAAAAACTGTCATGGTATTGTGTACCTGTTTTTCAATCCTTTCCGCGCCACTCTTTCCAATCGCTGAAATAGACTGGAAATATAGTACTTCCTTGGTCATTTTTTGGGTGAGCATTCGTTGACGGCCTGCCAGATTGATCACAAATTCATCATCTTTTCGTTGTTCTGATATCCACCATGTCAATGAAAACATAATACAGATGACAAAGGAAAGAAGTAATATAGGTCCCAGGAGCTTTTGTTTAACTGTCATATTGTCTGGTAGGATCTTACTTATTGCATTGATAAATATTAAAAATGTTGAAATCAAAATCTGGATTGCCCTTTTTCAGCCGATCACCTGATAATATCTTACCTGGCCTACACTTTGGTGATTTTTTTTTAAAGAATTTGTCATAGGCCAGTGTACCAAATCAGAAAGAACATCACAAAGTTTTTTTTTCAAATAAAGGGGTTTCAACCAGGAGATTATCATGAAAAGATCCATTCATTTGATCCTGTTGGGAGCAGGAGGCTGTTTCTAAGATGGTGTCATCTTACGAAGAATGAATTTGTGGGAGATCAGACGTTTTTACAAAGTCTCACAAAAGGTCGACCTAAAAGGGTTTTTCTATAAGAAAACGTTTTATGATGTGGAAAATTAACCTCAAAGTCCGGCTCTATCAAATGAAGCGTAGAAAATTCTACGGTCGATAAGCTCTGAAATCAGGATAAGACTAAAGGAGAGAAACATCAGTACAATTTTAAACAAGCGATAATCCAAGGTGAATGGGTTCCAGACCAGAGGCAGACTGAACAGTATCAGACCCAGAGCGCCTAGAATAAAACGGAGGGTGTAGCTGTTTCTGTGGCGAGCGACTGCCCTCGAAAACCCTTTGCCACTGTTTGCAAGATCTCCCTTAATTGTCATCAGTCTGAAGATAACCACCGTGTAATCCAAACCCAGCAAAAACGTTGTGGAAAGCACAACCCAAAGAAAATGGCTGTTAAAGCTCCGCATTGCAGTGGATATCTCGATACTTTCTACAGAGATCATCAGGGAGATCCACAGCAGTCCACCTGCAGCTAGGATCCCCAGTAGAAAAGTGGTCTTAAAAAATGAAAACCGGGTGAACGGTGTATTCCAGGAAGGAACCGTCGCCAGCCGATAGACATTTGTCATGCAATAAATCAGAGTCAGACCTACGCCGCAACCGAGCCAGAACTGGACTTTACCGGGCAATGTCATCTCCTGTCCCAGCCAAAGGATAACGGTGAAACTGCCGGCGATTATTCCAAAAAACAGCATAAAAAAGATTTCCGCACTGAGCCAGGATGATCCCAGATTTAGCATAGCTCTCAGGGCATTTTTCGGTGATCCAAGATGAAGCAACGAGACCAGCATACCGGTCACCACCCCAGCCAAAACCAATAGAGTAGCAGCTCTAAAAAACAGGATGAACAACACACTGTTCAGCGGATCTCTTAACAGAAAATGAACTACGCCGGAAAACAGATAAAGACCCACTGTCAGCTGTATAAGCACTGTAAATATAATCAGGGACCATTGATTTCCTCTCATATCATCTCCTCCCTGTTTGCAATCTCAATGGGTTGTTTTTGAGCTTTTGACGCATTTTTATGAGGTTTGAAAACGATGGAAGGGCGGGTCAACGATTCATTGGGTAAAGGGTAAATGAGATCTGTTTCTGTCTGTTTTTCTCTAAAATCGCTGATCTCGCCAAATTCAAGAGCCCGCAAACCGCAAACTGAGACACAGGCAGGTGCCAACCCTGCATCGATCCGATCAACACAGAGGTTGCACTTGGTCATGTGACGCTCTTTTTTATCGTAGTGGGGAGCTCCATAGGGACAGGCCCATTCACAATAGTGGCATCCGGCGCAGGTATCCGCATTGATTAAAACAATCCCATCTTCCCGCTTGGAGATCGATTTGGTGGGGCAGACTTTCATACAAATGGGCTCTTCACAGTGATTGCACGCCATGGAGATGTTATATGAAAAAACACTGGGATGCCAGGCATTCTCCTGGCGGGTCCAGTCGCCACCGGCGACTTCAATAACCTGTCTCCAGAGGCGATTGGATTCCAGGTTATTTTTGTCCTGACATGTAATCTGGCAGGCCCTGCAGCCGGAACAGCTGGAAGAATTAAAAAAAAAGCCGTATTGGGAGGTCATTTTCGTGCTGCTCCTGTTTTCTCTACCTGTACCATGATGGTATGCTGGGCATTGCCGAATGCCAGCGGGGTCCATCGTTCTGAAGTGAGCACATTTATTGATCCACCCCTGTCGATTCCTTCTTCATCTGGATTCCACCATGCGCCTTGAGGTATATCCACCACACCGGGCATAATTTTAGGCGTAACCAGGCATTTAAGAATAAGGGTGCCGCGATCGTTAAACACTTTGATACTATCCCCGCTGACAATATCTCTCTGTTCAGCATCAAGGGGATTAATAAATACCCGCTGTGGAAATGCGTCTGCCAGCCAGTCACTATTATCATGGGTTGAATGCACTCTGCTCATGACGTGGTGCCCAAGCGCTTGAAGGGGGTAATTTTCTGCTTCGGGTCCAAATGGGCTTTCCCACTCCTGGATATATTTGGGGATTGGAGGGATCTCTTCCGGTCGGTTCATTTCGTACAACTGACTGGAAAACAGCTCGATTTTTCCGGAGGGTGTGGACAGTGGATTTTTAATCGGATCTTCACGAAAGTCTGCGAAAGCCACAGCCGGTTTCTGAACCGGTTTGCTAAATAGCCCGGCATTGCTCTGTTCAAAGTCTGCAAGTGATGGCATATCGGGATAGCGCCTTTTTTTATAGCTTTCAATCATCCAATCCACCCACTCTTTTTCGTCACGGCCCTGCGTGTAGTTTTCACCGAATCCCAAAACTTCTGCCAGTTCGGCACAGATGCGAAAGTCGCTCTTGGTTTCATAAGGTGGATCAACGATTTTGGGTCCCAGAATCAGCTCGTCTCCATATTTCCACCCATCCTGGATACCCCAGGTCTCAAACTGTGTACAGGCCGGTAACAGCATATCGGCAAAACGGCCGGAAGGTGTCAGGAAATTATCCTGTACGACTATAAATTCCACCAGGCTTTCATCCCTCAATATGTTCGCAGAGCGGTTGATGTTTGCGTGTTGATTGATCAGGATATTCGAGGCTACGGAATAAATCAGCTTAATATTGTTATCCAGTTTATTAACGCCGACCACACCGCTCTCTGCTCCCATCTCTTTCCCGCGGAGCACCGCTTCCGTCCATAGAAAAGTCGGAATGGATGCTTTCACAGGATTGTCACCAATAGGGAACATTTTCCACTTTGGGCCGCCATCAGGTGCCTGCAAGGCAATACCACTGGCCCATCCTCCGGGAATCCCCACGTTACCGGTGATGGCGGCCAGTACACAACCACCGATGACCGGCTGTTCTCCATAGGCTCTACGCTGCATTCCGTATCCCTGGTATAGTACGGCGGGCTTTGCCCCCGCGTATTCCCGGGCGATGCGTTCTATGGTTTGCCTTGGTACTGTAGTTATCGATTCTGCCCACGCAGGTGTTTTTGGAGTTCCATCTCTGGTGCCCAGAATATAATCTTTGTAACTTTCAGCATCGAGCGCTTGAACAGGCATTTGGCTTGAGTCAAAACCAACGCAGTATTTTTTAATGAAGGCGGTATCGACTACATTTTCCGTAATCATTACATAGGCCATGGCACTCATCATGGCCACATCAGTCCCAGGTCGGATTGGGATCCATTCATCCGCCAGGCTGACTGCACTCATACTCATCCGCGGATCAATACAGACCACTTTTGCGCCGTTTTCCCGGGCTTTTTTAATAAATAAGTCACTGTTGGTGCCATCCCGCATTTCGGCCGGATTCCAGCCCCACATCAATATATACTTTGAATTAATCCAATCCTGCCGCTGGTTCCCGGTGACGGCAGTTCCATACACATAGGGGGTTGCCTTGCTGATACAGGCCCAACTATAGCTGTTGTATGCGTTGAGCCGACCGCCAAACAGATTCAAAAGGCGCTCTGCAGTCTGGCTGCCATTCATCTGGTTATAACTTCCAGTGCCGTAGGGGACGTACATGGAGCTGTTGCCGTATTGTTTCTTAATGCGGATAAACTCGCTGGCCATTGTTTCCAAAGCTTCTGACCAGGAGATTCGTTTAAATTTTCCTTCACCTCTTTTTCCAATTCGTTTCAGCGGGTATTTCAAACGGTCCGGATGATACTGCCGACGACGGTATGAAAGCCCCCTGGTACAGGCGCGGCGTTGAGGGTCCGCTAATGAATCTCCGGGCCGATCATCTGTACCGATGCCTGTGATCACACCATTTTTGACCCTGACCACCAGCAGGCATCTTCCGCCACAATTGTGTGCCGGACAGCATGTGCGTATGATTTGTTCATCGGAGGCAGCCACACTCATATTGCTTATGATATGGGTTTGAGGATACTAATTTGACTTTTGCTCATATGGCAATAAAAAACTAAACGTTGCGCCACCTTCCGGGTTGTTTTTTACCCAGATCTTTCCATGATGATCATCGATGATCTCTTTACAAATTGCCAGTCCTAGTCCGGTTCCGCCAGCACCTGTATTAGTTCGGCTGCTTTGCGTGAACTTATCAAAAACCGTTTCCAATTCACTGTCAGGAATACCAACTCCCTGATCTTTTATGGATACCTCTAAAGCAGGAACTGAGGATATCTCTGTCTGGATTTTGCTTTCTTTAAACCCGATTTCAATAATTCCACCCTGGGTTGAATAGGTGATTGCGTTAGAAAGCAGATTTCTGATCAGCTGACCGATCTTAAAATCATCACAACACACGTTTGTTTGTATTAGTGGATCCAGCAGTTCAATATGTAAAGATCTCTCTTTGAATATGGGCTGCAACTCCATGATTGCATCTTTTGAAGCCTGCCAGAGATTTACCGCTTCCATTTTGTAGATTTCTTTCCCAGACTCCAGTCTGGACAGATCGAGAAGATTGTTCAAAAGATTCATCAATCTATCACCTGCTTTTCGAATCTGTATAAAATAGTGCCGGCTTTTTTCGATATCAATTTTTCCGATTTTATCGATTCCAAATTTCGAATAGCTTAAAATAGCGTGCATCGGGGTACGCAGCTCATGGGACATATTGGCCAGAAATTCGCTTTTTAAGCTATTTGCTTGTTCTGCCTCTTCCTTCGCTATTTTGTAGTCTGCAGTCCGCTCTTCGACCTTTTTTTCCAGCTCACTATGAATATTCTTCAGGTCTTCTTCAGCCTGTTTGCGGTGTGTGATGTCATGATGTTGAAGAGCAACGTATTTTAGATGCCCCTCACCATCCAAAATTGGATATCCGAAGACTTCAATGAATATCTGACTGTTTTTCGATGAAGGTGTTCCTGTAGATTCTGAGGCGATCTCAATATCAAATTGAGCTTCCCAATGATCTGTTTTCTTTTCATCGTAAATCCCTCTCATCAAAGGAATAAGCCCCGCATTAGCAACAGCCTGATCCTCAAAAACATTGTACCGACCGTCTGTGATATCTTCTTTTTTCACACCAAAAAGGTTGCAGAATTCAGGATTCGCATTAATGAGCGTTCCGTCCGAATCATAAAGACAAGTACTTATTGATGATTGTGCAAACATTTGGGAGAAAAAAAACTCACTTTCTCGCAACGCTTTTTCGGCCTTTATTCGATCTTTTTCGGTTTTTAAAATATTCCAGGATCTGATCGCGGAATACGAATACAAAAGGAGCGTTAGACCCAGAAGAATAATAATCAATAGCCATTTATTCCGGAATCCTTTCATGGTTGAGAGAATTTCATTTTCCGGAGTGGTCACAGCAACCGACCAGTGCGTGTTTCCCAGATCGATCGGGAAATAAGCTGCATGTTTGATAAATGTATCTGTTGTTTTGCCGATTTCCTGAATGGAACTGTATTG
>PJEL010000547.1_pt1 | contig 44050 bp, 72 predicted proteins | sample 1853271 | NCBI WGS metagenome assembly PJEL01 (sample SAMN08108733, study PRJNA415343) | Invertebrate metagenome, whole genome shotgun sequencing project. | host: Globobulimina | place: Sweden: Gullmar Fjord | collected 2015-08
GTAGGAACTGTAGACGAAGCTCTTAGCCAAACAATACCGACTAACTATGTTTCCGATTCAGGTTGCTCAATACTGGTCGACATAACCGGAACGATAAATTTTACTATCCGTGAAACCTTTGACCGTTTTCAACGAGAGATTAATGTTCAATCAGCCCAATGGTCCAGCATATCAGCGTTAGCTGCTAAAACGGCTGATACTAAAGGGGTATCTACTGTTGGGACTACAGGAATTCAGTTTGTCGTTAACTCTCACTCCACAGCAGCTGAGGCTCAGATGTATGTAAGTCAGCCGGGGAGAAGTTAAGTAGTGTTTAGAGAGACATCGTCACACGGATCAGATAGTTATAAGCCAGGAGATTACTGGATGATATGTGACGAGTGTGGGTTTAAGTACCGTCGATCCCAGATGAAAGAGAGATGGGATCATGCTTGGGTCTGTTTTAACGATTGGGAGATAAGGCACCCTCAAGAATCGGTGAGGGGTAAGTCTGAAAAAATAGCGGTACCTGTAGCCAGACCAGAAGGAACTGATACCTTTATACTAACACCCATAACACAGGACGATTTATAATGGCCACATCCGGAAGTTATGACAACACAACTACTATGGGGTCGATCATCTCACACGCATTAGCGTTGATAGGGGTGATTGACGACCAAGAGGTAATAGAAGCTGAGATGTTTCTGTACTGTAAACGCCAACTGAATCAGCTAATGAGTGTTTTGTCAACGAGAAAAGGGTTGTGGTTGGTGGACGATGAAGAAGTCACGTTAACCCCTGGTAAACAAAGCTACACAGTCGGGGATGGACTTGATATCGATATACCTAAACCCATGAGAGTTCCACATTGCCGAAGAAATGAAAGTGCTACACTGGATATCCCTATGGATGTTGAATCCCGACAAAACTATATGGACTTACCTAATAAGGCGTTACAGGCTACTCCGCTAGTTGTTTACTACCACAGAAAACGGGATAGCGGGGTGCTGTACGTTTGGCCCACAGGAACATCTGTCTCAAAAACGATTACAGTTACGGTACAAAGAGCTATCCAGGATTTTGATGAAACTGGTAATAATCCCGATTTACCTAAAGAGTGGATAACCGCAATTGAGTATGCGCTAGCTGTAAAAATTGCTCCTAAGTATCTAGGGGGTGTTGTTCCTAAAGACGTAAAAAGAGAATCCTTAGAACTACTCGTAACTTTGGATGAATTTGACGAAGAAGAAACAAACATGGAGTTCGGAGTGGACAGATAATGGAAGTACCTATTTCTTACGGCGACTACCGAAGTAGATCTGGAGCTGCTAACTCTTCACGCATGGTGAATATGTTTGTGGAGCTTGATGAAACTAAAGGTGGGACTCGTGTTTTTAGTTTAATGAGAACCCCAGGACTATCCGAATTTGTTGATCTTGGTCGAGCGTCAGAAGGGAGAGGTGGCTACTCGTTACCTAGTTTAACGTTGTGCGTGTTAGGGAGAGAAGTGTACTCCATTGACCATGCTACTCAGGTAGCTACTCTACTTGGAGAGGTGTTTACAACAACTGGGGCTATTCAATGGGCAGAGAACCCGAGTCAGGTTATGCTTACTGATGGGGGGTATGGGTACATATACTTAAAAGATACTGGAGCGTTAATAAATATAATCGATGCGGATTTTCCATCTCCGTTGGCTTGTACTTTTAAAGACGGTTACGGTGTTGTTGTAGAGTCATCGACAGGTAGGTTTTTTGTAAGTGATTTGAACGATTTTACATCGTGGGACGCACTGTCCTATACCACTGCGGAATATGAAGCCGATAACCTAATTTCCTGTCTTTCTAGCCACGATAGTCTGTTTGCTTTTGGCGTTAACACAACTCAAACATACTACAACTCAGGGAATGTTTCATTTCCTTTTGATAATCGACAAGGCGCGGCTATGCAAATAGGGTGTGGAGCTACGAACTCACCAGCAAAAGGGGAGAACATAGTTTTTTGGTTGGATAATAGGGGTCTAGTAAGAAAACTCGACGGTCACTCCCAGCAGATTATATCATCCAGGCAAATAGAGCATAAGATATCCCAGTTTTCGACGTTTGCGGATGCGAGAGGTCATGTGTACACTCAAGAGGGTCATACTTTTTACGTTTTAATATTCCCGACAGACGGCAAGGTACTAGTATACGATATGGCTTCAGATCAATGGCACGAACGTTCCAGCTATCCAAAAGACAGCATTTGGAGAGGTTACTGGGTGTCGCAGCACGGGTCCTTGGTGCTAGTTGGAGACAGGAGCAACGGAAAGGTATACAAGTTGGACCCTAATGTGTATACCGATAATTTGAAGACCATAAAGTGGAATTTCACTCTGCAGAATGTTAATTCCGAACGATTCAGGATTCAACACTCTTTATTGGAACTGCATATTGAGTCGGGAGTCGGTATCGCATCAGGTCAAGGGGCTGACCCTAAATTGTGGATGATTTACTCAGATGATGACGGACAGACGTGGACAAGAGAGAAGTGGAGGTCCGTTGGTAAAATAGGGGAGTACAAAAAACGAGTGAAATTTTATGCTCTCGGAACATCCCGTTCTCGTATTTATAGTTTTTTCGGTACTGATCCGGTTAAAATGCACATAGTTTCTGCTAGATTAGAGGGGAAACAACTTGGGTACTAATCTTCGCCCCTTACCGCCTCCTTTGAAAACCCCGATAAACGATCCGCTGATTCGGGTTGGAACCGCGTGGAGTAACTTTTTTGATAGGATTTTTAAGTATTCTAGTTACATAGAATCAGTTATTCAGTATGGCGGTATACATTTTGAGGGCTCCTCCGTAGATACTGTCTTAGCTGCTCAGGATACCTTGTACCAAATTACCGGATTCAATACGAACGGAGTCAGTGGAGGTCAATGCACCCCAGATCACACGGAGAACCATATAACTATTGGGAGCAAGGGCGTATACTGGGTACACTACGGTGCCAGTGTTAGATCCGCAGCAGCAAACGACTTTGATTTTGAAATTAGGTATAACAACGGGTCTGTCGCTCTGGCCCCGTTACATGCCCACAGAAAAACGTCAAGTGCCAACGCTCTGGGTGTGATTGCTAATGGCTACGTTGCAGAAATCCCCGAAGGAGCTACTCTAGAAATGTGGGTGCTAAGAACAGACGGAGGGGCTGTAAGTAAAACGTTGACTCTCGAACACGTAAATATGAGTGTTTTTATGATAACGAAAACTAACTAGCGAGATAACTATGAATGAACTAGCTATTTTTAAGGGTAAATTAGACCTTTCAGATATCGAAAAAAAATTATTACCTTTTGATATTAACAGCGACGATTTAGTTCACCACTCATTTTTCAAAAAGATATACCTTCGTACACTCTTTATACCTAAGCGATGTATTATTATAGGAAAAAGGCATAGACACTCTACGTGCAACATATTGTTAAAGGGGTCTTTAATTCTGTATATGGGGGGTGATAAACCGGTAAAAAAGGTAGAGGCACCTTTCGTATTCGAATCTGAACCTGGGGTAAAAAAAATGGCTTATACATGTAGTGACGTTATGTTTGCTAACGTGCACCCTACAAGTTTAACGAATTTAGAAGACATAGAAAAGAAGTTTATAATTCCGGAAGAAGAGTACAGGAGGGTAACTTAATGTCTTGGGGTTATGTAATAGCGGGAGTTGCGGTAGTTGGCAGTGCGTTGATAAGTGCGAATGCCAGCGACGATAGTTCAGATTCATCGGCTACGGCTACAGCTGCAGCAGCGAAATCCCAACTAGAAGCTGCAAAACTTGGAGCAGCGGCAACAACAGAAGCAGCGGCTATGTCGGCTAGCGCTATACGTGATTCCGCAAAAATAGCGGCTAAAGTTCAATGGGATATGTACGACCAAGCGCGTGAAGACAACATGCCCTGGCTTGTAGCTGGTCAAAAAGCGGTGAGAAAATTATCCGATTTAGTTGAGGCTGGACCCGGAGAATTCAAGGAATCTCCCGGATATAAATTTAGGTTAGACCAGGGATCAAAAACATTACTTAGCGCCTCTAGTACTACTGGAAACATACAGAGTGGAAGAACAAAAAAAGCGTTGATAGAATGGGGTCAAGCTTACGCGTCTAACGAGTACGATAAGTTTCTTGGCCAGTACTACCAATCTCTAACCCCCTGGCAGTCCTTGGCCCAATTAGGGCAGACAACCGCTATGGGTTTAGGTCAACAGGGTGTACAGGTGGGATCAAGCATAGCTAGTACCCAAATGGCGTTGGGGGGTTCACTGGCCAACATATACACTCAATCCGGGATAGCTAAATCAAGCGGCTATATTAATCAAGGTAATATCGCAGCTAACCTAGCGATTCAACAGGCTAATATAGAGAATCAAAATCGGACAAATAAAGCCAACATATGGGGTAGCGCTATAACTAGCTTGGGTAGTCTCGCCGGGGATTACCTGGGCAAACAGGAGTAATAGGGATTAAAATGGCTCAATTAAAACATTATACAACAGATCCTGTACAACCAATTAGCACCATTAATCCTGTCGGCTCTTTTTTGGCGAGTTATAGGGGGGCTAAAAAAGAGAAAAAAGAGAATGAGATACGGGATCTAAAACTGGAGAACTACAAGAGACAAAGTGACCAGGACGCGGTAGCAGGAAAAGTAAAAAGCAGAATGATGAAACTCGGACAGGATAAAGAGTTTATAGAGATGGGTAAAGCTAGTCTATCTCGCATAGACCCGGACGCTTCTAATTTTGATGAACAGGTGGTAAAAGCCGGATTGAGTCTGGAAAAAAGTTTAGTCGAGAGATATGATTTTTCACCCGAAGAGTCTAGATTCCTCTTGAAACATATAATTACTACAGGGGGTTTTGGACGAGAGGAGATTAGGCGTAGGAGGATAGAAGCTGGATTACAAGCCCCTGAATCCAAGGCAAAAACCCAAATAGTTGGGGACCAACTGGTAACCACAAAAGATGGTGAGGCCACAGCTTCGGAAATTAGAGGGTTGAGAAAAAAGACAGATCCAAAAACGAAATTAGGAAAACTCATTAAAGAAAGAGATAGTCTTCCTAAAAACAGTCCGGATAAAGCGCTTTTTGATCAAGCCATACTAAAGGAGGCTAGGGGACAGAAAGGTCAAGATTTAACCGTCGACCCTGATGGAACTGTGCATTTCTCCCAAGGAGGTCAAGGGTCGGGGTTAGGGAGAGCCGCAACAAACCAACTCCAAAAAGATATGGTTGATTCCTCAACTATGCTTGTTCGTTTAAACGATATAGAGAAATCATACAACGAGGGTTATTTAACCGCTGCAGGGAAGTTTGACATGACAAGGTTAACTCTTCTCCAGAAAATTGCTCCCGGTATGATGGACAAAGATGATAAAGAGACAGTAAAGGAAGCATCAGAATTTTATACGAATGCCTTAACAAATCTCAATATGACGTTGAACGAGTTATCCGGGGCTGCGGTATCGGTTCAGGAATTTAAGCGCATATCCCAAGCACTACCAAATCCGGGGAAAAAAGGTTTTCTAAACATACTGTCCGGGGATAGTATAACGGATTTTAAAACAAAATTGGATGTTGCCATTAAGCGATCAAAAATGGCAGTAGCAAGACTCAACTATGTGGATAAAAATGGTTTCACTATTGGGAAAAACAGAAAAGGAGATTTAACCGGTTTTTTTGACACAGATGGAAAAATGATAACCCTTTCTAATATGCCTAAGATAATGGATGAACGGGCAAATGAAATAGGGGAGCGCATGCTGGCAGAAAACCCTGAAATGAGTGTAGATGAAGTACGAGGTATTGTCAGTGATAAGATAGCCCAAGAATTTGGGATGGTGGTAGAGTAATGGGTCAATTTGACGTATCGAGCGAATTTTTTGCAGCCAAAGACCAAAAAGAGAAACGGCGTTTCGATGTAGCTGATAAACTACTGGCTGGAGGGCGTAAGCCCGAAACAGCTCCCGTTCAAACCCCAACAGGTCCCCCAGTATCTGGATTACCACCAGAAAGCCAATCAACAATAATTCAAGGTACGGTAGGTGATATAGCGAAACCAAAAAGTGAAGTATTAGCTCAAGCTGCGGGTAATTTCCCAGAATCAGCTTTACAGGTAGGAAGTGATACCGTTATGGCTTTAGTAAACCTTCCTCAGACCGTTAAGTCAGTATATGAACTATCAAAAGGTGTTGTTAACCTAGCAATTCCAGGAGAACACGAGTCTGAAGAAACGGCTAAACAGGTTGGTCAGTATTTTGTTGATAGGTACGGATCTTTTGAAAATGTAAAGAAAACCTTTGCTAAAGATCCGGCAGGAATGTTGCTAGATTTATCCGTTGTAGCGGGTATAGGTGGAGCTTTAGCCCCTGGGAAATTTGGTTCGTCTATGCAAAAAATGGCTGCAGCGGTAGATCCGTTGAACGTTGTTGGAAAAGGACTGCAAGTTGCAACTAAAATAGTTCCAAGTAAACGTGTTAGCGGTATGTACCAAAGAGCCGTAAAATTCAGCTCAACCATTGACGTTAAAGATACCGAAAGGTTGGCGAGAACAGCGTTAAATAAAGAGATAATGCCGACTATCAAAGGGCTGGAAAAACTAGACGATGGTATAAACGAGTTAAATTCCAAAATAGCTAAAACGATAGATAAAGCGGTAGTTACCGGTAAAACTATCCCGGTTCTTCGTTTAATGCGTGGCACCAAAAAACTCATGCACCCAGACGAGTTAGGAGTTATGGGTGAAACGGGAAGGAAAGCGGTAATAAAAGTCCGTAAGGAGTTGGCAGATGCCAACAAAAGGATAGGAAGAACCGCGTTGACTCCAGCCGAAGCTCAAAAACTAAAACAAACAACCTATCGTTTATTGCAAAAATCCTATGATAAAGACTTAGAGGGTGTTGTTTCTAAAAAAGCACAAATGGCGGTAGCAAAAGAGGCAAAAAAAGCTATAGAAGAGATAGTGCCGGAAGTAAAAGCCTTGAATAAGGCCGATGGGGACCTAATAGCATTACGAAAGGCTATAGATGGGCCAGTAAAACGGATATCGAAACAGGATATCTTGAGCTTTCGTCCTTTAATTTCAGCCGGTACAGGTGGGGTTATAGGCGGTTGGCCTGTGGCTTTAGCGGGTTTAACCCTGGGTGTCCTTAGTAGTCCAAAAGTGCAAGCTAAATTTGCGATAGTTGTAAATAAATTACAGAAAAAAGGTATAACGATTAACCCAAATAGTGCTGGTGTTCGATTAGGGTTAATCGAAATGTCAAGAACAACGAAAAAGGATGGTGAATAATGGCTACAAGAGTTTCTTACCCCCTATTTAAAGGTTGGACACCCTCTGGTTCTTTCGGTGTCGGTTATAAACTGTATACGTATAAAGCCGGTACCACTACACCTCTAGAAACATATTCTGATGAAACAGCTTTAGTTGCTCATACAAATCCTATCATACTAGATTCTTTGGGAGAGGCAGAGATTTTTATTACTGAAGCTGCTAAGTTTACGTTGAAGGATGCTGACGACGTAACCCAGCAAGGTTGGCCGGTTGATGACATCGATCCAACGGTTACTACCGCTGCAGAGGTTTCCTATGTACCATCTGGTGGTTTGGTTGCAACCAACGTACAAGATGCGATAGATGAAGTGGAGCAGGAAATAGCCGATCTGGATATACCTGATGGAACAAACGTAATACCACCTTCTGGGGTAGAAATGGAAGGGGGGCATGTTGGTTGCGAGTATGAACCTGATATTACTGGTGATTGGGAGCACGATGTAACTTTTTTACCTGGAGCTGTTTTGGATTCTACCGGAACATCCCTGCTATCAATTCCAACTGAGTTTACTAAACAGATAGACGCTGTGTGGGCTGCAGGAACAGACGCAGGAGGGAGACTTGGGGGCTCGGTGCCTACGAGTGACTTTATGACCCTATGGGATTTGCTAAAAGACTCTGACGCATCGGTTGATGGGGGTTTCCTTCCGTTGACTGAAGATATAGCAGACAATTTACCGGTAGGGTACTCAAAATATCGATATCGCGGAATTATATGGATAGACTCTGCTAGCAAAATTGCTCTCTTCACCCAAAAACTAAACAGTATAGTGTTTGCGAGATCTAGCCAAATGGGTATTATCAGCGGTCTTAACCAAGCAGCTTGGACGAGTTTATCTTTGGACACGATACTGCCATTTGAGTTTGTATCCCATGCGGCGTTTGGTAGCCACAGTAACCACGGAACTGCAGAATACATCATGTATTTGGGTACCATTGGCGGTTTGACTTATACCGTCATTCGTTCAGCAGACAACACCAATGCGCTTGTTGATGGCTACTCTTGGATGGACATCGAGCATCAAGGTCGTTTAATGCCTGTATGGGATATTATCTACAAAGTAAGTGCGGGTACCCAAACTCTGATCCTGCACGAACTCCTTATGAGGAGATAGAAATGAAAAAATTTACGGTTTTAAGAACTGCACCATTAATATTGTCCGGTATAAGCCGCCCCCCGGTAGATAATGAGTGGGCTGGTGAGTCTGGTGGAATTGTTGACGTTAAGTACGAGGACTACACTATTTCGTGGGAAGGGGAACCATTTCTTAGCGATTATGCCGTAGTGAGAAAGAGCGAGGAAGAGAGAAAGGCTCTGGAGTTTGGATACTACAAAGAGCAATTCATCAATATTAAAAGACAAGAGTGTCGTGAGAGAATTTATGATAAGTACCCTATCGAGTTTCAATTTAATATGAATTCGGGGATGTACGATCAAACGAAGGTATCTAAGTACAACCGGTGGAAAATTGGCAATATAACAGCTAAAAATTTAATCAAAGAACCTGTTAACGCTATTCCGTACTCAGGTGATATCGAAAAAGATAAAGAGCTGGTTAAAAAAATAGTTCCCGATTGGCCCGTATGGGTGGAGGATTAATGTTATGGCGAATAAATTTAGTGACGTAGATCTGGCAAAATTTAACCAACGGAAACAGAAAATAGTTGAACTTAAAAACTATCCGTCAGGTAATTCCGCAGCTTGGACAAAAGCTTTGGTCAGAAAAATAATTGAGATACTAGGTATTGAGTTCAACGAGGTATAAAGCTAGTGGTATAAACCGTAAAAAATAAGAGAGGAGACACAATGAAAAGATATTTTATCGCACTATTTGCATCAATTATAATGTATCTAGTTGCAGGATGTTCGTCAACACTTATCTGGAATGATATTTCGGATAATGGAAAGGTGACAAACACCTCTGTAACAGTTACTGAGGAGAGCGACGGGGTAGCAGAAGCTTTGTCAAGTATATGGAATAATTCAAATCCGGTAGATAACTTATTTAAACTGGACGACAAACTTGGGGATGTCCTAACCGATGATCCTGCAGATGTTAAAGATGATCCTGCAGATGTTAAAGATGATCCTGCAGATGTTAAAGATGATCCTGCAGATGTTAAAGATGATCCTGCAGATGTAAAACTGAGTGAAGACTACCACCACGTTATGAAACTCGGAACAGGGGGCTACAACAAAGGAATGATCATCATGTTCAATGAGGATTCTCCACGGTATAGCCAGTGCTATTTTATAAAAAACGGAATCTCCAAAACTCTTAAAAATGTAGAGAGTGGGGGTGACGGGGATAACAACCGTCAGTTTTTCAATGGGAAATTTGGAGCAGTTGAAGGACCAGCAGTAGTTAAGTGTACTCAGAAAGACGGGGATAACGTTAGTTTCAACTTCCCTGTTTTTGAAGGAAATAAGTACCCAAAAATTACCCATTAATTTAATATGAAAGGCGTAGACGAAATAGGTGATACTTATTTGGGCCCGAGGTTTCAAAAATACATTTTAATCCCTATTAACCCGATATGGAAATGGTTTGTAGGTTTATTCAAAAAGGAGAGAAAAGATGCTAAATAAGCTGAAGAATTTATGGAAAATGAGTAGTGGTAAAAAACGAGGGGCCTCCATCGTACTATACTTGGTAGTCGAAGGTGTAGCGTACTTCGGGCTTGTCGACATCGCTCCCCAGATTAACTACATGATCAACGTTTTAATGGTTGTGGGTGTGCTGGATGCGTCTTGGAAGTCTGAAGCTAAAGATTGGCTAAGAGGTAAATTGAACTTATAAAAGGTTAACCGGTACTCTTATTAGAACAGGAGTACCGGTTCGATAAGGAGATCCTAAATGTCCGAAGAGAGGATAAGCCAGAGAGAGATAGGCGAACTCGTTGCAGGTCAAAAAGCCATGCAAAAACAGATGGACCGATTTGAGAACTATTTCGTCAAACTTTTCGAAAGGAACGAAGCTATAGAAAAGAAACTAGCTTCAGGGCGTTCATTCTTGCTTGGTGCTGCGGCTGCAGGGGGTATAGGTGGTGCGAGTATCACCGGTTTAGTTAGTAAAATGCTAAGTTAAAACGTGATAAGTTATGGGTAATCGAATTGTAGTTGTACACGGCATATGGAGTCATGGGGAAAGCATGGACCCCTTGATTGAAAAGTTGAGGGAGAAAGGCCATGAGGTTATCGAATTTGAATTCCCTAAGAGATACGCGCTCTCTGTGTATTGGCCAGGAGTAGCTAAAAGTGATGGGGGTTCGCTTGCCTATACGCAGCGTGAAGGTGATCACTTAGTAGCCCACAGCTACGGTTGTCTTATTGGTATAGAGTCTATAAAGTTGGGAGCTAAATGGGGTAACTGTTACTTTTTCGGTGGTGCTGCTACATCGGATAAAATGTACTATCCGGATGACGCTTTCAAAAAATGTTATGTGATATATAACCCGGAGGATTCAGCGCTGAAATGGGGGGCTCGTCTTCCCTGGCACGACTTCGGCCATATGGGGTTAAAAGGCATTACCGGCCAACCAGGGAGAGATGTAAAAGACCCTCGAATCGAGAATGTACGGGGGTTTAGAGATGATTTTTTACAAATCGATCACAGTCATTATCTGGGGAAAGAACTTAATAAGTGGCATGACTTCATAGAAAAAACTTTGTAAAAAAAAATGTGAAACCTCTAATAGTAAGACATACAAGTGATGGCGTAAAGTACGAATGGGTTAATCAACACGTAAAGAGGGTAGGTGTGAATCTAGGAAATAAACAGGAAAAATTTATGAGAATGGTACCAGTACTGATATTGTTTATCCATTTCCTTGGATATCAAATAAGAGGAGAGGACCTAAAAAGAGCCTCAACTTGCAATCACGGGCACCGAAGGTCCTTACATAGATGCAAACTCGCAATCGATTTAACCTTAACAAAAAACGGGGTACTAGTTATAGACGGAACCGGTCACGACAAAGCTCACGACTTGTGGGATCTTATGGGTGGGTCTGAAAGAATTGACGGGGATTTAAATCACTACTCATTAGCACATGACGGTATGCGGTAATACGTTATACTATTTCGGTCATGGTTTTGGATATGCTTTCAATTTCTTCCACAAAAGCGTCCACTTTATCATACGTATCTATCACCCTAACGTCTACCCCTAAAGCTCTCCTTCTTTGATGGTCTCTGTATTGGTTATCTGTAGGTCCTTTCCCTGGAGCTTTTAATTCCACAAACCACACAAGATTAGGGTGCATTGTTATTAATCTATCGGGGACACTCCTTCTTTGCGGTGACGTAAACTTTTCGCACATCCCTCCGAGGGCCACTACTTTTTTTCTTAATCTCCCTTCTACCTGCTTTTCTAGTATTTTTGGCTTAAACAAGTCCTCGTTCCTCCCGGTATTTTTTCAAAGCTGTTTTTATTTTATCCTCTTCTTCACTCTTATTTTCTAAGGAAAGAAGAATAGCTCTATCTATGGTATCCGCTATCATTATGTGATGAGCTATAACCCCCATCTCCTGATACCGTCTGTCTAAGCGTTTGTTGAATTGCCAGTATTTATCAGATTCCCAAGGAAGAGCCAGCCACACAATTATGTGTCCTCCAAATTGCAGATTGACTCCGTAGGCTAAAGATCCCGGATGGGCTAAAAGTAAAGGTATTCTTCCTTTATTCCAGTTTACCATATGTTCGCTAGACAAACCGGATTTAGTTCGGGAATTCACTGCAGGGACGTTGTAGCCTAAAAACTTTCTAATAATGTCGACTTCAGCTAAGAATTGAGTAGCACACAACATAGGTCTACCGTTAGCACTCTCTAACAACTCTTTTAGGACATGAAGTTTGGTTTTGTGTATTTCTAGGTACGTTTTGTCTGGCCGGTACAAAAAACCTTGGGTGTATTGCCTTAATTTATTTGAACGAGAAGCTGAATTGAAAGCTTCTATCCCTGTACCATCATCCAATTCAAGAAAGAAATTTCGTTCTAGTTCGTCATACTCCTTCCTACGTTTATCAGAGAAATCGCAGAATATTTTATTGATCTTAATTTTCTCTCTGTCTACATGATCCTCTTCTCTTCTTACCTTCACCAAGTGCGCTATCCTTTTTGTAATTAGGTTTCTAGCGCATTTTCTTGGGGTATACTTTTTATAACTACCGTCGATAGTGGTGACATTAAAATAGTTGCTTCTATATGAGGTTATACCTGTTCCCAAAATACGGCTATCAAGCAATGATATTTGCCCATATAAGTCAATTAAACCCTGCGGTGTTGGGGTTCCGGTAAGAATTACTTTTCTTTTTATTCCCTGAAATAGAGCTTTTATAATCCTATACCTTTGCGTCTCCGTGTTTTTAACATGGGTGGATTCATCAATAACCCACATATCAAATTTTGGGAGTAAAGGTAGTTCTTTCTTATTGCAGTACTGCTTAAACAACCAGGGGAGACCCTCAAAGTTAATAAGGTATATCGGGTACTTAGTTCTTAAACGTACATCTTTTTTCGGTCCATGTAAAATTGTAAAGGGTATATCCTTAGACATATCCCATTTTTTTATTTCAGAAGGCCACTGATTCAGCATGACCGTTTTTGGGGCCATTACAATGACGTGATTGGTATCCATGTAGTCAAACATGGCTTGGCTTATTACAGACAGTACCACCCCTGTTTTACCTAAACCCATATCCTCTAACAACCCACCAATTTTGTCAGTGAGGAGAAAGTCTATGTCTTCGGCTTGATAATTCTCGGGGATATACTTCATCTAATTCTGGTCACACCCAGTAAATGTTTGTTGATTGTCAATTAGTATTCCCGCAGGGTCATGGGGCTGGGGTTGCTGCCCAATCTTTCTTATTACTCTCTTGAGAATAAGATACCCTATTAAATCTAACTCAGTATCGTCCCCAGCAAATTCTTTTCCTCGGGCTATCCTACTCAGTTTATCGTCTATCCTTACATTGATCTGCTCCATAGGGTCGCATTTGGAAAAAACGCCCACTGGATTTGCTACAGAATTTCCGTAGGCTTTGTTCTTTTCTATCAATAGAGCTTTTATCTCATTACAAACTTGGGCTATATCTTGTTCCATATCCTGATCCATAACACCTCTCCTTTACTTTTTATAACGATAACCTTCCCACGAATCACAACTAAGGGGAAGATCCTTACACCATTTCGGGTTTTGTACAAACAACTCTATAAAATCATCTAATTTAAAATCAGCGGTATCTGGTACCCGCGATACTAGTTCGTCGTGAACTGTCATAATAACCGGGTACCCTGCGCTCTCCACTCGCTTATGGGCCTCCATTAATACATCCCTGGATAACCCCTGAACCGCAGATTGGAAAAGAGAAGCCCCTGTCGAAGATTGTCTTTCCCACTTACGGGTTTGGGAGTTCACGCTCATGTAGGTGACCTGTTCTTTCCTTTGTCCCCATGGCGTGGTCCACATACGCCATTCAGGAAAAGGAAAATGTATGTGTTGTCCGTTTGGCATACCGAGATACATCCACTCACCTTTTACTATAAAAAAGAACAATGGGTTCTCTTTGACATTTATTTTGTAACCAGGATTAAGCAGTGCATCCCTAGCAGCGTTACCGAAGAACCCCCACATGTCGACAAGTTTAGAACGTGCTGCTCGAAACGCATTCACAATACGAACAGCTTCATCTTTTGTAAAAGTAATACCGTACTTCTCTCCCATCTTAATTAACGCTTTATGCGCTCCACCAAAACCGCAAGCCAGCACGCCCGTTTTTCCTGCCTGTCTTTGATCACCGGTAACGGATTCGTAAAGAACATGGTACATTTCAGCTGCAAGAACTCTATAAACATCAAGACCTTTCGCGTAAGCGTCAAGAATAGGTAACTCTTTTGCTATCCACGCGGTCATCCTCGCCTCTATCTGTGATAGATCGCTATTGAAAAATTTGTAACCCGAAGGAGCCTTAATAATGGGGCGTAGAAGAGCAGAAAAAAGATGGAGGGAGTTACCAAAGATAAGTTCCAAATCCTCCAGTGGCATCGAATTTACGCACGCAATTGCCGAATTCTGGTAGGATGTCTTAAGACGGGGGAAGTTCTGTGGTTGAAAACCTGATGCTGTGTATCTTCTGGTTCCAGCACCGCAATGAACGTAACACCCTTTAACCGTATCATCCCTGCACATTTGAGCAAAAGCTTTTTTTATCTTGGCAACACTGGGGTGGTTCATATCCCTTCTATTCTGCAGAAGGGTACGAGCGTTACGAGGTAATGACTCTTTTTCTAATAGATTTTCAACGGTCAGGTTTTGCATGTTTGGAACGTCAAGCTTGTATACGTCTTCAAGATGTACACGTAACGCTTCTCTCTGTCTACTCGATCCCAGCTTTTTTGCAACCCCCTTTGGAGTTTTGAAGTATATACTCATACGGTCAACTTCATCGTCCAATTTATCTTTTTTCTCGAGTATAAGACTCTGCATCTTTGTTACAGTAGGAATATCTATGGGGAGACCCCTACGGTTCATTTTGACTGTGTTAAGCCACAAGGATCTTTCATAAGGGTCCCTAGTTGCTAAGAAAGGGAGTGAGCTACCCACAGCTCTCTCTGTTCTAACATCCTGTTGGCAGTACAAACCTAATCTTCTGAAATCATCCGGAAAGTCCTTTCTCCTTCTAAACTCACCTTTCTTTTTTCCGCTAGATATAGGTTTGCAAAGTTTTTGAATAAGTTTCTTTCCAGCTGGGTCCTTCTGGTGTATGGCACCTACAGCGAGAGCGCAATCTTCGAGGTTCTTAGGTAACCCCATACAGAGAGAGTCAATCATGGTATCCACCCAACTCTCATCAGGTATTGGGGGCCACCCCAATCTTTTTACACATATCTCTCGCCATACGGCCATTTCGAATTCGGAATTAAAAGCAGAGAAAAGAACCCTTTTTATGTGGGCAAATAAGTTAACAGGATCCGGCTGTCCCTTCTCCCATAAAAAAGGTTCTTCATCACCTTCTGCCCACGCAACAAACAAAACCTCTGTTGATTCGTCTTCGGCATACCGGTAAGCCCCCGAGTTTTTCAAATTAACTCGGCTACGAGTTTCGAAATCTATATTAATCATTAGTTTTTTAATAAGGTAATTAACTCTTTCGCTCTCTCTTTTGAACGTATTAACCCTGATTTAAATTCTATCTGGAGTTCCAATACGCGCCTGTAGTCAGTGACACACTTGGGGTTCTTGTTCCAGTATTTGTGTTTTAACAACCGGGATATATCCCGTTCCATCATCTTAATAACATTAGAACAGTGCTCTTGTTTCACGACTGTACCAATCGAATGGCTGCGGAGTATGCGGGTCCGATTTTACGTCGGAACTTGGAGGCTTGTCTTACTGTAGGTTCCACCCCTGCCAATTTACAACAGAATAAGAAACCATTACCTCGCTGAGTTTTTCTGTTTAAAAACCCACGTAACGCATGTTGGGGTTGTAAGTTTGGTATGTACATAGCTTCACTCCTTCCTTTTGTATGATGGGGATTTTCTTTTAGTATCTTTTAGAAATTTATGGTTTCCTACATTATCAATAAACTCCATCTCTGGAGCCCAATAGGGTGGGTCTATCTTGTTTTTACCTTTGAAAGCGTAGTAGTGATCTGCGCCACCAAGATTAAAACCATTAAGATGTTCCTGGTAAGCTTCTGCTACAGCTTGAGCGCATATAGCCAATGTCAACCAATGTTTCCTTTTTATTGCTCGTATAGACGCGCCTTCGTTGTACCAGGAGTACTGGTACCTTTCCTGCACTACTTCTGTTACACTCAGACCCCTGTTGCTTACCCTGTTTAGGATACTGTGGACTACCGCCTTTTTTCCGTCAAAAGGTTCACCCGATGCCTCATAGAAAACGCATAAGGTCATCCATAAAAAGTGTGTTGCTAGATCCATTGCGGTTAAATACCTCTCTTGTTTTCTTTACGATCAGAGAGATCCCCATCTTTATCCTCGGGAGTCGGAGTTCGTGTATCTTTTTCGGGCATATTTGGAGAGCCCCAATACTCCTCCATTAACTTCGGAGAGGGGCCAAAGTTCTGAAGCATATAGGCTTCTCTCTGTACTTTGACCTTCAAGTTCTCAAGTTTAAATTGATACTTATAACCCGCTGTTACAACTGCTAACTGGGTCATGTAGCTACCGTCTGTTTCGATTTGTTTTGCTCTTTGGTAGGTAGCAAAACAAATGAAGGTAGTGACGCATACGATAGCGATACACAACGCACCGAAAATTCCTTTACTCGTTACTTCGCTCATTCCTTTCCTCTTTTTTTTTATTCGTCGTTACTGACGATTTAATCTTCTCGATAGAACCAGGAATCTATTGAATCTAAAAATTCTGGAAAAATCTTTTTTACCTGATTTACGTATTCCTGACTTACATTCTCTAACTGATCTTTGTCATGGATTAACTCAAAATCCTTTTTCCATTTGTCGGGTATAGTAAAAACCCAGTTATGATAAACCGGACAATAGGGGTCATCATAACCTAAATCATACTGGGGGTGCAACCATATCCTTTGATGGGGTATAAGATAGTCCCTCATTAAGTGGCCCCCAGTACGAGTGAACACGATTATTTTTCCAAAGGTATCCGGTCGTTCCTCATCCCCGACAAAACAATCAAGATACTCAGGAAAGAATTCTATACTCACATCCAGCATAGGGAAAAATAAAAACGTAGATGGGTTTTGCCCTTTGAGTTTTAACCATAACTCGTATATGCGAGAATCGTTGTTAGTCTTTTCCATTTTTTATCTCATTGGTAAAACATGGACAGCCCGTTCGAAACCAGCGACAATATTCTTAAAACTTTTTTTTTGCCAATAGGTAGCCCAAGTTTGGGGGTCCATTAGTAAAGTACTCCATCTTGAATAGTTTTTAGGGTGGGCTTGAACGTCCCATTCTTACCAAAGATAACACTGGCAACACCCTGATTCCATTTATTAAGGGGTGCATACTCCATTGCTCCAGCTAAATAACCCAGAGCCCCACCCCAGAAAGAATCTCCACTTATTCGTCGGTATATCTTAACCTGACTGCGGTGGAAGTGACCAACAATAAAGCTGTCAAGTACATACTTGAATATAACATTGGTGACGTACTCTGGGTCACCACCCGCAGGTTTTTCGTGACCGTGGAGAATCCACAGTTTACCTAATTGAAAAAACTCCTCTTTGTATTCTATGTTCAGTTCTTTGAACTGGAGTTTTTCAATCATTAAGTTACTGATCAAACTGTACAATTCAACAGCGTTGGCGATTATGTATCGCTCCAGCCTCTCTTCGTGGTTCCCTTGTTTATATATAATTCTTGCTAAGGGAAACCGTTTGCGTAGGTCTTGGAGAAAAACCAAAGTAGCTGCCAGTTCAATATCCACATCGTGGTTTTTAGGCTTTTTGATAAACCGGGATATTTTGTAGAAATCAAGAACGTCTCCGTTCAGCACAATAGTATCTGGCTTGAAAGACTCCGCATAACTCAAGGCTGTCTCAACTGCCAACTCATCGTGATAGGGTATATGGATATCGTTAATAATTATAACTCTCTCGCCTTCATTCACTCTCACTTCGCTATGTCTAGCTCGAATTACCTGCCTGTTGTTTAACGCCCAATGCCAACGCACTGCGGTGGTTCTTCCCACCTTAAAACAATCTGATACCTTATTTACACTGAAAACTTCATCTCTCTTTTTAAACTCCTGCTCCATCCTTAGCAGTTGGTTCCAGACTCCTAAATCAAAAGGGTACTTAACCGTCATTGAGTAACCTCCTTAAAACGCTACTGTTTCTACGTGGGTCTATGTTAACCAGGTGTTGACCATTGTAGTAGTGGGGTGTTCCGTTGAACAAGCGAGATCTCGCTGGACCCCACTCTCCGGGCCACAGGACAACACCTCTTAGTCTGATTTTCAAAGCTACCTTCTCCTCTTTTAAATGGGAGTGGTAAACTTTAATTGACTCATTCATGCGTCTTTTTCTTGGCATACTCACTCCTTCCTTCTTTTCATAAAAACGAATAAACTTACTTTCTTCTTCCACGGCCCCATAAAACATCTGTTGGGTTTCACCATCTTGTATTTAGGGCAGCTATCGCAATCTGGTTTATCACAAACGCAAGCTATATGAGCCCTGGATTTTTTAATTGTAGAACCCATATAGCTTACTCCCTTAATTAAATAAGGCCATCGTCATCGTCATCGTAATCCGGAGTATTAACTTCTTTCCCCGGAACTGCCATACCTCCCAAAGCGTCCAGGGTATCGTCAGCAGACTCTCCACCACCAAAACGTTCACCAGCTCGGGTTTTTCGAGCACCAAGAACAGTGCATCCAATACCCACATTGACGTTGTTATAGGCCCAAAAATTCAAACGGCATATACCCCAATCTCCCGAATCGAATACCGCAGGATTATCTGTTGCCATGCCGTTCTCATCAAGAACTTGCGGTGCTCCCTTTTTCGGATCTTTTGACGCGGTAATGAAATACGTACCAATATACGCCTCTCTTTTTTCCGGTTTTTCTTGGTAATACTCGTCACCATCTTTAAAGCACAATGATAGTTTATTATTGCTATACCCTTTAAACTTGCGGTCTTTCTCCTCTTCGAAAATCTCAGCCAATACCTTTTTAATCCCTGAGATATCAGCTTCTTTTGGAAAAAGAATATTAGTTGAGTACACGATTTTATGCTGAAGATTTTCTTCCGGATGATACAGCTTCATGTAACTGAGTCGACCTTCCGGTGTGGTTAATGTTTTTGCCATAGTTTTGTTTCTCCTTTTTTTTTACGTTTTTACGTTTTTACGTTTTTACGTTATATAAGATCTGTAAAGTCATAGCTCTTATTCAGCGCATCTTCTACACTCTCGACTACTACTTCCTGTCTTGGGTCATCTGCTCTGGCATACGACAATTTACCCTCGGGTTTATGTATCAGTCGTTCGAATGCGTTGTTTAGTTTTTTTGATAATCCAAGAGTTTTTACCATTTTTTCAGCTGCAGGTATACCAATTATTTTTGACGTTGTTCGGTCTTGCAGTTTTATCTTACGAGCTGCCAACCACTTGTCTGTTTTAACAGGATCGACCCACGCTCTGTTTGCTCTTTTTCTTATCAGTTTATGATCAGTTACCTCTTGCCCGTCTTCCAACTGGCTCATAGCTTCAGCTTCTACAGCCTTACACCACCCACGTAACAGGGGAACAAGGGATAACCTCTCACCTAAATCCTTATCACCTACTTCGTCATTATCCAAAACAGAGGATACATTGCTATCCATTTTACTGCAGTTTTCCACTTTAGCCTTGCACCATTGACACTGCTCTTCCCCAGGCACAAGGATAGAACTTAAAGACATATCACTTATGCCTTTATAAATGGGGGCTAACTCGACATCTCTCCATTCGTTTAATTCGCTAATAAGAACAGTTTCGATCGAGGGTTTGGTCTCGTGAACCTTGGGCTGGATGATGCACATAGTGACGTGCTCAACAGCTTCTTTTCTCATTATAGGTATAGCTATCAGAGAGTATATGCGTAACTGCGAGTTGTTACTCGCTATAACCTCTCTAAACCCAAATTTGTAATCAACTACAAAAATCTCTTTCGTAGCTGATGACCACAAAACGAGATCTGCTGTGCCACATATCTCTTCCAAACCTGGAACGGAACCCCATATTTCTATGCCGACTATTACCGCCTTGTTCTCCTGACACAGGTTGTAAACCATATCCAAGGCTAACTCAGCTTGGGGGGCCAGTTTTTCGTCTAAAGATTTGTAGTTAACAGGCAGTTCGTTAACTCTTAGCTTAACATTTTTTTCACAAAAAGCGTGAAGAAGGGTACCCTCCTTTGCCGCAGGACCTGATGTATCTGGTAGGTCTTTGCATAACTCTGCCGATCCGGGACACAGCATCCACCTCTTACTACCTGAAGGGGGAAACATCTTACTATGCTCTTCAGCCCCCGACCCTTTATCCGGTTTTAGAAAATTCATTATTCTACTCCACATTTTTAACTAATTCCATGAAGGCGACTCGACCAGCTGCATCAAGAGCAGTTACCCGTTTGGCTTGGTTCTCGGTTAAAAAGTCTTTAACTACAGATCGATTAGCGTTAATGTCAACAGATTTCTTGCCTTTGGCTATGAAGTTGCTCAGGAATTCCTGAGCTGCATACCCGACTTCTTCTTTCGTTGGTGCATTAGGTTCAGCGGTTTTCTTCTCTACTTTAGGTTTAGCGGTTTTCTTCTCTACTTTAGGTTCGGCTGCTTTCTTCTTAGCGCATCCAGTAGGGGAGCACGTTTTGGTTTCGGGGCCGCATAAGTCTTTAAGTAAAACTTTAAGTTCGGCTACAGTCTCTGCTTGTACAGTGATCATTAACTCATCTCCTTGGTTATATTATGTCCAAATGGTTTCCTTCCTCGGTTATATCCCATCCTGTGGGTTCTGCTATCACATCCTCACTTTTTGTGTATTTACGTTTGCTTATTAGTTTGTGCAAGGATATAGCCCCTTTACTTAATCGGATTAGCACTAGCGCCATCTCCAACGTAGGTGTGGTCCCATTTTCGGAACCGGATATAGCTTGCTTTGTACACCCAACCTGAGCAGCTAAATCGGCTTGCGTTAGCCCCTCTGTCTGTCTCCACGATTTTAGATCCATTCGTTATTACTCCTGTAGTTTCTCATCTAATTGGGAGTCGCACCATTGTATTACCGTATCCCGAACTATCCTAGTCCCATTTAATTTATTCTCGATATTGATAAGCGCATGTTTTCCATTTACTTCGAAAACTAACCAATGACCGTCCTTATTTTCCTGTACGGATAGACCCCTAGCTACTAATTTCTTTTTCATTCATTTCTCCGACAACACAAAAATCCAGTTTTATCTGAGCCAATAGCACCTTTTCAGTTAATTTAACCATGCTACGACCGGCTATTTTCATAAAATAGAAATACTCGCAATCGCCATCGATTCCAGGTTCCACGCCAACAAATTGCACAAGGCCGTAACTCTCACTGCAGTAAACATTGCCTCTTTTTAATTCCAACATAATTCACCTATATTTGTAAAAAGACATTTTACACTAAGTTCTCTTTCGTGTCAAGAACTAAATCTTTTTTGAATGTACGTCTCCACCCTGCCGATGTTCTTTTACCCCCAGCGTTAACCTCCCACCCTGATAGTGTTTTTATTATGTGGTAATTTTTATTAAGCTCCCAGGTAAAACCCCTAGATGTTTCCGGTAAATTTACATCCATAGCGGATATACGCCAATTTAAGTCGTCTATACTTGTTTTTAACTTTATAGTCGTACCTTGATTCTCTCTAATATACGAAGTAAAATCATTTAGGTGATGAATAACCAAGTCCTCAAATTCCGTTTCACCTTGCTCCTCTTTATGCTGGAGCCAAGATAGTATGGCCAAACAAAAATCACTATTAACCAGCATGTGTAAAGCCGATACGGATTTACGTTCGTCCCTTGCACTCTTAATCTCTTCTGGGTTTTTGAAATAAAGTTTATCGGCCACACCGTACCACATTCTTCGAGCATCTAATCCGGTATTAGCCGAATCCCTGTCAAAAACGCTGAGAGCTTCTTTTAATAAATGGAGAAGACCTACAAATAGAAAGCTTCTATCTTTCGCCCATTCATCCAACATATGCCGGGGTTTTATTGCAAATTTCTTACCGTCAAAACTGAGTGTTTCTTTACGGCTTTCCAGGTCTGGACGTGTAACAAGAGAGTCCAGAGCCGTAAGTATGATAGGGCGTTTGGCAAAAATTTTAACGTAAGCTCCAACATACATAATACGGTGATCCTTACTTACACCGGTCGCTGCTTGGCATAACCGATCCTGCCACTTGACATCTAGCTTAGACACATTATCGAATACCGATAGGTATCGACTCTGAATCACGTTGATGAAATCCTTGTGATTTACCGACCCAAGATCCGATTTACCTATTCCTGATTCGATCCCACCTTTAACCGGATCCAACAAATCGATCATAAGATCTGCGGCTACAGATTTTCCTGCAGATGGTGGACCAGTAAACTCTATAAGAGGGGATGTACCCCGGCCAGATAGTATGGCTAGAATTATGCCAAGTAATACTGGTTTATCCTTTTCTTTCAAATTGAAAAAGTCAAACAAACGATTTACTGTCCAACTCTTTAAAACGTCTATCGAACCAAATCTGTCTTCTATCTGTTCCTCGGTAGCAATAGATATGGGGGCCGATATCTCGGAGCTTCTCCATCTTACTGGGCAATCCTCAGCTGAAGAATAACTAACCTCCTTATCATTTACCTTAACACACAGACTCTTTCCATCAGTCTGGAGTCCTAGATCTATCCAGGTATCGAGTTTATTAGAATAAGATCCTCCCTCTGGGGCAACTCGTAAACCCACGTTGGCCAGTTGGAAACGACTTTTATCAGTATTTTTGTAGTACTCTTCCTGACCGTATAAAAGCCTTAATGCTTTCTCCCCAAATCTATCTGACACTGTGCCTTTGGATACATCAATACCTATTTTGTATAGTACGTTGCGAAGGTTAGCGTCTACTGGAGTTATCCTGTACGACCCGCCACTCTCACCCAGAGCCCATCCACACCAAGAAGCTCCGTGGTGATCGACCAACCAATCAAAGCGACTGAGAACTTTCTCTATATACTTATTCTCCTGCTCTCTATCACCTAGAAACCCTAAACCCTCCTCCCCTTTAGTATCGCTACTTCCACTACATGCTTTTTCAAAGTCGGATACGGTTACCTTCCCTCTTAGTGTCTCTTTGAATTTATTTTTTACCTGAGCATAGACACCTACGTGGCTAGATTTTAATTTAGAATAAGCTTGCATCACTGGCCTATCAAAAACTAAAGATACATCTCCGTCTGAGGCTTGCTCTATAGCTGCGACAACCATGTCTCTTAAACTGTCAGCCTCTTCTCCGAAAGAACGATCACAAGCCGAAGTTATGTACTGTTTAAATCTGGCAGTATCGTAGGTCTCTACATCTTTCTGCCTTTCCCGACCACCATTGGTGTAGGGGTTATTGAGTTCTACGCTCTTCCAAGTCTCTGTCTTTAGCAATTTAGCGTATTTATCTACGTTACCCAGTATGGAGCTGCGACCTGTTTCTCGCACTAATTGAGCCGCAGCTCGATAAGCTGGCTCGTTAATGCCCTTGTCCAAGGTACCGCAAAACTCAAGACTAGATAGCCAATTGGACCCTAACAGTGACCCCGACTCTTCACCCCCCTCTTTCCAACCTGAAGTTTTTAAGTCCCGATCGATCTGAGCGTTCAAGGTATTAAGAGATAACGTCCTATCATCGTTAATACACAGGGACACCCTAGCCGACTCCGAACGGGGGTCCTGAAAGTTTGTACATTTGCGACGACCTATATAGTCAGGCTGAACCGATCTCTCCATAGCTGGATCAAATATCTTAACTCCCCGTGTATCTGCTAACGTTTTACACCACAAACGTAACCGAGATATGTGAATAGGTTGGTCTAAAAAGAAGTATAAATGGCAATTGAGTTTTGAGTTATCCCACTGGCTGGAAGTTAAAAGAAAAATAAAATCACTTGAAACTAGGAAAGGAAAACCTTTGTCGGTAAGAAGGTCTTTGATTAGTCGGTGAGTGGAGGGTGGGTGTTGCGGGTCCCAATGAGCTGAAGAAGGAACACCCCAACCGTCTATATCAAAAAGTATAAAACGAGAACCACCCTCCGGGAAATTAACTTTGTTCCTTTGCACCGATGAAATGATAGGGTCTAAACCGGCTTTAGGGTCTCCCGCAATTCTCACCCAATTATCCGAATGGTTTTTCAAACTGGTAAAGGCTTGCTTTAAGGACCGAACCTCGTCCACTTCAAAATCAAACAGTTTACCCAGTTTGTAATCGCTTACCAATTTTATTTTACCATTAACCTTTTTATAGGTTTTGGCAACAAAACAAGGGTATGCGTTCTTTGGTGTTAGGTACGTCAGTTTTGTCATGCTATAACCTTAACTTCTAAACCCTGTTGACAGCGCAGTATTAGCACCCTTCAGATTTGCACCTTCAAAATTTGCTAAGTAGGCATTGGCCCCACGAAAATCAGCATACCGTAGATCTGCATCGGTAAAATCTGCTCCACGTAGATCTGCCCCCTTAAAATCTGCCTTATAGAAACAAGCCTCAGTGAAAATAGCACCTCTGGCTATAACATGACTGAAGTAAGCAACACGAGCATCTACGCCTGTAAAATCGGCAAAACGAATATCCGATCCTTGCATATGAGCCCACTGGAAATTTAACTTAGTGAAATCCGCAGCCACCATAACCTTGTCACGAAAATCTACTAAAGCCATAGGGTTGACTTCTGCTAATACCGCGCCGTTATTCCTTGTACTCATTATCTTCATAGTTTTTTTACCTCTCTGCATTCATCAGCCAGAACCGCTATTTCAATCTGAAGTTTTACCACCTCTTTTGTTACCTCTCCTATCTGGTTAACATTGAACATGTGGCCCATAAATAAGTAGTCTTTTTGTTGAGCATAGTACTGAGTAACCCTATTCATGTGCTGGTAAAACCGCCATTCATTGTGCATAACCGTACAAGTAACTGCAACAACAGCAAAAACGAAAATACGACGCATGAAATTATTCAAAATCCAACTCCTCATATTTTTCTTCTAAAGCCTCATCCGTATCTTCAGAATACGTTTGTTCTTCTTTTAAAAAAACGTCATCAGCATACTCTTTAGCCTCTTTATAGCCTTGTTCTTCCACGGTGAGTCGCCTCTGTTTTCTCTTTCTCTCTTTCATGTTAGGGACCCTTCATTATTTTTATTTCTCATCCACACGGCTCTTGTCTCTTTTGACAGTCTTCCAGTTGAAAATTCTACGTGGTAAACCGGTGGTGTCTCACCATCCTTTACCTCATCAAAATGGGGTGACAGCCCAAGGAACACCATTTTATCTGACTCGAAATCATAATCCCTTAGCAGTATCTGAACACCAGAAGCCTTGATCATCTCCTCCCAATCCTCATTTTCAACACAGAACTCTAAATTGAGAAAGAATTTACCTGGTCTTTTCATATGGTATCCTCCATCACTCGATTAGCTAATTCCCTAGCTCCATCCAGTATCCCGTGCTCGTATGCTTTATGCAGTAATTCCACTACATGCTCTTGGGTTAGTAATATGCCGTGGTTGAAACGACCTATGAAACGTCCATCACTACTCTCAATACGAGTGGCTATACCACCCAATGATACTACCTTTAATTTTTTCATGTCCCTATTATACCACAAAAAAGTTTTTAGTCAAGATCTAATGTGACTTTATTGAGTTTAAAATCCCATACAACCTTTACAACTCTTAGCACCACACCTTCTCCGTCGCAATCCTTGCATTTAATCTGATCCCAAAGATTGTTTATTGTGTACACGTTAGCACCTAATCCTTTACAGCTCCTACACCACACTGGTTTGTACGACGTTAGCATAACACCTTTCTGCTCCTGTATTACATTCATAACCTGTTCCTCTCTACCCGTTTTTCCCATTGTAAAATAGAGCTCCAACTATCAACCACGTACCAGCAAGAGCCCAAACACCGAACTGTATCGCAAACAGCCTAATATTGGCGATGTCTACAAGTTATTTTAATTCAATTTTCTCTGTTAAAATTTCATCATCCATATTTTAATTGGTTGCATGTTGTTAAAACCAGTTACGAATGTAAAAAAAAACGTAACACTGTGCAGTATAAATCCTTTTTATGAGGCATATGACGACTTTTTTGCCGTCTAATACATGTTAGCATCCACCACAATCACAACGCTTGATCCGCATTGCAGGCTCATTATGTAGCGCACAATCGCTATAGTGTGCTGTTTTTGATTCAGCAATCATCAATTTAACATCTACGTATGCCATAGCCTCGCCAGCTTTTACCAGTCGCTCTTCATTGTCGTCCGAATCGTTGGCCTGCCTTCTTGCCCTGACAAATTCGGTTTTTACCAATGCTAACAAGCTCGTCAACTCTGACGGCAAAACATTGGCGGTATCAATTCCTTTTACTATATACCGACCACCACATGGGCAACTGTAACTTGTTTCTTCGCCTATTGGCAACTCGCTAACGTCACATTTAGAACATGCAATTCTTGTTTCCATTATTTATTCCTCCTTTATGCATTTGCCGCAGGTTACGCAGACGTTATGTGCCTGGAAAAATAAATGAGTTTCCCCAAATATCACAGGCCGGGCATTGGTAGTTTGCCAAGTCATGTCTGCCTTCTTCAGTCATCCAAATGTCAAGACTCAGGGCTTTATCTTTATTCACGGCGGTGTCACAATATGAACACCGCACATAACAAGGCAATTCAGCAGACTCGCTAACATTGGCGGTTATTGATATACCAAACCATTTAAGCCACCAAGCGGAAGAAAATATTTTTCTCTTTATCATAATACGCTCACTCCTGATCAGTACGTTATGTGTTAATAATTTCGTACCCATCACTTTGCATATGACGAAACCTTTTTGCTATTTTTTTGTTAATATACTTAAAATATCCGTTTATCTCTGGCTTGTACATATCTCCTGCCGTATCTATATCGTCAAGCAATATCCATAATGCTTCAGCTTTTGCCTTCCACTCTTCCAGTGTTGCTGGTTTTTCGGATAGCACTGGTTCACTTCCTGATGTCACATAACCATGCGCTCTACTCTGACAACCAGAGGTCGGTTGTTCAGCCTTCTTTCCGTTCGTCTTGTTACATTTTTCATGGCTCATAGTATTCCTCTTTAAGTTCTGGTTGCCGGTAAGCTTAAACTGTTATACAGAAGCAAATCCTTGCTTCAGCATTCTTATTTCCATATCTTTTCTATTAAGCACCTCTCTGACTAATTCTGCGGGAGGTGTCCCTAGAGGGCCATGTTCTTCTATCATTCCATCAGAAAGATCCAATTCGTTAACAACATCTTCAAGCATGTTTTCAAGCTCATCTTTAGACCATTTACTCATATACATCCTCTTTTGTGCAATGTGTATAACAATAAAATCAACACTGACAACAAGGGGCTGTACTTTCCTCGTAATTTACTCCGTGTTTTCATCTTACTCTCCATGTTTAGTTTTCTTGTTGCAGGTTATCAACCTCATTATAAAGACAATACAATGCCAATCCATTCCTCTTTTATTTCCTCCTGTATGTCACTATCTATACCATACCACTCGTCACCTATTCCTGATCTGCCTGAAAGATCTGATATTATTTTGTCAACTATCTGTTCTGCTTTTTCCTGTTCAACTTCCTCTGGAGTCATTGTATTCTCCTTATAACCACGCCAATTAACGTTGACCACCTAACATCGGTGGTTTAATTTATACCTCTATTTCAAGTCCATAAAGTAAATTATGGTAATCCTTATTTCATTATACGGTGGCAAGTTATCGCTACGTTAGCTTACTATTTTTTGCTAAACCAAGTTTCTGTGCCGTCAGCACAGGTGAATGTTGCGTCCCCCAGCTTAGGGTCAACACGGTGAATTCCGCCATGTTCCTTACAGTCTTTCGTTGCTTTCTCTAACTGCCAACCCTCTATACTGCATCCAGCTAACAAGCAAATCAAGCAGATTGCCGCTAGGCTTGCGCTTCGTAATAAAGTTTTCATATAGTTGTTGCTCCTCGGGTATCATTTAGTTTTCAGTTGGCAACGGCTTATTATGGACGTTAGATTCAATCATCATGGAAGGGTGCGTCTCCAAACGAAATCTGGTGCTTAAAACACCACTCACACATTCTTTCGTCCTGTGCAGTAAATATCCAGTTATGAAAACCTAAAAAACTCAGCACTTGGAAGCCAACTCTCCGGTTAAGATCTTTATTAAATATTATAGAAAAATGTACCTGTTTATCTATAATATTTAATCTGCGAACATCAAGATTAAAAGCCCAACGATAAACACCACCATGCTAGGGTCAAACAATAAACCCACGATCATTGCAATTATACCGACTTCATACATATCCATGCTATTATTTAGACCCCATAGTCTGAGCTATAAACATATGACCTATAGCTCGATCTATACTTTCATATGTTGGCAGTATATCCCATCTGTAGGCTAGCCCTGAATCCTCTTTCATGATAAAAGTCCCGTTACTCTCTTGAGGTGTCGGGTCCTCCCACCAATCCTTTCCTTTTCGGGCCAACATAGCCACCATTTCATTTCTACTTTTCTTAAACAGTTCTTTATGAGAAAATATAGAACGACAATACATTTGAAGGCTATTCCTTTGCCAATCTTGCGCTCTCCAGAGAAAAGCATTTACAACATCTTCCTTTGGAATAGAGAACGCTCGACTATCAAAAACTAATGCTTTTTTCGTATAGTGAAAATACTTACTGAAGTGTACCGACATAAGCGCAGCAGATATAGAGATAACCTTCGGCAACTCATAACCAAACCACCCTTGAGTGCCAGTATTGTCGTAGTCTGTAAGGCAAAACGTAACCTCGTCACTTTGGACATATGCAGCTTTAAAGCCTTGCATTTCTTGGGCGACTGCTAAAGCGGATTCAACCATAGCCTTCATAAAATATGGATCGAAAGGTTTTTCCATATTACGGGTGAACGTATGGAAGGCTCTACCATCCACCCTTATCATTAGTGGCATTCGTTTGAGCGCGGAATGGTAAAACGTTTTCTCGTACTCTTTTATTCTATCTCCGAGTTTCATCAGTACCCTCCTAGTATTTTAGCAACTCTCGCTTAATTACCTGTGAGTAATTGCAAGGCGCGTCGATCCTGTGAACCTGTGCGTATTTTTGCATATGGGCTAATTGTTGAACAAGAGAGTCCATGCTATCATTTCGTATGGAAAAAATTTCTACATAATCGTTATTGCGGTACCGGCCTACCAAGACTATGTGATTCAGGTGATTAATTCTTGCGTGAACATCCGCTGATATCTCCGTTCTATGTTTAATCATTCGTTCGGCATTAGCGATCCTACGATTAAGAACCAACAACGATTCGTTATGAGTTTCTACAATGGCCGCGATTTTGACGTACATTTTTACAAGGCGGTGCAAACATATGAACCAAGTAGCTATTTTCTTTATCATAATTAAATCCTCTACCAATCAAGAAGAGCCAGAAGTTTTGGACGAGAGCACATATCTTTTTTCGTTTCCTCCACGCCACGCCATGAAGCATACGATCTCAATTGACGTAAAAACCAGTAGTCATCAAAATCACCAACGTTGTCATATATGTCTGGGTGTGCTGGTTGACCTTCCGCTTTTATTGCTGCTCGACCAAAAACATCTCCTGGTTCCATATTTTTCATGCTAATTCACCTTAGGTACAATACGTATTTCTATATACTGAGGCTTTCTCTTTTGTGCCCAAGTTACATAGCCAGCACACATTTCTACTGCCCCATCTTTTGTTTTAAAGGAGAAATTAGCGTTAACCACCTTCTTGTCATGGAGACGGTATGCACCCGCAACGTCCTTTGATATGGCTCTCCAAGGATTACCCTTTCCATGTTTCACCTGAGGAAAGTAGCCAAATGCTGGTATGTATTTTAATCGAAATTTCAGTTTCATATTTTTTTTATCCGCAAGGGCCTCCTGTATCCTGTATGAATTGAACCTCAGCACCATCGGGGGTCGGGTCAACTATTGTGCAGGAATTGACTGAAAAGATAAAAAGCATTAACCAAAAACTTAGCAACATAGTTATTAAATGTCTCATACTTTACCTCTTTTCAATGCTCCAGCCAGTATAAAATTTTTGGCGTAGACACCCTTTCCTTTAGTCAAGAGATTTTGCTGCAGCTTCTCCTCTTTACGGGCTTTCCTCTTTTTATTAAGAAGAGTACGACCGGCAGCTTTGTACCTCGCTCTGTTTCTCTGTGCGGCGTAATTCGGTTTGTGTCCACTACTTCCTCGGCTCATAATTGTTCACCTATAAGTTTATTTTCCTGTTAAATTATTAATCTATTTGTTTATTTTCCTGCATTATACTAGATAGGCTCTACATCAGTTCTGTACCTGCAGAACGAGTTTAAGGCTTTCTGTGATATACTCGACAACACATTCTTACTTTCGTCGCTTAACCCCGACCAATCCTGACGAGTCAAATGGAAAATCATCTGAGCGAATAAACGTTCATCACCTTTAATGCCCGTACCGCCACAGTGATAAGGTATACCCGAGCTAAAGTCTAAATCGGCCCCGCGTAAATCGGCCCTGCGTAAATCGGCCCTGCGTAAATCGGCCCTGCGTAAATCGGCCCTGCGTAAATCGGCCATGGATAAATTGGCCCCGGATAAATCGGCCCCGGATAAATTGGCCCCGGATAAATCGGCCCTGCGTAAATTGGCCCTGCGTAAATCGGCCATGGATAAATTGGCCCTGCGTAAATCGGCCCTGCGTAAATTGGCCATGAATAAATTGGCCCTGAATAAATCGGCCCTGCGTAAATCGGCCCTGAATAAATTGGCCCTGAATAAATCGGCCCTGCGTAAATCGGCCTCGGATAAATCGGCCCCGGATAAATTGGCCTCGGATAAATTGGCCTCGGATAAATCGGCCCTGCGTAAATCGGCCCCGAATAAATCGGCCCTGCGTAAATCGGCCCTGCGTAAATCGGCCCCGAATAAATCGGCCCTGCGTAAATCGGCCATGAATAAATTGGCCCTGCGTAAATCGGCCCTGCGTAAATCGGCCCCAGGTACTTCCAACATTTTTTTACCGGTATAACGGTTTTTGATTTTCATAATTAACTCCTTAGCTCCTTATTTGTTTGACTGCATTATACTAGATAAGTTATAACGTGTCAACGTAAAAAGTGGTCAGTCTTCTTTACATATTTCCAAATAAAGGAAGACCACCTATCTTCTTCCCCGTATCAGAGAATTCAAGAACAACTGTGTTCGTTGTCACCGCACTTGTGTCACTAACTTCTTTTGACACTACCGGCCAACTTATGGAGGCGTTTATATATCCTCTTGTTACCACATGCTGCTCAACCGCGTACTTCTTTATCCACCCGTCAAAGCTCAGATATATTAACATAATACTATCCTCCGTAAAAAGTGATCAACGTAAAAAGTGGTTGACAAGACGAGCCATTTAGGTAGCCCCTGGTATTGGTCAGTTGACACATTCGTGGTACCTCCAAATATACGTGTCAGTTGACCCTTAACACGTGTCAGTTGTCGTATATAATTGATGTATGTACGTGTCAATTGTCATGTGTTAAGGGTCAACTGACACATGTGTGGTACCACGAAATATACGTGTCAGTTGACAAAAAATGAACGTTTAACGGACGGATGGTGCTACAGTGTACGTTCCCAAAAAGACGTTCATTCATACCTCAACACCCTATAAACATTGGTACCTCTGAAAAATGATGTACGTTCTCCTTTCTTTAATTATGTACAGAGAATAAAGGGTGTAGTGGTCTCATGTTCATAGAGGTACGTGTCAACTGACACATCTCATGTATATGTTCTGTATATAAACTCTTGTTTCTTGCCTAACACGTTCATACGTACATCATTTTCTTAAAGTTGTTGTAATTACTACGAAAACACCATGTACGTTATGATTTTTTAACGTACACGATGGAGCATAAGTATGTACATTGTAAAATAACGTACATTTTTAATTTATTCTCTGTAAAAAGTGGTCAACGTAAAAAGTGATCAACGTAAAAAGTGATCAACGTAAAAAGTGATCAACGTAAAAAGTGATCAACGTAAAAAGTGATCAACGTAAAAAGAGATTAACTTAGATACGGTTAATATCTTTCTACGTTATAGCTTATGGCAGTGTGCAAAGTCGTAGGTTAGATAACATCTGTCTGGTAACCCTTGCTCCCCTTCATTTAAGAGCATACAAAGTATTTCAGCGCGAGGGAGAGAGGAGTATATCACTTTAGGCGTATACATATCCGGGCGTAACTCCCCCTTGCGAAAAATACCCACTACAAGTTTATGTTTCATGATCTTACCTCTTTAAAATAGAGAGTTGGTAAAACTCATTGATGGTAATGGTCATCTTTTTACCTTTGAAATAACAACCAGGAACAAAGGCAATACCATTTTTAAATCTGTAGGTATCGCCTTTGTACTTTTTGATAATGGTCCTCATTTTTCTTTTAAATTTCGCCATGATCCTGTTTAGTTTAAATCGGCAAGTTTGTATTCACCTGAATTAATTTTACGTTGTGTTTCTTGGGTTGTTTCGTTCAAAAATTGGTTACGGTATCTTGATGTTGTGACAGAATAATTCCAGTATGTTTCATCGAGTACTACACACGTTTTTCCTGGTACTACGTGAAAACGAAAGGCTATGCAACTTTTGTAACTTTGGAACATAGTTCCTTTGGGGTTGATGCAGTTAGAGTACTTCCCTGGTAGCATTACACCTTCAACGATAAATTGGTTTGCTACCTTGTTACCTTTTGAACTTGTCATGTTTTTAACTTTCATCGTTTTTACCCTCCTTAAAGGTGTTTTTGTCTTTCACTTTTTAGTCTTTCAGTGTAGCTAGGCATAAATTCTGCAAAGCAGTTGTTGGTTCCGGGGACCTGTGTTCCTAGTATGTCGTCCATGTATTTAAATTTAGGTATTTCGTTTAAATATATGCTTCGGTTACTTTTTAAAGTCCCTAACGAGTATGAACCCATTCCAGAAACAAATATTAGGTTGTGGCGAACAAGAAATGGTCTTAATTCATTTATAAAAAACTGTTGACCTATATTTTCTATCTTGTCGGTGTAGGTGTCGTAATGTGCGTCTATAATTTTTGTAGGGTCGTTCATCGTTTTATTACTTCCTAATTTATTGTTTAAACAACCACCAAAGGCTGTAACTCGTTTTACAACCTTTGAAAGTGTTCAATCAAGAATTTGACTTTGTAAGTCTTCCTCTGTTTCGATGGGAAAACTTGCGGTGAAAGAATCAGAGTCAATAACACTCTCCACGTTAACTCCATCTTCCAGCGTTTCATAGGTCCCACTAACGTTAACACTTCCCGGTATAGCATACCACGTCATGATACAGTTTTGAGCAATGAGTACGTTGCAAGGTGTTCTGCCATCTCCATAAAATCCTTTAATTGTGTAAGTTCTCATAACGTTTTAACCTCCTATCATTAGTTTTATGTACATAAGAGCATAGCACATGGTAATTAGTCCGATTAGTAGACAAATGGCGTAGTATTTCATGGTTTTGCGTCTCCTATTTAAAAATGAGTTTGTAAGCAACTTCATACCAGGTAACCATTTGACGTGCTATGTTCCTATTTAATCCTAAGTCAGTAAGCCTACAAAAGATATGCAAAGGATTTAATAAGTGGTTAAATTGCTGTTTTAGTGTAAGTGGTTTCATGGTTAAGTTCCTAATAATAGGTTATTAACTCCTTATCCTTTACCTATACCGTAACACATAGAAACACGCTTGTCAACCCTTAAAATAAACTATTTTACAGTTTTGTTGCTTTTTCCTTATTATCTTGCAAAGTTCGAGCCAATATGTTATAATGGTACCTATGAAATCAAAAAAAGACACAATTAATGTAGGTAGACCTTCCAAGTACGAAAATAAATATGACTTGCAAGCTTATAAGCTATGTCTTTTAGGTGCAACAGATAGGCAACTAGGTGATTTCTTTGGTGTTTCAGAACAAACTATTAACGCATGGAAAAAAGCCTATTCCTCCTTTCTTGAGTCCATAAGAGCGGGAAAAGATATTGCCGACGCTGAGGTTGCAAATTCACTCTTCAAAAGGGCGAAAGGGTATAGTCATGCAGAGGATAAGGTTTTTAATGACCAAGGCATACCTATGGTCGTCCCTACGATCAAACGTTATCCCCCTGATACCCACGCTGCCACCTTCTGGTTAAAGAACCGTCAGAAGGCTAAATGGCGTGAAGGTTACGAGGTAACAATTAAACCCGATGAAGACAAGACAGAGGAAGAGCTAAAGGCAGAGCTAGCCGTACTGTTAGAAGGTAGGAAGGACGAAAGTTAGTAGGGTAGTACCTTATGACCTTTTCCTGTGGGAAAGCGTGTCCGGCCTATATGTTAGAAGGTTGTTGGCTATCTAGTCGAAAATATATTTGGGGTTAAAAATTATTTTTTTTTATTTTTTTTGGATTTTAAATGGAAAACGTTGAGACATTAGACCGTAAAAGCCTTCTAAGGGCAAAACAGATCGTGTCTGAGCTTAATGACCGTAAAACGTACAACAAAATGGATTCATTTTACCCCGACAAGGGTCCCCTACGAAGAGAACTGTATAAGAAACATCTGGAGTTCTTTTCTGCGGGGTCACTTTTTACCGAACGTGCTATGGTTGCTGCAAACAGAATAGGTAAAAGCCAAGGCATAGGGGCATACGAAGTAACTCTACACATGACCGGTTTGTACCCGGAATGGTGGAACGGAAAAAGGTTTGATGGACCTACGAATATATGGTGCGCTGGTGACACGTCCAAAACTGTGCGAGATATCATACAACTGGAGTTATTAGGCGAGATAGATGATATAGGTTCAGGTATGGTTCCTCGGAGTTTAATAGTAGGGGAACCTTCGAAGAAACAAGGTATTCCGGATGCAATTGAGATGTTTCAGGTAATACACGTCCCTACTGGTGGGGTATCAAAGTGCGGTTTAAAGTCTTATGATCAGAAGAGGAAATCTTTTCAAGGGACGACAAAAGAAGTTATATGGCTTGATGAAGAACCACCTTTGGCTATATACACCGAATGCTTGCTTAGAACTATGACCGTAGGTGGGCACATACTTTGCACGTTTACCCCGTTGTTGGGGGTGAGTGAAGTTGTTCAGTCGTTTATGGACCCAGTTAAACAGGTATCGAATTAATATGAAAAAATTTTTGAGTTTACTGACCCAAATTTTTCTTGTTATAAAGTTAGCTGTTTTGTTTTTTGTTTTTGCGTTTGAATTACTATTTTATCGTGTTTTTATATGGAGTAAAAGGTAGGGAGTAACGATGGTAAATGAAGATATAATCCACAATATATGTGGAAAGAGAGTTGAGGATTGCGATTGCAGCAATCCCGATGTGGGTGTGTGGGGTTACTACAAAAGAAAAGGATTATCAGAGATGCGCCCATACGTAAAAGGGGAGGATGTAACCCTTATAAGTATCGCGGATGTCGACGACCCGGATACAGACATGGGTATGGTTGCCAGAAATCCAAAAAATCACAAGGACCAATGGTATGTTGCTAGGAAATACTTTGAAGATAACTTGGAAACAGCATAACTAATGCCGCAAATAAGTAGGAAACATAAGAGGGAATTGATACTCTCTGTATCAAAGAAGGATTTTGACATAGGGTTTTTTAGCGGAAAAGGTGCTGGTGGGCAGCACAGGAATAAGCATCAAAACTGCGTACGCATGGTGCACCCGGAAAGTGGCGCGAAAGCTACGGGACAATCAAACAAGAGTAGGCAAGCGAACCTAAGAGAAGCTTTTAAAAATATTGTTTTATCGAAAACATTTGAGAGCTGGAGAAAAGTCGAAACAGCTGAAAGAATATTAAATGGGTCGTCTATTCGTGAAAAAGTAAGAAGGATGGTGTGTCCAGAAAACCTAAAAATAGAACTGGTACGGTAAATGCCGCAGATAAGTCCTACAAAATACAGAGTGGATGCTACATGGGATGATGTCCCCCACTTAACAAAAGAGCAAAAAAAGGCTCTTTGGGATTCCATACCCCCGCACCAACGGAAAGCAAGGGCAAAAGGTATACCGCAACTGGGTTCTGGTGCCATTTTTCCTTTGGATGAAGATAGGATAATGGTTGATCCTTTTGAGATTCCGGAATTTTGGCCAAAAGCTTACGCTCTTGACGTAGGATGGGATTGTACAGCATCACTATGGGGTGCCTGGGATAGACAGAGTGATATTGTGTACCTATGGTCCGAATATAAACAGGGTTTGGGTGAACCAGCAACACACGTGGATGCTGTTAAGTCTCGTGGTTCCTGGATACCGGGTGTTATAGACCCAGCTGCAAATGGAAGAGGTCAAAGAGATGGTTTACGTCTTATGGACGATTATACCGGCTTCGGCTTGTACCTAACCCCCGCTGATAATGCGGTTGAATCTGGGTTATTTTCGGTATATCGTCGTATGGTTTCTGGACGTTTAAAAGTATTTAACACCCTCGTTGGGTTTTTAGAAGAGTTTAGGATATACCGTAGAGATGAGAACGGTAAAGTTGTAAAAGCTAATGATCACTTAATGGATTGTTGTCGCTATTTAATTGTGTCGGGTATGATTTTGGCCCTAGACGAAGTAACCGCCCTAGATTTTAGGGAGCAAAAACAAGGGAATTCAGATGGTAGAAACAAAACAACAGGGTACTAAGAAACTCAATAAGAGATCTATTGAGACTCTGTTACGTTATGCTTCGGTTACCAATATTGCCGATGAAATAGACAATGACGAGTTAACCAGGATAGGTCGAAACGTAGTACGTTTTACTACTATAGACGAGAGATCCCGTAAGGATTGGTTTGACATGTCTAAAGAGGCAATGGATACAGCGACCCAAGTAGTAAAAGAAAAGAATACTCCGTGGCCCAACGCTTCTAATGTTAAATACCCAGTAATAACTGTAGCAGCTCTTCAATTTCACGCAAGAGCATACCCAGCTATAGTACAGGGAAACAAAGTTGTAAAAGGACAGATTACGGGGGAAGACGAAGACGGAGAGAAAACAGAAAAGTCTAAAAGAATAGCTGATTTTATGAATTGGCAGCTTTTGGAAGAAAACCCGGATTGGGAGTCGGATGTTGACGGTATGTTGTTGGCGCTCCCCATCGAAGGCTGCGAGTTTAAGAAGAGTTATTGGTCAAAAGAGAAAGGGTATAATGTCTCTGAGTGGGTTCGCCCTAAAGATCTGATTGTCAATGCAGCAACTAAAACATTAGAGAGTTGTCCAAGAACGACACATCGATTGTGGTTTTACCCCTATGAAATACAAGAGAGACAACTAAGCGGATTGTGGTTGGATGATGTGAATCTTCAAATTTCAAAAGATGAAGACGAGCAGGAGACCCCCCAAGAGTTTTATGAGCAGCACACCTATCTCGATTTAGACAAAGACGGTTATAAGGAGCCTTGCATAGTTACCGTACATGTAAAGTCCCAGAAAGTTGTTCGAGTGGCCGCAGATTACTATTCGGAAAACATCGTTGTAGAGGTTGACGGAAAAGAGGCCTCATTAGCAAAAGTTGTTGACAAGATGCTGGCTAACGGAATGGAGCCAGAGGAGCAATCGGAGAAATTAAGAGAGGCAAAACTTGTACGAGTTAATAAGACTCATTTTTTTACTAAATACTCTTTTTTACCAGCGCCTGACGGTACTTTTTATGATATGGGGTTTGGCCAATTGGTTGGCCCGTTATCAGCCTCAATTGATACTGTTTTAAACCAACTTATAGACGCGGGAACACTGAAAAATAACCAAAGTGGTTTTATTAAAGACGGAGTAAGTGTTGATGGTAGAAGGGGTAACGTAAAATTTAAGATGGGAGAGTACAAAAGAGTTAATGTAGGGGGGTTGGGGAGTATACGTGATGCGATTATGCCTTTTCCATCTTCCGAACCGTCCTTAGCACTTTTTCAGCTTCTAGGTCTTTTGATCGAAGCAGCAAAAGAGATAACGGGTGTTCAGGATATAATGATAGGGGGAGCAGCGGGTAAAAACGAGTCGCCAACAACGGTAATGGCCCGATTGGAGCAAGGTTTGAAGGTTTTTTCTGCGATATATAAGAGAATTTACCGAGCGTCGAAATCTGAATTTAAAAAGCTGTATATGCTTAACGGTCGTTTTTTAGAACCAGAACAGTATTTCAACGTTCTTGAGACAAATGAGGTTCGTTCTGTACAGCAAACGGATTTTTTGCTAGACGAGTTAAACGTGCAACCTGTAGCAGATCCGCAATTAGCAAATACCTTGCTGGCTATGGTGAAAGCTCAGGCGTTACTGCCGCTGAAAGGTGATCCCGCAGTAGATAGTGACGAGATTACTAAACGTTATATTGAAGCTCTTGATGTTCCAAATTCTGAAAGTGTAATGATCCCCCCTGAAAAAAGACAAAGAGGGAACCCTGAGGAAAACTTGGCAGTCATGGAGGCTGCAGATAGACACGTACTGAACCAAGCTAAGGTTATAAAAACATTCGCAGAGACGTTAAAAATAATATCCGATGCAGAGGGAGAAGAGGTAGGTACCCAGATGCACGAATACAAGAATCACTTACAAAGTATAATAGACGAATGGATGGGTGGTGGTAATGACGATGAATCTAAAGGATCTGCAGCAGTGGAGGCAGAACCGAATAACAAAGCAAATATTTCAGAACTTCCTCAGGCTGAGAGCAGAGTATTGTAAAGAGGCTCTAGATTCACTTGATGTAGCTCAACCATCATTAGAAAGGACAGCTATTATAACAGCGTATAACAAAGGAAGATGCGACCAGATAGATGATTTTTTAAACTCAGGAAAGGAGAACGAAGAATGAAAAACGAGTCGGGAATTTTCCCTGTAGAGTACAAAGTTTTGATTCAGATGAGAAAAGTAGAGAAAGTAAGTGCCGGTGGTATAATTCTTCCGGATCAAACAGTCGAGAAAGACTCGTTTGAAAGAGCGGAGGGTGTGGTCGTTGCCTTCGGGTCTATAGCCTTTACCGATCCAAATTGGGGTGAAGGAGCACCGAAAGTAGGTGACAGGGTTATGATCGATAAGTATGCAGGGTGCTTTGTACAAGGTAAAGACGGGGCTGAGTACAAAATAATTAGTGATAAGGAAATTGGCGCAATAGTTAGGAGCTAGATATGGCAGATAACGAAAGGAATTATGAGGAAGAAGCAAGAAAGGATGGGTGGGTGCCAAAGGAAGAATGGAAAGGCGATAAACCTTGGAGAGACGCGAAAGACTTTGTTGAAAGAGGGGAGAAAATAATTCCTATTCTAAAAAACAAGGTAGATCGACTCACCCAAGATTTAGCTATGACTATTAAGTTGAATACCGATGAGGTAAATCGATCTAGGAAAGAAGGGTATGATAGAGCGAAAGCAGAGTACGACAAAGCGTTAGAGGAGTTGGAAGAGCAAGAATTTACCGCTGTACAAGAGGGGAAATCAGAGGAATACGTAAAAATAAAAGATAAAAAAAAGAATTTGAAAGAACCGAAAAAACCTGAGGAAGTCAAACCAGATAAACAGGCTCCTCCAGAATTTTTAGTTTGGAATGAAAAAAATACTTGGTACAATAAGGACCCGGAAATGACTGACTACGCCGATTTTGTAGGAAACAAGATCCGTACCGACAATCCTGGGTTAACTGCCGAAGATTTTTACGCCAAAGTGGAAAAAAGAGTAAGACTGACATTTCCCCAAAAATTTACCAATTCTAATCGAGATGCAGGTAACAATGTAGACTCAAGCGGGAACCAAGTTCTGCATAAAAAAGGTAAAAAAACTTGGTCTGATTTACCCCCAGAGGCTAAGTCAGCTTACAAAAGACTAGAAATAAATTTTAAAGCGCAAAAACGTGAAATAAAAAAGGAAGATTTTGTTAAAAACTACTTTGAACAAGAGGAAGATTAATGACCCGAGCAAAGGTGACAAAAAAAGCAAGAACTAAAAGAGTTCCTTTTGGCGTTCGTCAATTAAAAATGACAGCTGATAGCGAAACAATGGGTAAGTTTAAATCCCAGAAAAAAGTACCACGATGGATAAATGATGTAGATAATCGAATAGCTACGGCTATTGAAGGAGGTTACAGTTTCGTCGAGGATTCGGGTAAAAAACAGGTAGAGGTTGGAGGAAAGACGCAGGATAAGGACCGTCGAATAAAGAAAATTGTTGGAAAGGACAAAACGGGTATCCCGATTACGGCTTACCTCATGTCTATCCCGGCACTGTACTATAACAGAGATTGTAAAGAGAAGGAAAAACAAAATGTGTTAGTTGATCAGGCGATACGCGGGGGTAATCCTGCGGGTTTACAGGCCCACGGAGTCCCAGTTGAATTAGGGGAAACCAGCGTAAGAAGAGTTGATTATAAACCGTAATGGAGATTTAAAAAATGGCAAATGCAACAGGAGGCTTCGGGTTGAGGCCTATAAAACATATCAACGGTTCCCCTTGGAACGGACAGGTAAAGGAGTGTTATATTAGCTCAAGTTACGCAACTGCCCTTTTTGTAGGTGATCCTATTCTTTTTTCTGCTACAGCAGCAGAGAAAGATACTACCGGAAAACGTCCCACTATTAATAAATCAGACGGATTGGCTGGTTCTTTGATTCGTGGGGTTATTGTGGGTTTTAAGGAACTCCCTACCGATCTTGAGAAGGTGTATAACCCTGCAAGTACCGAAAGAGTAGCGTACGTTGCCTTTGGTGACGATGTGGTTTACGAAATTCGGGGAGACGGGGGTGGAACTCCTACCAAACTTTTTGCTGGTCAAAATGCCGTATGTATTGCAACGGATACCGGTAGTACAACCACAGGTCTCTCCGGTATGGAATTGGACGAGGGGACAACCACAGCGCCTACCACAACCCAAAATTTTACTCTTCACATTCTGAATGTTAAAGATGTGGAGAACAACGATTTGGGTGATGACGCTATCTACGAAGTGTTGTTAAACACAAACGAAAATGCAACTGGCCGATTCTTAGGAATCACCGCATCATAAGATAATACGAGGTAAAAAATTATGACTATTGTAACAGGAGCCCATCCTAAAGAACTCTGGCCAGGGGTCAAGATGTTTTTTGGGTCAAATTACGACGAACACCCTGAGGAATACTCCATGATGTTCGACATGGTGCAATCCGAAAAAGCCTACGAAGAGTATGTTCAGCATGTAGGTTTAGGACTTGCCCCCGTAAAATCCCAAGGCGCGTCTGTGAGTTATGAGGATACGCAACAGGGTTATGTGTCAAGAATAACCAACATTGTTTACGCTCTTGCAGCTGTTGTAACGAGAGAAGCAATTGAGGATGGGCAGTATGAGAGTATTGCCATGCGATTAGCGCGACATATCGCTTTTTCTATCAGGCAAACAGAAGAAAACGTTGGCGCGAACGTATTGAATAGGGCGTTTAACGGAACTTACGCGGGTGGTGATGGTGTTGCTCTTATTTCCACAGCACATCCAGAGGTTGGAGGCAATCAAAGTAACCACCTTACTATTGCTGCGGATTTGTCCGAAGCTTCTCTTGAGGATCTACTTGTTCAGATCATGAAGAGCACAGATTCTAAGGGTTTGAAGATTTCTCTTATCGCTCAAAAACTCTGCGTTCCTCCAGAACTCGTTTTTGAGGCTACCAGAATTCTTGATTCTTTGCAGCAATCTGGTACAGCGAATAACGATGCCAACGCTATCCGGGTCCTCGGTTTGGTTCCAGATGGTGCGGCGGTTAACCACTATTTCAACGATCCTGACGCTTGGTTTCTCAAAACCAACATTCCTGAGGGTCTTATCTGTCAACAACGTCGTCCAGTGGAGTTTGGAAAGGACAACGATTTTGATACAGAAAATGCCAAGATGAAAGGCTCTGTTCGAAAAGGTTTCGGTTGGGGTGATTGGCGCGGTGTGTTCGGTTCTCCGGGCGCGTAATAATTATTAATCTGGTAGGGGTTTCGGCCCCTACTGCTTCCACTTGGAGGTGGATTAAATGGGTTTAACGAATTTTCCTAACGGAATATCCAGTTTTGGGGTTCCGGTAATTGGTGGGGCTGCAATGCCTCTTACAGGTAAACATTTTTTCATAGATCCTGTTAATGGTTCAGACGGAAATAAGGGATTAAGTCCTAGCAAGGCTTTTGCAACTCCAGCTAAATGTTTAACAGCTATGACCGCTGGCAAAAACGACGTTGCTTACCTTATGGGTAATGGAGCGACAAACGGTTCGGCTCGGTTAACCACTGAACTTGATTGGAATAAGAATGCGTGTCACCTCATAGGTGTTGCGGCTCCGACGAGAGTTGCTGGACGTGCCCGTATTGCGTGGCTGTCTACCGCAACAAAAGAAGACACACTAATGACTGTATCCGGAAATGGGTGCATAATTGCCAATATTCACCTTTTTCAAGATTATGCAACAGCTGCGGCTCAAACGGCTTTAGCAGTCACAGGTGAACGAAACCATTTTAGCAATTGTCACATAGCTGGTGGGGGTCATGTTACGGGAGCAGCACATGCGTCGTCTACGTCTATGACTCTTGCTGGTGATGGTGAAAATACTTTCGAAGATTGTACTTTTGGAGTTGACACGATTACCTCAGGTGCAGGGGCAAACGCGGTTGTTACATTGCTATCCGCTGCAGTAAGAAACACTTTTATTAACTGTAGGTTCATTAAGTACGCAGGAGCAACGGGTGGACTTTTCGTCAGTGCAAATACGTCAGGAGCTACAGACCGTTACAACATTTTTGAAAACTGCATGTTCCTTAACTCAAACCCCTCAATCACTATGGTTGCCGCTTTTGCTGTACATGCCTCTGTGGGCGGTTATCTCATTATTCAGGGTGGTGGTTTGTACGGTCTGTGTACTAATTGGGTGGCAGCGGATAACGCCAACACCTATCTGTGTGGGTACATGAATGCGGGATCTGGTAATTTAAATACCGGTATAGCTCACACCCACGACGAATCCTAATAGGTAGTTAGAACCGATCAGGAATACCGGTATGGTGTTCCTGATCCAAAGGATATAATATGAAGAAAGTACCCTTTAAAACGAATTACGTTGACGGACGAGAAAACGTCATGGTTTTAGACGATATAAGTCCTATCGAGATTCGTTTTAACCAAGAAACCCGAGAAATAGCTATTCTGTACAAGCACAAGGAGCCGTGGAAAAATCGACACCTCTATCGTACACGAATGCAAAAGAAAGTAAAAGAATCAGCACCTAAAATCACAGTAATCAAGTTACCTAAGTATAAAAAAGAAAACTTAGTTGTTATGGGTTGGCGAAGCATTAAAAAACTCGTACTTGAAAACAAAGGTGAATGGAAAAATAAAAAAGACGGGGTAGATTATCTCGTTAATATGTAACATTTAAGGGTATGTAATGAAACCAAACAGATTTGATTTTGATTTAGCAACCGTGGACGCCGATGGGATAGCTGAAGCCCAAGCGGTTGCGGGGGCTGGCGCGTTAACCTTAGATGGGGCTCTAATATCAGGAGGTGTTTTTACATCTTCTGATGGAATGGGGCGCAGATTGGGTGTACTAAGCGCCGGTAATGATTCGGGTATAACCTTTACCGTAGTTGGTACTGACTCGGACGGTAAGGCTTTGACCGAGGTAGTGACAGGGGGAACCGCTGCTCCTGAAACCGTGGAAACCGTAGGGTATTTTTTAACAGTATCTTCTGTAACCGCAAGTGGAGCTGCAGCTGGGAATGTAAGCGTAGGAACTGTAGACGAAGCTCTTAGCCAAACAATACCGACTAACTATGTTTCCGATTCAGGTTGCTCAATACTGGTCGACATAACCGGAACGATAAATTTTACTATCCGTGAAACCTT
>PJEL010000548.1_pt1 | contig 44010 bp, 39 predicted proteins | sample 1853271 | NCBI WGS metagenome assembly PJEL01 (sample SAMN08108733, study PRJNA415343) | Invertebrate metagenome, whole genome shotgun sequencing project. | host: Globobulimina | place: Sweden: Gullmar Fjord | collected 2015-08
TCATTAATAGATTGTATATTAGCTTCTGAGTCAGGAGACATTACCTTACCTTTAAATCTTAAAGGATAAAGCTCGTACCTTCTTATAGTAGCACCTCTATGTTTTTGTGCTCTATGGTACTTCTCTATACCTGCAGGATCTAACATACCAGACTTAATCTGTTTCTCTACTATAAACTTAGCTTCTTTATACTCTTTCGAAGCAGGAGCAACGTCGGCAAGTATGTACATTCTATCTAACCATGAGTAAGAGAAACCATAACCGTCACCTTCGACGCTCTTAGCTAACATCTGAGAAGCTATAGATCTTGCTTTATGAAGTTTCTCCATATCTTTTTCTAGTCTATTATGACTATAGTTAACATCGAACATTTTAAAGTTAGAAGGATTGTCTCTAGAAACGTATAAGATTCCACCCTTCTTCATTTTTAACTGGTTCATATAAAAGTTTATCTGACTAACGTGTTGCCATTTAGGACCGTCTAATCTCTTAAGTCCTTGGTCACTAATAGTCTTTATCTCTAACGCTTTTCTACCTTTACCACCGATACCATCTTTAACAATAGCATCTACGTGACCACTAATGTCGTTCTTTGTATCGTATACTAACGCTTCAGCTTGTATTAAAATGTTCTCAGCAGCAAGCCACTGTTGAACTTGTTCGTGAAACCTTGTACCTTTTTCCATTACATCGTATTGATCTTTTAAATGCGGAGGAAGTAATCCGGTAAAGTATTGGATACTATGTTCTGTAGGTCCACCTAACATAGAAGCTCTACCCGGCATAGATCTGTCTACACCATTATGTGTCTTCTCATAAGCAGGACCTGGTAGTCTTAGCTCTCCGTTATTAATCTTTTCAAAAGGATCACCTTTAAGGAACTTACCTGGTAACCAGTTGGGCATAAGGTTAGGAATAGGATTAACTCCGTAAGCTCTCCAGTCAGGTTTCTTAACAAATCTACGTAGTACCTCAGAGTATACACCGAGACCACCTAGGTTCATATCGTAATAAGATCTAGATTGAGCGGCTATTCTACCAGCTGTTTCTACAGTAGGAACAATAGCAGCGTCTGATGTAATACCTTGTCTAACAGTGTGACCAGCGAAACCTACAAGACCCATAGCAGATTCAAAGTTATCTAATACCTGATCAGCTATACGTTGTCCATAAAGTTTTGTACCACCGTACCTAGTAGTACCCATAAAAGAAGTTCTTCCTCCCATAGAGTTAGCATTCCACGTGCCAGTTTTCATCATACCGCGCATCTCGTTATAAGAAGGAGGAGGGTTAGCGGCGACATTACTATCACCTAAAACATTATCACCTTCCATAAACTCTCTATGCATTTCTTTCTTAGGCTTAATAACTCTACCTAACGTAGAAGCTACAAGAGGTCCAACACCTAATGGTATATCTGCTCCAAACCCACCTGTCTCAGGATAAGGTCTAGAGAAGTAATGCTTACGTTCCATGTAGTAAGGATCTATTATGTCACCTATAGCAACACCTACAGGAAAGATTGGTTCGTGTAAAAGTTTTCTAAACTCGCTACCGTATAGACTATCAGAAGCTTTCCATCTAGAATGCATACGTTGATACCAGTTAGGTCTCCAACCGGTTACACGTTTACCTTGCCATGGAGTGGTACCCATAAACCACATCTTACCTTCTATGATAGGAACTTCTTCTCTACCTGCGTACTCAGCTTCTAACTGATCATACGTCTTAGTCATATCAGGCATCATTGGAGATAGTACTCTATTAGCTATAGCACCTTTTGCCATACCAATAGCAGTTTCAGCTATACCGCGTCTCCAGTTAAGAGCTCCACCTACAATAGCACCGGGCGCACTTGATGCGAATCCTGGCATAAGGCCATCTAGGTATCTTCCTACACCAGCTATACCTGTCATATTAGCTATACGTGATGAAAGTAAATGAGTCTTAGCGACGTTATCTGCAATAAATCCGGTCATACCTTGGTCGAGAGAAGTCTCATCTAACATAGGATTACCAGCTATAGTAGCGTCTAATGCTTTATACGCAAATCCTAAACCTGCTAACTGAGCAGCTCTTGTTCCTATAAATCTAGCAGTACCTTTAGCTCCGTCGCCATACTTAAAAGGATCTTTCTTAAGACCTGTTGTCATCTTAATAAGATTGGCAAGTCGTTCAGCGCCTATATCTAAAGCCTTTGATACACCAGCTTGAAACTTACCTGAACCGCCGTCGCCTACAGACAATGCAAAGAATGGACTCTTATCGTATACTTTATCAATAACGCTATTCTTAGTAGCAGGATCGTATATAGTTTCATTTAAAGTTGAAAACAGTTTTCCACCACGACTAGGAGTTCTAAACTCAGTCTGACTTATATAGTCCATTGTGTGTTCAAGCTCGATGTTATGCATCTTCTTGAAATTGTTAACAACTGACCTCATGGCAGTCTGATCATGTGGTGTAGGAGTTCCTTTAGCAAAGTTTTCCATGGCACCATCAGCAAATAATGTAGAAGTAAAACCGTAAACTTTCATAGCAGATTTTTGACTACCAGATATATGTCCTTGCTCGAACAGTCTATCTGCAGCGTCTACAAATGGATGTAAAGTATCACCACGATAATCTATATTAATACCTTCAGTAACATACTGAGTCTTTAATATGTTCATAGCGTTGTAATCAGAAAGTCTACCTAGTCTCTTAAAAGGTACAGTCTCTTTAGCTCTTTTAGGATTCCATAAAGCTGTCTCATAAATAGCTTTCATGTCAGGATTCTTCATGAGTCTCCAGAACAAATCGTTCTTATCGTTCTTAAGACTACTTTCGTGAAGATAGTGAAGCTTGTTCATAAACGTTTCATCATTACGAAACGCGTCTATGTCTTTACTATTCTTAAATAAACCTTTTGCTTTCTCACCTATCTCTGCCATGATAGTCTTGGTTTGCATAAGCATACCGACTTCTTGACCAGAGTGTTCCATGGCGTCTCTCATAATAGGAAGATGTTGAGCAAACTTATCGTAGTCTACGTTCTTTCCTAAAATGTTTTCCCACATCTCAGCTTGTAAAGATTGAGCATGATCAAGGTTCTTACCAGCATGACGTATACGTCCAGGAGTTAAAAGATTCTTAAACTGTTTCCATGCATTAGGAATAGCTTCCGGTACTCCCCAATCTAACTTCTTCATTGCCCAGTGAAAAGGATTAGATGACATATTACGTTCAGCATCTTTCATCCATCTAGAAGCATTAAGAATGTCGTCACCATTTTTAGCACTATGGTATAATAATTCTCTTCTATTAGAAAGCTTAGCTTCACCTGCTTTACCAAATATCTCAGGATGAGAAAAAGGAAGTACAGTATGCATTGAGTTAAGATTTGTAAGGTTGACACCATCTGCCGCATAAAACTTACCACCTACAAGCGCAACGTTAAGGTTGTCACTCATGTTCTCACCTAGTGAATCAGCTGCTAGTTGATGTAAAGTTCTAGGAGTTCCACGTTGGACAACGACACCTTTAGTGTCTGTTACACCGCCAGACTTAACTATAAGACCGAGACCTTTTATATCTTTGTTAAAAGGTGTAGACTTAACGTCTCCTGTCATTAAAGAGTTCCAACCTGTGATGTTACCTAAAGATAAGTCTCTACCGACAGGAGGTATACCTACTACGAAAGAAAGGTTAAGACCCATGATCTTATTAGTTACTCTCTTTAACTGATGTAAAGGACTGAACATAGAAAGATCTACGTTGAACTTACCTTTACTATAGTAGTTTTCTCCCATACGTAAGTTTTTTAAAGCAGAGTCAAACGCTCCTGTCTTCTCCTTAGGCATGTACTTAGCCATACCGCTAGATACTCTACTAACGTAGTCAGGATTCATAACATCTTTGGTAGTAGTAGGAACCATTCTAAGAACACTGGCAATAAAACTCTTAGGCTTTATCTGGTCATTTTGCATAGACGTTATGATAGAAGCATTGTTCATCTTAGATGCTGTGCTTTCTAACGCTTCTCCTGCTGTAGCTCCATTGATGTTACCTAAGTGTTCAAAGGTTTTCATCTGTTGGATACCAGGTGAGTCTAGAACACCTAAGGTTCTACCGTACCTAGCTTGCTCGCGATGCATAGCCCAGTTATCTGTTATGTCTTTTTTGAAGTTAGAAAGAAATGATGTTATAGAACTTTTAGAAGGTTTGTGTACTCCTTGTGAACCATGTCTTCCGGCTTGAGAAAACATTGTTCTTGCGTTTTGTATAAACGATGAGTAAAACGTTTGACCAGCGGCCTTTGTCATGTCTACTGCATTGCTAAATACATTGTTAGAGTTAGCAAGATTAAAGTCGTTAACTTCTTTTTTAAATACAGCATTAGTAGCATCTGTAGGACGTTGTAATGATGAGTATCGAGGTCTAGTAATCTTATTTAGATTACCCATTATCTTTTTATGAAACTCAGGATTCTTATCCAGGATGTTTCCAAGACCAACACCTAATGCACCACGAGCACCTTTAAACGCAGGAGCAAGAACTCCAAAAGCACTGAACGCAGCAATGTTGTCCTTCATATACTTTCCGTAGTTCATTAAATGACCAGGAACATTCCATAAAGGCTTTTCTTCTATTCCATACATAGGAAGGTTACCGGCAGCAGAATCCCATGCGTAACCAGCAACAGAACCTTTTACACCATACTTGTAAAGTACATTACCAACAGCCGCAGCAGTAGTTTTACCACCTTTAAACGCACTGGTAAATCTTACCTTTTCTCCTTGTAACCAGTCTTTCTTTGTAGCGCTTTCTATCAGTCTTGCTCTTTTTCTATAAGCTTTTCTGAAAGGTCTTAACGCTACTCTAGCTCGAGTGGCTGCGTGACGAACAGGTCCGAACTGTCTTGCTATCTTTCCAAGAGTGGGAGCTTTTAAAGCAGCAACTCTTTTAGCAATAGTACCAGTCCCTTTGGTAGCAGCAGACTTAGCCATGTTACCAATAAACTTAGAAGCAACTCCTCCAGCTAATGTCATAGCTGAGTACATTACCATGTAACCAACAGCGTTCTTAGCGAAGCTTCCTACTGCTCCACCGACGCTACTGTTTAAACTGCTACTAGTATTCCTATGTGGATCATAGTATCTTTCATCACTTGTATTTGGATCGTAATATGCCATTGTTAATCCTTAAAGAACTTTTGGTCTACTTTCATTTTCTGAGCTAACGTAAGCTCTTTATCTTCTTGGAGATAATTCTTTCCTTCAAACTCCTTAACAGGAGGAAGGGTATGGTCTACACCTTGTAGATTTAATGTGTCGCCTGTCTGAAAAGGATCTTCAGGCATTGGTGGTTGGGTAAACGCTCTACGTTGAAAGATTTTCTTACCACATATACCTTCACAAAGGCAGACGAGTTCTACGAGGTCTGCGTATGTTTGGTCTAAAAGAAAGTCTAGTGTAAGGTTAGGAAGCACTGAGAGTATCTGCTTAATAAGTCCTAACGTTGTATCGTCTTGTACTGATGTTCTGTAGGTATCTACTACTATATCGAATAAGTCTTTGTCAGCTATTATCTCTGTAGACTTACTAAGTATCGCTATACCTATTTGATTAATAGCAGTGAAATGTATATTAGTAGAGTAACCTTCTGTTATACCTAACTTAGCTGCCATCTCGTTTTTGTACGCTGGGTTCTGAATACCATTTACGATACCTAACTCTTTTACACTAAGAGTTCTATATATAATAGTATCGTCATATCCGTCTATAGTAACTTTATAGAACTTTGTATTTCTTGTCATGTGTCCTCCTAATAAAAAAGGGATGAGGTACTTTGACACCCATCCCCTCTGTTATGACTTATGTTAGTTGTAGGTTATAGTTCTTCTGACTCGACTACCACGAACCCACTTTTTTTCATGATCTCTTCATGAACAACGGTAGCAATACCGCCCTTTTTGCCTAGAGCACCTTCGTCTAACTCATTAAGAATGCATAATGCTACTGTCTCAACTTCAGGATCGAAGTTAGGTACTGTATTTTGCTTTCCCATGATTTCCACATAGTTATCTCTTGTTAGAGTTGTGTAGTAAACATCTATATCTGCTATAGTAACTCTAAAAACACTTCCGTGTTCAACTTTCCATTCATTGATCATATCTTGTGTAACTTCTTTTCCCATGATTTCTCCTTGTTAAAATGTTAGGGACGTATATAGTATATGTCGGCAATCGTTATTGTGATGATTGCTTATAATATTCTTTCCAAGCTTCTACATTAGATAACCAGTTGATAGTCTCTTGATTATTTGTATCTATCTTGCCTTGTCTTTGTTGTTGTCCGTAAGGTCCTGAATGATGAAACGAGTTTCTTACCTGTTGATAAGCTTTAGGATTAGAATACTTTAGATCTTGTAACCATTTCTTATCACCATTTTTCTGCGTATACTGTGCTATTGCTGCAACCGATTTATTAGGATCGTACCAATCTGAGTACACTTCTCTATCCCACTCTGTTGTTCCTGGAGGATAGTTACTTGGACGTTTCTTAAATCCAACGCCTTCACCAGTAGAAGTTATAAACTGACCTAAACCTCTTGCAGAAGTTTCTCTTGTACCATCTTGTCTGATAGGAGGCCTTGCGTAAGGATCACCTTTAGACTCTTGGTATATGATAGCTAGTAATGTTTCTTTATCTATATCAGGATAATCCTGTGATACCTTCTCTGCTAACTGACCGTAATCTTGTTGTACCTGACTAAGTTTAGCTTTATGATTATTAATAGAAGCTGTTCTTTCAACATATCCTGGTGCGTTAGTTCCTGTTAGATCACTTGCGCTTCTTGGATCTCTTGGATCAAAGTTACTATTAGCTTGGTTTCCAAGTTGTTCTAGATAGTATATGTCTTGCATATTTGGTTCTGCAGAGTATGGTGTATCCTTAGGTTGTTGATCTGTATTAAGAGGAGCTTGTGAGTTAGTACTTTGTTCTTCTATGATATTTTTATTGGTTTGTTGTAGTTCTTTAGCGCGTTGTAACTCGTTATATCTATCTTTACCTAAGAATCCTCGATCTGCGCCACTAGATAGTCTCTGTAGATCAAATTGCTGTGCGTGTAATGCTGATTCTTTACTAGTTAAGATAGCTTGATTTCTAATATCAGCAATACGTTGTTCGGTTTGAATAGCTATATTTCTTTGTATATCTAGATTTTGTTGTTCTAGATAATCAAGTCCTTCTTTTTGTTCTTTAGTTATAGGAGGATACTTAGCGTTTATTTCTTTATATTGTTCGTCTAGTAGTGATTCTTGTTCATCTATAAGTTTTTGTTTGTCTACATTTAATGGAGACTGAGGGTTAGTAGTATTAACTTTCTTTCCTGTTTCTACATCTATATTAACTTCAGTACCACCAAACTTAACATCATCAGCAGAACCTAGGTTACTAAACGCTTCACCTGTCTCAGGATCTTTCACTGATGTACTAGACGTGGCATCTGTTTCTAACTTACGTTCTAAGATAGGTTCAGGAGGAGAAGGATTAAAGAAGAAGTCTTCTCGTTGTACAAGGTTAACCGCGTAGAAATCATTCTTAGTAGGAGTTGTAACAGTGTATAAAGATGAGAAGTCTGAACCTTTATCTAGGATAAAGTGCATTACTTCTGTTCCTTCTATACCACTAAGTTCTCCAGCTTCTATTTTAATAAGAAGTTTCTCTGGTAAATCCGGTTGTCCTAATGCTTTCTCTGTAACAGTTTCTTCTACAAACTTTGTTAACTGTGGACCGTAAGGGATATCATCTCTTCTCTTAAATCCATAAGAAGGTTCTTGTCCATCTTCTTTTTGAAAAAAGAAAGGTACATCGTTAGTCCAAGCTCCATCTCTGAAAGCTGAGACTACGTCTACTTTAAAAAACTGTTCTGGCTTACCTATAAGCTCGTTAAGATATTCTATATCTTGTTGTCTAGGAAGATTAATAACTTCATCTGTTCCAACGTTTAACTTTATGTTACTAATATTAAACGCAGCTTTAGACAACGCCTTATTCATATCATGAAAAAAGAAGTTATATGTTTCACCTATAGGATCACCTGTAGGTCCAAAGACCATAGAGTGTGAGTTAAAGTGAACATCGTTTAGTAAGACCATTGTATGCTCTGCTTTAAAGTCATTGATGTCGCCAAAGGTTACCATGATATTAAGAGTGTCTCTGTATCTATTTTTGTCACCAGCTTTGATACCTACTTTTTGTCCACGCTTATATCTATAATCGAATTCATCTGCTCGCTTTAGTTCTACGTCTCTTAGTTCAAAAGGTTTACCATTGTGGTCTCCCCAGATAGTATCTTCTAGTAACTCTGCCATGTCGTCAAAGTCTTGAGCTCCCGTAGTAACGGCGCCGTCAGTGCGGCCGCGAACTTTAAAAGGTGATATACTCTTATCTTTAAGATCATCTAAAATACTTTCTATATTCTCTGCTCTTCGTACAAGAGATGGTGTAAGGTTAGGCTGCATAACAGCGGACAATGTAGAAGTGTTTTGTATCTCTTGTGATATGTTTCTTTCTCTACCAGATGTGAGTCTACGTATAACGTTTTCTCTAGCAAGGTCTATACCTTCTCGTTGTGCATCTAAGTAAGATTGAATAACATTAAGATACCCTACCTCTTTAAAAGCAATAGTTAACGAACCTTCTCCTATAATAGTTCCCATAGCAACAGCGTCATATTTCTGCGAAGCGTATCCATAGATAGGCTCTTTAGTCTGGCGCATTGCGTAACTAAGAGTAACAATATCATCAACGAGAACATCACCAAAATACACTTTAGCTTGAGAACCACTAAAGTAATCATATCTATATGTATTATAGTTATGACGTATATCGGTAAGATCTGGACCCGGCAACTTATTAAGAGGTGTTGGGAAACCATTACTCTGATCATTCTTATGTTGTTGTTGCAGTTGTTCTAGTTCTGCTCTATTCTTTTCTATGTCGTAAGGCATTATAAATTCCCTTTAGGAGGTGGTCTTTTTTGATCCACGTAAGGCCTCTGTGGATATATAGATTTGTTGATTCCAGTTGTCTTGTTATTTAATAGTGAGTCAGTATGAGGTTTAGAAGATGTGTTGGAATAATTACCGTAAGGTTCATAACCTGGACTATCAGAAGCGCCTGTAACTTGATAAGGTTTTATCATAACTTGACTTTTAGTTGTACCGTACAGATTAGTATCCATGTCCCATGTCATATTAGAACTTTCATAAGATCTAATAGAAGCATCTACTTTAGCTATTTCAGCTATAAGTCTGTCTATCTTTTCTTGCTTAAGATTAGCTTGCTTTGTTAGCGCGTTACGTCGTTGTGGTAATGCTGGATCTGGAGTTGTTTCGATGTTATATCTAGCAAGAGTAGGATCATTAGCAGCACTTCTTGTTCTAAGTTCAAGTTCTTGGATCTCTTTATCTATAACTTGTATCTCTCTAGAAATTCTAGATACATCATTTTCTAAACGTTGTCTATACCTAAGCATAGCGGCGTATTGTTCGTCTACAACCTTGCCTTCTAACTGTTTTCTAAAAAGTAACTGTTTCCATGAACCTTGCTTACCTTCAGAGATCATAGGATCCATATCTTTAGCTGTCCACTGCATTGTATTCTCAGAGTATATATCGTTGATACTGAATACACCACCTTCGTCTGATATTTCTATACCATAAAATCTCATGATAGAACCCGCTCCGGACTCGTTAGAGAAGTAAAGTATAATATCAAAAGGAGGAATATCGTCTGATAAAGGAGAGCTGTATCTTGTAGTTTTAGCTGTGCGGTCATTTAAGAATTGAAAGAGTCCGTATAAAGGATGCTCATCAAATGCGACGAATACTATAGAACCAGCAATAGTACGAGAGCCGTACGTATAGTTCTTAGCGTTGACATCACCTAGTCTTCGTACTGGAACCTTCTCTCTATGAATAGAGTATGCAAAGGTTTCAACATTATTAAGTAGGAGTATATGTTCATTGAATACTATAGCTGCTGTAACATCTGTACCACTATAAGAGTGTACGTTACTTTCACTAAAGTCTATTTGCGAACCAACATTCAAAGGTCCGCCAGTCTTATTCATAAGTCCAGCGATAGTATCAGATTGTTGCTTCGCATCTCTTGCTATCTGTTTAGCTGATTGATACTGGTCGATCCCTTTAGTAACCTGTGGACCTCCTGCAACTCTTGCAGTGCCTCTTAGTTCGATATCTTTTAAAAGATTTTCGACAGGATTTCTAAAGTTTTCAGAATAAAACTTCTGTGACATATAAGTTCCTTTGGATAAAAAGTAGCCCAGAAGTCTGGGCTATGTATGATTAGTTGCCTTGTTGTTCTTGTACTCTACGCGCTGCCCACGCTGCTCTAACTGCTGCTAGAGGCGATTGAGGACCTACAGTACTAGCGTCAAATGCTCTTAAATCTCCACCTACAACACGTCTCCATGGTATAATACCACGAGCTACAAATGTCATTTGTGTTTCAGTTACGATGTCATCTATAGACATACCAGAACCTTCATTAATAAGCTCTACACCTAAGATTGCCATCACGGATGTATTACCATATTCATTCTGTCCTGTTAACGTTATAGTAAACGGTGGTAACTGGTCAGCATAGTTTGGTCTAGCAAGCTTCGAATGACCGAATGCTCCAAGATCACCTTCATCTATTTGTTGTCCTAGTAAGAAACTTCTTCCTCCAGCTGGGACATCAGAACCTTTACGGTAGTAATGAAGTGGTCTTCCGCTATTTTCTGCTTCATCTATAATGTCAGTTAGCGGAGATGCGTCAAAGTTAGTAAAGATTAGTGAGCCAGCATGACCACGCTTACCTCTACCAAATGCTACAGCATCTACGTTACCCATCGTATAGATAGGTGCCTTTTCACGAGTAGATGAATAAGAGATACCATTTAGGTTACCAACCACAACTCCATTGATTGTAGCGACGATATCACAGCCAGAGAATGCATTATACGTTCTAGTTAATGTATCCGATAGTGTATTAGCGCCACCTATTCCATTTGCCATTTTTTACCTCCAAAGTAATGGAGACGGGGGTAAACCCCCATCACCTTATTCATTAGTTGGTAAACTCTTACGGAGTTTAACAGTAGTACGTATCTTTTTCATTGTAAAGATAGGCACTAGGATTATATCTATTTCAACTATTCCACGAACTTGTTGTTCGATTGTTGAAGTAATATTATGATTCGATGCTTGTAATCCAGACATTCCGTTAAGAGTTTGTGCTATTTCTTGATCCATTGCGTTTCTAAGAACAACACTATTAGGTTGACCTAGATAAGCGTCAGCTATTCTCTTTACTCTGTCCGCAGCTTCGGCTGTTATACTGTATGTACTCCAGCTTATGAAGTCACTTCCGTAAGGAGCGGCTGTTACGTCGTTAACAACAACAGGTCTTCCTGCTCTATTTTTCATAGAAACATATCTCATGTTGTTGAGAGCTTCGTACTGTCTCATAGAGAACTCTTTGCGTAATGCTGTTGCATTAGCGATCTGTTTATTAGTTGGACTTATATCATATGGTAACGATGCTAACATACCTGCGTACGCTGCTTGACCATTTGCTGCATAAGGATTTCCTCTTCCAAGATTAAGGAAGATTGGTTCGAATGCTGATACTGATACAAACTTACTTTGAATATTGATCATCACGTTAGCAGCTCTAGTACCATCGTTAAGATCTATCTCTGTAAGATTTTTAACCCATGCGTCTCTTGCCCCAAGAGTATTACCTACTATTGGTGTCACACCAAAGATTGCGTGCGGCTGGATAGAGTTGATAGATAGTTCTTCTAAGAAGTCCTGCATATCTTGTGCATAAGTTGAACTCAGTTGTTCTTTAAGTCCTGTTATAGCATTGTAATCTTCTTTGATATCATCTATATAAGCTTCCATTGGAACCCATAGAGTCGCTTCAAAGTCTCTTAAATACTCATATACCTTCTTGAACTCTTCTTCTTTTTGCTTCACAGTAAGCTTAGCGCCGTTAGTACCATGTTTTAATGATACTGCTGCTGAAGTAATAGCAGGAAAGTTAGGAAGATACTTATATCTTAGTCTTATGTGAGAATCTTTACTAGCTGATAATGGTCCACCGCCTGGTCCAGGAAGTAAGTCCGCGTTAGTAAATGCTATCTCGCCATTAAGTGCGTCGCTTACAGCAACGTTACTGTCTAGTTCATAAGTTATACGTGTACCATAGTTACAGTTTATAGGATACTGAGGCGCTGTATTAGTAAGCAGTTCAGGTCCTCTTGTGAAGTAGTGAGTAAGTTGAGCACTTGTATTAGCTTCTAACTGAGGTAGAGTTTCTACTTCATTAAGAAAGCCTTTTACTGTGTTACCAGTAATACGTATATATCTATCCTGTCGGATATCATTGTTTTCGTCCACAAGCATTGCCATGTTAGTAAACTTAATGTACTCAGTTGTCCCGGATTTACCAGAATACTGTGTTGCATAACCGTCGGTATTTGCAAGGTATGCATTTGGACCTATTCCGAAAGTTATAGTACCAGCGTCTACGCCATCAGCGTCTGTGAAACCTGTCATGTATACACCTGAAACGTTATCATAAGGTATTTCTACCCAGTTACCGTTAGGATCTAGTTCTTCACTAACATATACATGTATATGTCCAGAAGGTCTTACTTCTTGGCCGTTTACTGTCTTTGTTTCTACATACTGATTAGTAGCCCATAGGTAACCAGATGCTGTTGTACCACCATCTATACTACCGTAGTAATCTGCGTAAGTTGTTCCGTTAGTCGCAAGCCACGCTAAAGATACTCCACTATTAACAAGTTCTTCTGTCTCATCTAAAGGAAGATCACATTTTATAGTGAACTGATTTAGACCATCTTTACCAGAAGGATCTGTAGGTACTTCGTTTATAAGTACATTTCCAAGACTGTATGTAAACTCAGATTTAATGTCACCAGAAGGTGAATGCATATACTTTGAGTCTGCTACGCCTAAGTCGTTACTACCAGGTACGACATTTTCGCCATCACCGTAGTCATACATACATTGTATTGTATCCCAACGGCTAGTGCCTTTACCATCTAAAGGTATGTATTGAAACTTACCTGTTGTTCCTTCAAATACTACTTGTTCCCATTCAGAGTAAGAAACAGATTCTATAGCTTCTATTTCTAGAAGATTGTTTGTTACTGTTAAAATCTTTAACTTACCATTTCCTACGACTCCTGAGTTATAAGGAAGGATAGGAGAAGGAACTAAGAATGCATCGTTTTCTGTAGCGATGATTTCTGATTCTTGTATAAGTGTACCAAGATCTAATTTTAGACCGTTATCACTTGGAGTTACTCCAGGTGTAGTACTTCTTACTTTTAACTCGTAATCTGTTAGTACTCCAGATGTTGAAGCTGTTAGTACACTGTTAAGATTAGGATCTGCGTTTATAGCATCAACTAGTTCTTGAACATTATGTGCATCAACACTTGTATTATTAGGATTATTTATATCAACTGTAAATACCGATGTTAACCCAGTTTTAGGATTATATATTGCAACGTTTCTTTTATCGTCATAGCGAACAGTAATCTGATTATAGATTCCGCCTGGAAAGCGAGCGTCTAATCTCAAAGATGTTATACCATCACCATTATTGTCTGGTTGCTCTTCATGGATACCATAAGAATCTGTCTCTAGAATATCAACGTACGCACTAACGCCGTTACCTATTCTAACACCGACCACATCAGGACTTCCTGTTTGGGCTTCCCAACATTCGAATATTCCACGAACAAGGTTTCCCGCACCAGAACGTCCCCATACGATTTCTGCATCATCTGGTTTATCCACTAAAACTGGTTCATACATTGGACCGTCTTCACCGGTACCTATTAAGACCACACGTCTGTTTTTTGTAACAGGTTGTGGAGTAACGTTGAGTCCGAAATCTTGTATGAATGTTGAAGTACTCGGTATTGCATGTTCTCTTGCCATGTTGTACTCCTCTATATTTTATTATTAACGTCAAGAAAGTATTCTTTATGCCACTTCCTTAACAGTTTGTCGTCAAAATCATTTGCGACATGTTCATAAGAATCAAAGTAATCGCCACCTTCACCACCTGCGTTTACGTGTAGATTTGCTTCGATCCGCTTAATAGGATTAATAGTTTGTATATCAATATGTTCAGTTCTAACATAGTATAGGAACGATCTTACATGATACTTGTTTTTTATTTGCGTAAGTTTATCGTCTCTTACGCGTCTATCATACCACATCTGTACTATACCTGCTTCACGGAACATACCCGTATACTTTTTAAGATATTCTTCAAACCATTCTGTAAGTTCTTCAGCTTCCCATCCGGATCTTGCCCACATATTAAACTGAACAAGACTGTCAAATGTTTGTCCTTCGATCTGGTAGTATCCTACCTTGTCTCCGTACTTACTTATAAGTTCTTTAGAACCGTCATCGTATATCTTATAGGTGGGTTCGTATCGTCCTATAAAGTTTCTTAATCTTGGTTTTCTTTCTTGTGTACCTCTAAAAGGTTCTGTACCACCGCACTCTTGTCTTACTGTCGCCCAAGTTATATGTGGAGCTGGAACTTTCTCGATAGTCTTGTACTCATCGTAGTTACGCTTAAACATATCACTTCTATAGTGAGGAAGCTTTCCTACTTGAGTAGTACTAATAACCGGATAGTCTTTAAGGTACTTTGGATCATCTCTATCTAGCATGTAGTCTGGAAAATCCGGACTGAATACTACATAAGGACTTACTATCCTTAATGATTTTTCAAGAAGACACATTGCTTCAAACACTGATTGTAGATTACCTACACTTGTTAGTTTAAAGTTTCTGTCTCTCTTGTACTCGTATATCTTATTACTGATAGGTTCAAGTAAAGTGAAATGTATATCAGGGACCGCTTCCGGTCCTACAATAAGACTACCTGTTTGTGTATTTGTTGTTATAGCCATTTGTTCTCCTAGTAATCTATATGATCTAGTTCACATAAAGCTGCATAATATTGAACGTTACCATTCTCTAACCTATAAGGATGCAGTCTTTTTATATCATACTTCTCGTCAAAGTTATAAGTTACAGGTTGAACTTTATGATCTTTTGTATCTAGTTCGAACACCTGATCACCTGCGTGTATCTCTACGGTGTACTCGAACCAGTATATAAACTTGTCACTGAATATAACAGCGCTCTTATTATAGTCACTAGTGTCTGATCTAGGATAAGGCATTCTTCTCGAACGTACTAAGATGTCAGTGAAAGGATGAGGAGGACCTCCTACGCCTTCCTTAGAAAACTTATTCCAATACTTAGACTGTAGAGTTCTATCGAAATGTCTTACTATTACCCAGTGACCTTTAGGTTTGTTAACCCCGTCTCCGTATAGTAGCCAGTTCATTTCTATTCGTAGATCTATACCGTCTGCTTCAGAAGCAGAAGAGTACATACTCTCACGTATAAATGCGTTAACGCTTATGACTTGATCGGAATATATTCCCATTAGAATCTCCCTCTATTACCATAGTGTCTATGTCTATTAACAATATGAGCTCCACCCTTATCTACGTATCTCCAGCCGGTTCCATAAAAACCTGGACCAGGAGAAGACTCTAAGTAAGGATCGATTCCTTTGATAACTCTATTATGACCAGGATCTAATACTGGATGAGGGTAACCTTTAGAACAATCGTATAGACCTTTAACAGCGATAGTAACTCCTCGTGAGAAGTAGTCTACAATACTATTAAAGCAGTCGTATAACTTCTTCTTTATATCAGGAGCAGTAAGATCTGTAGATCCTGTTGAACCTGGAGTTCCGTTATACTTAATATCTAGATCACCTAAGTGTTTAGTTTGACCTACTGTATTAGATACACCTGTGTAACTCTCAGCAATGTTAAGCAGATCATAAGTAGTCTTACACTCTACGTACCTTCTCATAAGAGCTGGTACATTCTCTGGAGTACAACCCCAGTAGTAGTAAGGATAGTTAGTCTGGTTACCGAGGTTAAATATATCTATGATGTCTATTGAATTCTTATGTATCATTCTATATACTGTGTCGTCTGCGAAGTTCTCTATAGTAGGTCCGCCCATTAGTTCTATCGTCGTAAGAGTAGCAAATAAAGGACAGTACTGTGATGTGAACCAGAACTTGTCTGCTTCTTGCATCGTAGAGTTATAAACTCCAGAAAGACCTGCTAGTATATTAACATGATATTCTTGATTATATTGAAACGCGTCTCCATGCTTAGGAACTATGTATATGTTTCTATCATACAACGAAGTTTGAAACCTGTAATGAAACTCACCGTATACTTCAGGGTAGTCTGTTTCATCTATAGTCATATACGTTGTCTTGTCGTACGTGTTTCCTGCGTTAGTTGTGATCTCTGTCTTTATGTAGTAACCCGATTCATGGGTACCATTTGCGACAGTGAACAGCAATGAGGTAGCGTCGTAAGTCGCATAGTCTGTTACCATACCACTAGAGTATAGTCCTGACGCTGCAGCTTCTACTGGGTGTATATCGTCAATGTATATATTGAAAGCGTAGATAGCTTCTCCTGCGAACATTTGATACTCGTAGTTATGTACTAACGTATATACTCCACTAACCTGTTTTATAAATGTGTCCATTGTATCTCCTAACTAAGAACGTTACGTTTGATTACACTTATATAGCGTTCTAGTGCTACACCGGATGTGTAAACAATGTCATTAAATCCAAGTTTGATAAACTTGAGATCAGACAAAGTCACATTACCTTGTCCGTTTATAGGATAGGTTGAAGTTAACTCAAGGTATGTTATTACTTCTGGTACAGGTTGCCCGCTTATAACAGGATCTACTGGTAATACTCCACTCTCATCAACGCCATCTAGTAGCGCTTGAATCTCAGCAGCAAGTGTCCAGTCTTCTAAGTCTATAGCTCGTTGTAAGTCTAGTTCTAGTTGTTCTTCTCTTGATAGATTCTGACCTTCTGTACTACCACTACCAGTGATAAATGAGAAAGTGTAAGATATATCTAACTGATCGTCTTCAACGCTTAGGACCGAATCCGGTTTCCTATGAACGTATACCTTGTAACGAGTATTAGAAGCTAACATAATAGAAGGAGTGAACGTTAGGATATTTGTTATACCACTTGGCGTTCCTCTACTAGTGTAGTCCCATCCCGTTGTACCAGGAATGGTAGTATATAACTCGTCATGTACACTTATAGTTCTATAGTCAATAGAGCTTGTACGTAACGCTTTATTAAAAATAACCCTGATTTCAGGGTTACGAGGAATAACCTCTTGATTAATAGCTGGATAATGACCTGATATGTAAAAGTTTGCCATTGTTATAACCTTATTCGTCTTCACCTACACGTATAGGTGATATTCCGCCACCAAAAGTATTTAACTTTGTTCTTATATACTTAAGAACTTCGTCTCTTGGTCTTGATAAAGGGTTGTACCCTTTTTGTTCGTACGAAAGCATATCTTGTAAATGTACTCTTGATCTTGGTGTACAATCGTCGATGAACTTACATAACTTGGTGAAGTTAAGAGTTTGAAGCTTGTTGAATATTTCCTTGTTCTGTCCTTGGAACACTATGTCTCCATCATGTCTATAAGAAAAGTCTTTATTCTGTCTAGGAAATATAACAGGTTCTTCTCTCTCTGCTTCTTCTTTCTTTGTCTTTTTAGGATCATACTTAACAAGTATGCCGTTTTGATAAGCAGTAAGTATATGTCCTAACTTTTCATTAGGTACATCAGTCGTGCAAAAATACGATCTATCTTCTTGTATTTCTACGAAACCGAACTGTCCTTGCTCTGAGTTAAGATTACTGTTTCTATCTTCTGCCACAGGTTTCTGTGTAAGATATCCATCTTTCTCGTACTTATCCCATTCTCTGTCTGTGTTGTGTCCTCTTCCGACGAACTGTTCGTCGAAAACAAATAGTTTAACACCACTTGCATTTTTACCATCTATATCAAGCCACATCATTCCTTTTGCAAGCTTAAGATACTTAGGCAGCTTTATTGCTTTTGTTTTTCCCATATTTATCTCCAATATTAGTATAGTTGTTATAAAGGTGTAGACCACCTAATGAATTAGTATAGGAACTTTAGATCATAAACTATAAGACAACAAAAAAAGGGTGCCTAAAAGACACCCTTCTTATATTTTACTAACTACTTAGTTGTTTACAGAGAGTTACCTAAGTTAGGTATGATTCCACTGTCAGTTACTATTTCGCTTAGAGTTTGATTGTTAGCATTCTCAAAGTTGTAGTTACGTTCTGTACTTATGTTACGAGCTACAGCTATGCTCTTACCTTGTTCAAGGACTGCGAATCCGTAAGCTTCACGAAGCTTAACGTTTTCTATGTCACGTTCTGGATCTGACCATTTATCAACAGTTACTGGCATTGATTGTCCTATCACACCACAGTTAGACGAATCTACCATGACAAGATTAGACATTGAACCTCTTGTAGATTCATTACCAGTACTAGCATCTCCTCTTGCACCAACTCTAAAAGGAATGTATTGTGTAACAATCACTTCTAAAGGAGTAGGAAGATATCTAGGAGCTATATTGAAAGTAGCGCCAAGAGGATTTAATGTTTGTGTCCAAGCATTTCCACCCTTAACTTGATTACCAGCAGTTTCACTATAACCTGTTGCAGTTGTTCTAAGACCGTATCCTTCATGAGATGTTCCCCAGTTTTCAGCATATGATCCCGCAGGATTTTGTACGCTTGCTACTGTTGATCCATTAAGGACTACTTCTCTCATCTCGGTGTCACACATAAATGTCTTCCACGCGAAAGGATGCATCATTAATACATTAGGAGAGAAACCACGGTGTAGTAAGTATGTGTACATACCGAATACATCGTTTACAGTCATTGTTCCATTTGGTGTACCAGATATATCACGACCTGTTGTATTCCCTAAGTAGGAATTCAAAGGATTCATGTTATCGTATACGTCATAACCCATTTCGTTTATGATCTTTGCACCTTGACGTTCTTTGTGACGAGCTAATGCTCTACCAGCTGCTCTAAGCCAGATTCCAACAACGTCGAATAGATTATCATCTAAGACTTCTTGAGTCATAGAGATCTTAAGACCATGCTTTTGAGTTGTAAGTCCAATCATGTCCCCACCATCGAGGTCCATGAACTTTTCTTTGTATTCACCACCTTGATCAACTCTAGCTGCTTCCATTGCTCCGATCGCTCCGATTTGGATGCGAGTTCCACGAGGAATGCTTACAGGTTGAAAGAGTCTATCTACGATGAATAGGTTAGGTTCTAAAGCTTCTCTTACAACAACTTCTATACTCTGTGGTATAAAACGTGTAAGATCTTGCTGTGTGACTAAATCTCGAAGTTCGAAATGAGTCGCGTCGCCCGCTTCATCTTTCATAAGTCCACGATTAGTAAATGCGTTGTATACATTATAGAATGCATTTCTATCTTTTGATTTTGGAAAGGCTTTTATAGCCACTTCGTCTCTGATATATATACTCATCATAACTCCTTACGCTATTGAAAGTTGAATCTTGGCTACGCCATAGTAACCAGCTTGCACGTAGTTAAGGATTTCCTCAACAGTTGGTGCTGTACCAGTTAATAGTTGACAAGCATACACGAATTCAAATAAGAATCCTGGTAAACCTGCTGTTTGTGTTCCTGGCATATTAGAGCCTGGATATGTTTGTACGTCTTCCATACCATTTTTAGGGTATCGATTATCGACACTCATAAGTCTTCCGACTGTTTGTACAGTTTTATTACCAACACCTTGATATTTGTAGTTTCCTACAAGATCAGACTGAATGAAAACACCTGGTCTGAAAGTATCTGTGTCAACGTTAACTGCAAGGTATGTAAACTTTTTATTGATGTCATACTTTGATACATAATCTACAAGATTATATGCTTCTGCTACTGGTGTTATACCTGAACCTAAAGGTGTCCAATTTGCGCCACTTGTTACTTTTACGAAAGGTACTTCGACATACCAGTCACAAAGAACATGTCCGCCATCTGGCCACATTTGATAGTTAAGATCTCTACCACGGATATCTTGATACCAATCGTGATAAACAACTCCAATAGGGAAGTTAGCTGGTATAACAAGTCCGTCACCAGCTGCTGCTAGTGTTCCTGAGTTTGTTATTGTACCATTTAAAGCATCAGCTGCACTATAATATGCTAAACTGTTTGTTCCACCATTACATGGAACCACTAATCCGTTAATATCTTCATCGTATCCCCAGAATGAGTTATCTATAGAACGACTTACAAGACTTCCTGTAGTTGCACTTGTGAAAGAATATATTGTTCCTTCGCCAGAAGGTGTTACCATTCCACCTGCTGGTAATTCATCTTCTGAGCTTATCGCTGAGACGATTCTACCTTTAGGAAGAACTATGTAGTCTTCTGTTGTGATATCTTTTTGTTGTACTGGAAGGTACTTATAAACACCTAGGAACTCTGCTGGACGTACACCCTCAGATACTTCAAAGCGAAATCTTTCCGCTAATGGTGTCTGCGCGTATCTATCCGGTCTGTTTCTGATAGGTTGTTGTTGGATATTATGGATGTTCAACGGCAAATTAAAGTTTCCTACTGCCATTATTAAATCCTCCTAGTTTCTTTTTGTGAAAAACACACCAAACTTAGGATCGAGAGAATCAGGTGGTGTGAGTTCATCACTAATCTCTTTCTCGTCTGTTTTTGTGTCTTTGTTATCTTCTTGACCATCTGTTAGAGTTGGATCATCAACTTTCTCAGGTGGGCTATCTAGATTAAGACTTCGTAGATCATTAATAGTATCGACCAAACTATCAAAACCACGCGCCATATATTTATTTTCTAAATCTTCTTTAGTATCATCTGCCTTAAGTTCTTTAAGATCTAAGATATTTGATACGAGAGATTTTCTATACTTGTTCTCTATTACTGCATTATCATCTAAGAGCTTGCTTAGTTGATCCTCTTTAGCATTTAGTATACTATCTTTCTCAGTAATGTTGTTATTCTTTTTTTCAACATCAGATTTAAGATCTGTTATCTCTTTAGTATACGTACTTACAGCATCATTATGTTCTTTTATAATGCCTTCTGCGTAGGTTATAATGTCAGCTTTAGTCTTCTTTTTGACATCTTCAAATGTCACACTGTCTGTTATTTCTTCTACTGGAGTCTCATCCTTAACTTCTACTGTAGGAAGATCAGCGTCTACATTGTCCTTAAAGAACTCTGTCATTGCTGTTACTTCATCTTCAGTAAACTTATCGTCTATACGAAAAGTTTTAAGTTCAGGAGTCTTAGTTAACTCGTCGTCAGAAGGTATGATTCCATACTGTTTGCCTTTACGGTACAAACTAGCTTTTATCTTATTTTTTGTGTTATCAGAAAAGTCTTGCTTATCTAATAATGAAAGTCCTGCCTCTACATGAGCTTTATCATGTGCTGGAAAGCTTCTTTCTGGACCACAAAATGCAGATTCGGGAAGTTTCTTTCTAGCATCAGCAGTAAGTTTTGCATTTTTAATCATCGAATCCTCCGTGATTATTCCTTTTATCATTACTTCCCGGTTGTCCAGGAAATCGTTATAAGGAGTGAACCCGTCACCTAAGTTAATATCTACTATTCTCGCCCACGAGTCAGCCGGAGTATTAACAAAAGAGTTCTCCCTATAGGTTATATTATCTATAATCCAATATACAGGCTTACCCTTATCATTAAGGGAACCTTTATCATGTTCACATAATCCATCTTCTGTGATTACCTGTCCACATTCACTACATATAACCTTATTAGCAGAGCTTCCTACTGAACCGGTATTATATAGTCCTCGTAAAACATTTGCCATCGCCTTCTTATCACTTATACGTACTGTAAGTTCAATGAAGTTTTCTGGCTCACCGTCTATGGGATTAATATCTTTTTTTGTGTTCTTAATTTTATAGTCTATTACTCGACCAACAGGATCTTTATGCTTATCATGATGTAGTAACTGAGGAAGATTATAAGGAGTGACCCATGACTTCCCGCCGTTCTTAGCTGCTTTCAAAGTATACCAAAGGCTGTTACCGTTCATATACTCTAAGTGAGTGGCTCTCATCTTAATATCGACAAAATCTTTTGTCTCACAATACTGTTCTATATTAGCTATCGCCATCTGTATGATCCTTTATTTTACATGTACATCCATACTTTAACGGAGGTACTGTTGCTATTGTAATCTTTTCTATATCTATATTATAGTCAGAATGCAACATACACTCGTCAGAATTATATAGTACACTTGTGTAGCCCATGTTTTTTAAGAAATGTGCTCTCACGTAGTTATCTATACGTTCTTCACAATCTATATCGTTCTGAATAGAGTCTAACGTATATCTTACAATGTTAGAACTCTCTGTTGACTTTAATCTTCCAAGTCTCTTTATCTTGTCTTCTACTGTTATCATTACAAAGTCTGTTATCTCATTGCTTATAGTGATAGTGTCTAGATTTCCATCTACATGATAGTACTCAGAATAGTCCTTTATAGTATACTTCAAATACTCTGTAACATTAGATTTTATATTAGATTTTATACTTTTTAAATATGTAGATCTATTAATATCAGACTTGTAAGCGTTGTTGTCTAAGAATATACTACCGATGCTATCAGCGTATCCACTTAGTGAGTCCATGAAGTCTCTCTTTATCTTAGGTCTAGATAACTGCTTACCTGACTGATTAGAAGGTTGACTCTTTGATGTAGTACTCTTAGTAGACTTTTTAGTCTTAGCTTTCGCTTTTGTTCCTGAACTCTTAGAACGTCCGCCTGAGGCAGTTGTAGTAGGTTTAGCCGCAGCGCTTATCTTAGCAAGTTTCTCTTGTGACTGAAGAGCAGGTTCTTGTACTTCAAGTTGTCCGCTTACTTCTGCTTCTATAAGAGGTATCTGTACATTGTTAATATGTAGATCTTCTTCGTCCACGTTTATCTCCATGTCTATCTCTAGTCTCGCTTCGGTTCTTGTAATAAGGTTACCTTGGTACTTCTGTACAACGTGAGTTTCTTTCTTTATCTGAGCTTCTTGATCTATCTCTGGAAATCTTAACTCTAGGTCAAACGCCATAGGATTAACACCGCCGTCTAACATTAGCTCTTTAAATAGTTCAAGGTCTAACTTGTTCTTTAAAATCTGTTGATAAGCTTTAGTGATAGTCTGCATTGAGAGATCTTGTATCTCTGAAGTGTTTCTGTTAGAAGTATCTGACTGTCCCATTGCAACATCTGATACACCTAGCCCTGAGTTTATTCTACTTTTAAAGTGAGAAATAAAAGGCATTATATCTATGTTAGCATTAGACTGAGATACTGCTTCCATTGTGTGTGTATGAGGTACACACATCATACCGTAAGTAGGCATGTGATTAATAGTATTACCGACAGAGTCTACTTCACCTGGAGCGGCTGGATGACTGTCAGTTCCTACTTTATAAAGGTATAAAGGAATAGCGTACTGAAACCCTAAGATTTCTACTTCTTCCTCTAACTTTCTTAGAGCTCTTACATCGTCTAACACTTGATTAATATTAGATCTTCCTGTAAGCTCTCCTGGAACCTTGTTATAGTTAAAGTGTATAACATCTTCAACGCTATAAACTTTGTATTGCCCATTAAGAACTTGTCTGTAGTGAGAAACTTTTTGATTAGTATTAAGACCTATCTCCATTGTTGTAGCATCTACAACAAATAAACCTACAACAGGTTTAACTGTTCGATTATAAAGTTTATACTTCTTTCCAACCTTAGACTGCTTTCTTACCTTAATAAGATAAGCTGTTCCGTACTGTACAAGTTGATGAGCGATAGTAGAAACTACCTCTGTGAACTTTATATTAGTTCCTAGCTCTATTTCACGTATACGTTTATTGGCATGCTTCTGTATCCTGTCGGACTTTGAAACAAACTCGAATCCATTTTTCATGATCTGCTCTACGTAAATAGCAACACTTCTATTAAGAATACCATCTAAGGCAACCGCGTTCGCTATTGTAGGAAGGTCATGTTCTGGTCTATAAAACTGAACGCCTTCAGGAATATACTCACCGCTTCTTTTAACATACACGGGACGAGCAAACTTGATTACGGGATCGCCAATCTTAGCTGCGTCGGCTAATGGCTTTCCGTACATATCGTAGTCTTGCTCATGATTTGTATTATTATATTTAAGATCTTCAAACATTACACTAGTCCATTACTTCTTAATAGTTTACGAATCTGCGAATCTAAGTCTGAAGGACTTAGTACATAACCACAATCGCTATTCGTCTTATGTGGATCACTACTAAGGCTACCTTGAACATTATCTCTGTCCGTTAACCCTGTTAGTTGATCAGCCAAATCTTTTGATACACCCATATGATTGACTAGAAAGGTGTTTACCTCACTGTTACTTGGAGGTCTAAAGTCACCTACTTTATCGTTATTAATTTGATTCTGTATGTCTCCGTTTATTAGTATAGTGTTGTTATCACCTAATGTCGTGTTTATATTATCATCAGGTTTACCTGTAACTTTTTTCTTATGATCGTCTTCTAGAATGTTGTCATTGATTTCTTGTTCTACTTGTGTCTTCTCGTCTGCGTCTGTTGAATCAAAGTTTAAGTCTACACAGAACTCCCATGAGATAGCAGCGTTTCTTATCTTAATAAGTACGTCGCGAAGCCACTTTAAGAACTCCATATCTTTTACGTTCTTAGGATACTTAGCTTTTAAGTACTTAGAAAACTGAGCATGTTTACCTCCAACAAAACCTTCTACAAGTTTAAACAACTTGTCTAAAAGACCATAGTCGTGTATATACTCTCTTAGAATATTTATAAGGCTAAGGTAAGGAAAACATTTAACCCATGATTGATTACCAACGTTCTTTGTTAAAGCGTCTACTATCCATGCTATAGCTGTATCTCGTAGAGTGAATATAATCTCTTGTAATGCTATGCATATCATGCCAGCAATAGAATCAGATATAAGTTTAGCAAAGTCTAACTCTGGGATCATTATATCAGAAACCGAAGTTCCCATAATACCAAGTATAGTGTCTATTATAAATATAAGTTGATCTATAGTATCTATAAATCCTAACTCAGCAACACTAAAAGTTAACATAGTAACAGGATCATCTATTGATCCTAGAACGATAGCAGCTTTCTCTTTATCAGAGAGTCTGTCTAGTTCATCTTTTAACTTCTTCTTAGCGTCTTCTATTGCTTGTCCTAGCTTTGTAGTAACAAGAAGGTTCTTTATAAGACAGCATAAAACTTCTTCTGACGTATAAAATGAACCAAGAACGTTTACTAGATCGTTAAGCAGAGGTTGTAGTACAGGAATATCTACATCGTTAGTAAGGCGCTTTAAATAACCTATAGCGTCTAACTTAGAATCTGTAGCAATACCTATAAGATCTTGAACTCCTTGAAATGATGTGTTACCAAGATTGTCAGCAAAGTTCGATACCTTATCTTGCATATCTTTTTGTTTATTTGCTATGTTTGTCGGTAGTGGCATCTAACACCTCTTTCTTTCCAGCTGCAGTGTGTTCGTTCACTAGTTTATTATTATACTTAAATCTATACTTAGACTTACCGTGTTCTTGTGTTCTTTTCTTGAACTCTTTTGTTGTCTCATTATCTATTATAGTCCTACATAAGAACTTTTGATATTCTACGTAGTCTCTCATCTCATTTATGACATTATTAAACATCATTGCCGCTGGGGTATACCCGTGTTTATTTTTAACCATTAGAAGACTCCTTCATTGCGTCTTTTATACTTCCACCTAAAGTAGACTTCACTTGAGACAGTGCATCGTCATCAAGACCGTCGTACTCGCCGAACTTTATAGCATCTTCATACACTGCATCTAGTACAGCCTTTGCGGCTTCTACGCAGTTAGGAGGAAGACCTGGACCTTCGATAGGTGTCTCTTTAAGTAGTTCCATGAACTTAAAAGGTACACATGAAGGTTCTCCTGATTGAGTTTCTCTGTTAATAGTATCTCTAATACCTTCTTGTAGGTCTTTAGCTTTCTTTTGTCCTTTAGGATATCCGTCTAGATCTCCTTCTTCGTTACTATTATAAGAAGCTGGACCTTGTGCGTCGTCACCTGCGCATTCTTTAGCAGGAGGCGCTATAGTACACATGTCTACAACAGGAATAAACTTATCATTGTAAAAGACTGTTATCTCTTTTCGAGGATCGTAGTCTTTGAATATACCTCTTGGTAGTGTACATAGTAAGAAAATCTTTAACTTATTAAGAAGTCTATGTATAGGACCATACTTATAAAAGTTCTTCTTAGTGAACTTCTTAAAGAATCTTAAGATAAGAAAAGGAATGTCTATAGGAATAGCTACAAGCTTCTCTATCATCTCTATGTGAAATATTACTATACGTGGCCATATCTCATTCCACCATAGCATTCTAAATATGTATATAAACATATCCCATAACTTCTTCTCGTACTTCTTCTTTGCTTTCTGTACATCATTCTTAGCTTTAAGCTTATCTTCTTCTACGCTAGTACCAGTGTCCTGTCCTGTAATAGTCCAGTTATCTGCTATACCTTGCGTTACTTCGTGACAAGCTAGGAAGTCTCCTGTAAGAGTACTGTCTCCTATTAAAGCTCCTATGTCTGGCGCAATACCTATCTGATTAGGAACGAATATGTCAGGGTCTAATATAGCTTCTGCTGTATCAAACACTTTCTTTGTAATAGTACCGTCTATCGATCCTAACTTCTTAGCTGCGTCTGCTATAGCGTTACTAGCTGGAGGAATCTTCATTCCGTTCAGCATGTCATCTCTCATATCTTCTAGAAGTTTTATCTGATCTTCATTGTTCTTAACGTTGTCAATGTACTGATCAATATCTCCGTCATCATCTGACTGGTCTCCTGGAATAGATATAGCTGATGTTGTAGTAGGCTTAAAAGGGAAGCTTATCCTTCCCTCTACAATCATTTCATTAAGAAACTCGGGTGTTATCTCAGAACCTATAAGGTTCTCAACTTCTCCAAACTTTCTTTTATCTGCCATTATAGTTGTCTCCTAAATCCTCTTTGAAAACTGCTAGTTCTTTTTCCCCAAGAAGGGAGATTAAACTGCTTTGCTCTCGGTGCATCTTTGATCTCAGGTAACTCAGGATCTCTGAGCACTGACGTCGAATCACTTAGTATAGGCACCTGTGGTCTTTGTTGTCGTTGAGGAGCATTTTCCATTAAAGGATTTGCCATAAATCTTATCTTGTTATCATAGTTACTTGTAAGTAAAAGACTATACTGGTGATGAAATCCCCATAGTGCTAGGTTAAATGCATCTAGAACATGGTCTTCACCTTCGTACGTAAAGTCACCTTTAACAGTAGTACTCTTAATAACATACCCGCGCATCTGATGAACAAGTCTGTGATTAGAATCTTCTTCTCTAGGAAGTAGAAGTCTGCCTTCTTCTAGACATACAACGCTTGTATTGATCATCATCGACTTAGCTCTCTTCTTTACCTTAGTCTTTAGTACAGGGTCATAGTGTTCTATGTTAGAACCTGAGTCTACAACATGTAATTTAGATCTTATATGAAGTGCAGGATGATCTTTTCCGTAGTGAGTAAGTTCTTCTATATTAGTATCACCTGCGCCGTAGTCGACATATACGTGATCAACTTTATAGTTTCTCATTAGTCTTATTATTTCAGCTCTGGTTTCACGCTGTGTAGCTTGTTTAGATTTAACTCCTCGCCTGTAAAACAGTCTGAACTTTCCTGTGAAATCTATTAGAACATCTTCTTTTGTCTGGTCATCAAAGTACGAGGCAAACGTAGGTTCTTTGCAATATTCTACCATTACAACCTGTCCGCCGTTCTTATAAGTATTCCAGTCAACACCTACAACGTATAGGTTACCAGGGTTCTGAACGAAGCCCGGATCAAACACATCAGTATCATGAGATAAGTACTCTTTACAATACTTAACCATAGTCTTATCAAGAAGTTCGTGCTTATAAACACCTTGGTTTTCTTCACCAAACTCTGCTCCAAACTCTCGTTCGTAAGCTTCTGTAGACATTACTGATCTGTATTGAAACTCTGTGCTCTCATGTTTAGGTCTACCTTGTGCAAGACAGTCATCTATAGAAAGCCAGTTAGGGTTATCTTCGTGCCATGACGGATAATGTCTATGCCACCAACCTAACTCTACGTGCTTTGTGCACCACTCGAAGTATAGATCACGCTTACCAGATGGAGTAGAACATGCTCTTATCTTACAATCTGGGTTAGTATTAGAAATAGGTAAAATAGACTCTTCCATTATTTCTCTAGGAATGTAGTCGCACTCATCTAAGAATATATAGTCTGCATTCTGTCCACGACAAGATGTACCTTTGTTAGCACTTGAAATACCAATGGTCATACCTTTAATAACACTACCGTTGTCAAACGATATCTCGTTAACGTCTGATCGTCTTATCTTAGGATTTAACTCTTGTATAAAAGGGGAGTCTGTACATAACTCTAGGAGTGTATCAAATATTAACTTTATCTGAGAGTCCATAGGAGTTAGAACTAAAACTTTTAAAGGAACCTGCTTAGTACCTTTCTCGTCGTATAGTCTTGCTAGTGGTTGAGCACAAGTCCACCATAGTGCGTCAGCGCAAAAGACAACAGTATTATGAGTAATAATATTTCCAACTATATAGTTATGTGTACAAGGAACTTCTATTGCGTACGTTTGATGTTTACCACTACTAGTAATAGAAACTATCTCATCGAAGTATGTATCACTTTCACATATATTTATTAGATCGTTTATCCCTTGATCTTTAGCTGCTTTTAATATTTTTATCTTAGATGGATTATACTCTTTTCTTATCTCGTATTTTCTTGGAGTTTTAATATCGTATAAATCTATCGCTTCTTTTGGTACTTGGTAAAAGTATCCATTCTTTATATCAGATCTTTCTTGTAATGATTTTAATACATTATCACACGCATCTTCTTTAGAAAATATACCTATCTGATCTATAAATGACGTGATATCTTCTTTGGTACGTATATATATACAAAGCGCCTTTTTTAATGTACCATTATACTTAACATCCTTTTCTGTTACGAAATGTTTTATGCCAAATCGTACTAGCAGATCAGATACTCCGTAGATTAAGTCTTCAGATACAGAACAATATCCTATTTCACAATTACCAGATTTTCTATTAGACTTACTAACATATGCCCACCCATCACAAGCATAAAGTCTTGATAAGAATAACGCTTGTTGTTTTTTAGAAAGTTCGAATATTACATTAGGAACAAACTTCGTATGTGAATTCTTACCGAATAACTTATAATCTCTTAGCATACTTATTACATCATTTCTATATGTATTAGTTGCTAACCTTGAATAATAACATCCTCGTTCGTAATGTCTCTTAGGTGTAACATTATACTTTCTTGCTGATGTTTCAAAGTCTTCGATGATTGAAATATTATTGTTAGTAAGCTCAACTCTTGTTATAATAGTACCATCTCCTAGTAAGTATCCTAGTAGCTTAACATCTCTATCGTCTATTTCTTTAGTCGTTTTGTAGTCTATCTTAGACGGAACAAGTATCCGATCTCCTACTGTTAGATCCGCGACAGGTTGCCAACCATCTATTCTTAATAAAGGATGATTCTCTGTAACATTAATCTTTCTTCCACTTCGAGTCCTTACTTCAAATGTTTCTTTTAAGCCATTATCTTCCATTAAGATAGGTTTAGACGAAGTTACAGTTAAATCTTTTTCAAGATTTATTAACTTTAGATCTTCACCAGATTTATATCTTTCCCATAAATCTTTTATAGTTAATCGTTCACCGGTCGCAAGTCTAGTTATATCAGTATCTAACGAACATTTACCCATACGTCGTCCGTACCTTAGTACCATATTTTTATAGTCTCGTGTCTCTTCTAAGATCTCACGTTGGTAGGATCTTAGTGATAATGGTAACTGCGGATTAGTAGGATCTCGTAAAAACGTCTCTGCCCACAAGGCAGGATCCCTTACTATGTTAGTAAACCATTCTGATTCTTCTGAATTATGCTTCATGTGTTTTTCCTTGCCATTTAAACTTAACGTCTTCTTTAAGATAAGAGTAACCTAGGTATTCCCATTCTGATTCACTGTTTTCTACATGTTCACTATATTCTGTATTAATGTGATTAAATGTATTAGTGTATACGTCTTGATTAGTTCTATCCGTCATCCATTCTTTAAATATAGTATCAGGAAGAGAAGACACCGTCGATATCAATGTTAACCCGCAACCATAGTTAGTGCTAGTAATAGGCATTATAGTTTCATACATAACACCAGGTCTAACATAATCAGCTTCATCAACATATACGTGATCTGCTGACGATCCTATAAAATGGGTAGTTCCTCTGGCCATTGAACCAAATAATATCCTTGATCCATTGTGGAAGGATAATATTCTTTGTTGGTTACGAGTTAAATAGCTACGCGCATATTCTACGATCTTATCTTGCATAAACGTAGTAGTTCTTTCATTAACGCACGCTACAATAATAGTAGTATTATTAGTCGTAAGTGCTCTATATAAAGCGTCTAATGCTATAATAGTACTCTTACCCATACGTCTACCTAAGTAGAACGCTGAATATTTATGTTCTTCTAGATTATTTAATATCTCTATTTGGTAGTCTCTTAAGTCGAAATCTACCATTGCTTGTATTTCAGTTATCTTACTCATGTTAGTATCCTTACATGTGCATTAAAGTTTATTCATTAATATTTGTTGATATTTACTATCTCTAGAATGAAGTCCTTTTGTTGTTGTATGACATTTCGAACAGAGTGTTATACCATTATTAGTATCAAATATTAACTCTGGTCTATGTGACTTAGGTATTATATGATGTGGATGTAGTATACCGCCTTTTGTATTACATATTTTACATGTATAATCATCTCTTTCATATATATTAGTTCTCCAGTCTTTCCATTCGTCACGTTTTCTCAAACTATGAATATAAGATTCGTGTTTGCCACCATCTACCCACGATGGATTATTCTTACCTCTGTTAGCTTCAGATTTCTGCCATTTAGTATAACATTCTTTATTACAATACTTAGATCTATTAGGTCTCGACTTAGAATCAAAACTTTTGAACTGCTTTCCGCAATATTTACACTTTTTCATCTTATTTCTAAAATATTTATTTCTATTAACGTTATATTTTTTAAGAATGGTATATATTGGTCCTCTAGAACACTTTAAACTATTTCCTATCTCAGAACAACTAAGTGTAGTATTTTCTAATAATTCTATCACTTTATCTTTTATTTTTGGTATTATAGCATCTACTCTAAGTTTACGCATATCAACCCTTTACATGTGTTTCAGTGCTGCTTCATTCCCAAGTGCTTGTCTTGCGTTAAGTCTAGACTTTTGAATCGCTTGTAGCGCTCTCTGTCTTTCGGTTGCCGCACCTCTTGTTAAATATGCCATAGAAAGATTTCCACCTAGTTCAGGGGATCTTATCATGGACTTTGCATTAAAAATCGAGTCTACTGTACTTATAGCTTTACGTCCTAAAGGCTCGAATGCCATCTGTGTTACACTGTACATTAACGATGCTATTTGGTAGTAAGCGAAACCTTTACCTGCAGTAGTAGCTACTCTCATACCCATCTTTGCTATAGGTTTAATAGCTCTACCTAAAGCGCTATAAGTTTTTTCTGTTCCTCTTGCGAGAGCTTTACCGGTTCTATAACCTCTATCGTAAAGTCTATCCGCGTATCCCCAACGTTTGCCTTTAGTATTAAACCCTTGTTCATTTAAAGTTTTCCAGTTACGATTAACGTACGCTATCTGATCGTCTCCATACTTAGCTGCTGCTACTATACTTTCTGATGGAGTGAAAGGAGGAGGATGATAACCTCTTGGCATACGAGACGTTGGAGCAACGTAATTACTTGTTGGTCTTGGACCAAATGCTTGTCCAAATGCATCTCTACTAGCTTGTTGAGCTTTTGCACCTTTGATCATGTTAGATGTTCTAGCTCCAGGTCCTTTTATAGTATACCCGAATATATCATCTGATGCCATAGGAGCAGAACCTACCCATATACTTTCTGATGCCATAACGCCGCCTAACTTATTAAGACCACTTTTGTTCTTAACGAAGTCTACGAATCTGTTACCTTGAGCGCCGCCGTACTTACGTATCTTACCAGCGACGTTGCGTATGTTACTACCTGATACAAAAGGAACTCTTACCTGTCCTCTTCGCATAGACCACATAGAAGGATTATACTTATACCAGTTAACCGGATTAAGCATAGCGCCAGCCACGTCACCTACTCCTATCATTTCCTGTTGTGGTATCTGACCTTCATATCCGTATGCCATTATCCGTGCCTTCTTTTATTAAGTGCTAACGATAACCCTACATGGTTACCTGTATTAAGAGTACTATTACCAGATGCTACTCCTACATTACTATTACTAAGTAATCTAGATGAGTATCTAGCGTCTCTCATGTATCTTTCGTACATTATATCTTGAGCTTGAGACATTCCACCGTTCATGAATGCTATACCGGCCATAGCCGCAGCGCCTGCAACAAATAATCCTCCGCCTAACATCTTTCTTCCTACAGAAAATACTTTCTTCCCAAAGTTTTGAGAAAACGCTCTTGTTCCAGCCTTACCAGCAGAAAGTAATCCTCTACCAGCAGGAGCAACAGTTTTAGTATTAGCCGATTGAATAAAGTTTGTCATCTTACTAACAGACGCTCGTACGCCTGGATCAGAACTTACTCTCTTTAGCATAGATGAAACGACAGCTTTATTTTCACTTGCTTGAAACATCTTTGTAACGTTTGCTTGTCTGGTAGCAGCTTTTCCGAATGAAGACGCTGGTCCCCATGGATTCATTAATGTGCCTGTTCCACCTAACATTAGTACCTCGTATGATTAATAGCATTCGAATGTGCTCGTAATGCTATATTAGATCTTGTGACAGATCCTGTTGTCCTTATCATGCCATTCCTAGTAGAACTAGGAGGTGTAACATTCACCTTCATAGCAGTTTTAGACAGATTTACTCTCGAACCAAAGTCGGTCAAAGATTGTTTAATAGTATCATATCCTCTTGCGTATTTCTCGGGGATATATGTACCTTCGCGACTCCATAGTCCTACGCGCTGCGCTGTAGGAGCTAAGTGCCCGTACGTTCTATCTGAGAACGAGTTTAGAAAATTCATTGCAACAACAGTACCACCTATAGCAAGTCCTAAGCTTAACCACTTAGACTTCCTAGCTTTTTGCATCATAGCTTTAGGATCCCACTTCCTAGGAGGGGACATGGTCTTATTTTTTACACTAGGTTTGTTAACCGTTGTATGAGGCTTACCTTTAGGAGTCTTCTTACCTGTTTTCTTATTAGTAGTAGGCTTTGTCTCTTTAAGATTATCGTGATCAGTTATCTTTGTTCCATCAGGCTTCGCAGCATTTACCACATTAGGGTTCTTAGCTTCCATAGAAGCAACTTTATGTGCTGTCCCTGGATCCTTAATCTTCTTTACATTCTCTGAACCAGCTTTAGTCGTCTCAAGATTGAGCCATTTAAAAACAGTAGGACCACGTGGTATATACTTACCTATATTTTCACGCTTAAGGTACTCGGGAATAGAAATACTATATCGTTTAAATATATCTTTAGCTTTTCCAATCCAAGGAAAATCTTGAGTTTCCATTACTTAGTTCCCATTGCTGCTTTGATCATATTCTCGAAAGACTTATCACCGCCACCTAGACCGTACTTCTTCTTAGCGCGTCTTGTTGCCATGAACTCTTCCATAATAGAAGCTTTTAACTTCTTTAAGTCCATCTTTATTCTGAACTCAGGAGCTATATCTTTCGATGTCTCTATTATTTGTCCTTCACTAACAGACTTAATACTTTGTACTAACGATGTTTCAGCCATCATTCCAGACGTTCTCATATCTAGAAGCTTAGCGTCTATGAAGTCATACATTAACTCCATCTCTATAGTATTCTGTTGATCGATCTCTAGTTCTTGAACAATAGCCGACTCTAGTTCTATTATTAACTTCGACTCTATAGGACAACTATATCCGTCGGGAGCCATACCGTTCTTACGTAGTATACACGAATTACGATAAGGACACTCTCTGGTGTTACATTTCATTACCATTACACTCTTGGCAATACCAAGGACCTTATCACTGAACATAGCAACTATCTTAGATAGCTTATCTTTGTTCTTTATTAACTTATGAACAGCTTCTTCAGGGTACACACTTAATAGTTCATCAAGTGCGTACTGGTCCTTTAGAAGTGTTAACTCGTCTTGTGCTGTAAGGTCGTGTCTTAGATTTAGATCACTCATTCTTACCTACTTTTGTTAAATGTACTGATATACTTATTCAGTGTATCATCATACTCTTTCTCACATTTTTTAATAGCTGTTGTAGCTTTTAATTCTATCTCTTTTGCTTCATGATATATAGACTTTACAACTTTTACAAGTTTGTCTTTAGTAGCACCAGAGATCTCAAGTATTACATCATTAGTATAGTACAGTAAGAGTGTGTCTTCTATAAGGTCGTTAATAACCTTAACCTGACCGTCTACGTAGCGTACAAAAGTGTCACCAGTTTTCTGATGAAATCCGTTTTCTTTTATAGAGCGTCTGACTTCATCTTTAACAACGTCGTTTAAAACTAAACGTATACGTGTATTAAATTCTTTTAACTCGCTCTCTATGTTATCCACTTTTCGAGTTTTTAGTATCTTACTAAAGTTTGTATATAAGTTTCTCTTCAGATCTAATAACTCCTGCTCAGCATTATTCATCTTATTCTTCATGATACTAGACTCGATTCTAGTAATCTTAAAGTTGACCTTAGCTGCTGTGGACCGATGATGCATTGAACAATCCATACACATCCTCTCCTTCGCTGTGGTCTCGCGCCCTATCCCTATCTTTTTCTTTCCCCATCCTACCCATATATGACCATATACAGCTATAATAGTGATAAAGATCATGGCTAAGATAATCATTGTTACCTGCCATAGTATTGGGATTGCAATAAACCATTGTGTCATTGATGCCTACTTCCTGTTGCATGTTTAAAGTTTCCATTTACCTATCTCAGGTCTTTTAATCCTAGACGGGCTAGTTGCCATATAATCCTCTTTGTGTCCATAGTAGATATAGTTGATTACCACGTTTAATAGTGAAGAGCCGGTCGAAGCTACTACTATTGATTCATCATAAAGAAAGTGAAACTCTCCTACGATAGGTGATATCGCATTAACTATATACTGGGTTCCAAGAGAACCACTTATATTAACTACTATGTCTGTTGCTGATGGATCAGTAATATCTGATTGTATAGACCTTAACTCAATCGCTTGAGCTAAAGGACAACGAATAGTACCACTTAATCCTACAAAACTATTTTCCATATATTCCTCCGAATAATCTGAAGTTTCTTATCGAGCGATGTCTTCCCCAATCACTCGAAGATGAAGATAATACCACCATAGTATACGCCTCATCGTCTGTTGTCGAAGTCAATGAACTTGTGGCTCTTACAGAGATAGGATATAATCCTGCTCCTATTGGAGCTCCACTTATTAATCCTCCGACAGTAAGAGTAATACCTGATGGTAATACTCCTGATTCTAATGTCCATACAGGACCAACCTCACTCGCTGTTAGTTGAGTCGAGTAAGGATGAGTTTCATGAGCGATCGGTAAGAACGCTGTTGTTATCTGAAACGTATATACGTTGAAAGCTGTTGTGAATGCACTCGAGAAAGGTCCTGACATATTACACTCCTATGTGTCCACCACTGCACCATCTTAGATATCTACCAGAAACATCTATTAGTGCTATAGCTGGTCCGCCCGTTTGTTCAAAACTTACTGCTATTATATCACCTGCGCCATGATCTCTTCTACTTATAGATCCAGTAAAAGATAGTAGTTCACTAATCGTTATTATTTGTCCTACGCCAACGGCTAAGCTGCCTGATAAAGATTGTTCATTAACATGAGTAGCTGGACCTGCAGTAGAAATAAATATTAAACTTCCTGGTTCAGCATATGTCCACCTTATAGTGTATAAGACAGTTCCTGTTGCTGCTGGTCTTACTGTTAATCCGAAATTTACAGGTGTAGAAGTATCCATATCATCTGGCATTGTACTACCAAATCCTGCATTTTGTCCTGCACTAAACCCGTTTTCATCGCCACCAATAACGATGTTATCTGATAAGTACAAGTCTACATCACTAAGGTTTCCTAATGAAGTTGGTTTAATTTGTTCTTTTGTCCATGGAAGTTTTCCTACAGGTCTTCCTTTACCGAAGTATTCTACAAATCCATCAGAGTTAATTTCTGTTCTTGATGTATGTAACTTTATCTGTTCAATGCCTCCTGGATCTGTAAGATTATCTCCCATTATTACTCTTACCCAGTAATGACTTTCACCTAGTCCAAATGGATCTGATTCATCCCACTCGAATGAGTCATTAAGTCTTGCGTCAAATCTTATCTGATGAGAACCTATGATACTAGCTACCTCTTTAACAGGTAAATATCTACCATCTGACTTTGTTCCCATAGTACCAAATGCAGTCCATCCTGCTATAGAATTAAAGTATTCCCAGCCATCTGGATTTTCGGTACGTTCATTGTAGTCAAGTGTAGGCGTACCACTATTACCGTTTTGTGCATCGTAGTCTCCTTCAAGGATTATACTCACATAGTCAGCATCTCTTCTCTTAAAGTTCGAAGCAGGTAACGCATCGTACATACACCAATATCCTTGAGCGTAAAATATGTAGTAGTCACTAGTATCTTCTTTATATAAAGCTTCTCCGCCAAATGTATCGTATACGTCGTAGTCGCCATCTGCTATTGTTCCTCCGGTAACAGTCGCATCGTATTGAGCTTCATCGGCTGCGTGGACAGGAGATGATATCGTGATCTTTATCCCGTGTATTGAATGAAACGAATCTCCTTCAATCTTAGTAGAACATAGATACATAGTATCTCCTACACCTGATGGTAATGGAAATGAACTTCCTGAATTAGACTGTGCTATTGCTGTCACATTTGTTACACCTTCTGCAACACCTGACGTATATACTAACATGTTATCGTTATAAGAATCTCCTCCACCGAATGTTGATTCGGCTGGTCTATTAGCTGTTCCTACATGTAGTTCTCCTAGAACATTTAATCCTTCGTCTCCAGGTTTAGTATTAAGGAACGAACCTATAATATTAAGATCAGTATTAGTAACTTGAACGAGATCAGCATTGGCGCTTCCTGAGAAAGTAAGTCCGCCGCTACATTGTAAGTATACGTCCATTTGATTGCCTGTTAACGTAATATTAGATAATCCACTACGCGTTGTCCCTGTTGGCATGTAAACGCCGGTAGCGTTACCTATCATCGTGTATCCATCGAGAAGGAAATATGAATCTTCAGCGTAAAATCCGTAGTCTTTTCCTGTTATTCTTCCACCTCTAAAGTTTCCTACTCCAAAGTTTGTAATAGATATACTTTTACTTCCTGCAGGAGACTCATCGTTATAAGTCCACGAATGTATAGTAGCATTAGGTCCATCTATACTCATAATGCTATCTCTATAGTAACCTATCTCTGGAACTTCAACGTTGTAAGCGTCTAACTCTCCAGCTTTTACATCTATTAAACATGCGCTTTCAGAAGACACACCCTTAATATTACTAGCAGAAACTCTAGCATCGACTCCATCTATTAAGATCCCACCGGATCCTCCTAAGAACGCGACGTTTTCCATAGCACATAGGCCTGAACCTATGATGTTTATAGCGTAGTAATCGTCGTGTGCAACAAAACCTAAGTTAGCAATGTATACGTTCTCGTTAAGATTAATTAAGTGAGCCGTACTTGCCGCCACGATAACTGTTGAGTTAGGTGCTTGACCTTTTATATTAACAAAAGCTTTTGTATTAATAGGATTAGTTTCTACAAACCACCCTGGTCCACCTTCTATTATTACTCTTTCTGTAGGCGTTCCTGACGCTGCTGCGTTAGCAAACGAGAAAGTTGCGTAAGGTGCATGGAAACTACCATCACCTGATATATCATTGCCGTTCTTAGAGACGTACAGTTTCTTGTTATAAGAAAATATATCTGTGTTATCGCCCATAAAGTCGTTTAATGTATCGTATGTATCTAAAACTCCCGATCTTAAGTGTTCAGCATCTATTGCGCCTATAACATTGTCAGGCCATACTCCACTATCTGTGAAATACAGATTTCGGAGTTCTTCGTCTGTTCTAATCATGAGTATCTCCTACTCTACTTTTAATGTAGTCATATATGATAGGTTCGTCATACTTTATAACCACAAGGGTATACCCGTTTCTCTCAGCCATTCGTTTCTTTGTTCTGTCCCTAGTCTTTTGCTTTTGGAACGCTTTCTTTGTCTTGTGAAAGAATGGAGTATACTTATAGTGCTGTGCACCATTATATTCTATTAATAAGTTTTTATCAGGAATGTATATGTCAAACTCGTAGAGAACGCCTTTTCTGTTCTTAGCCCACATAGGGTGCCAAGCGGTAACAACCTTGTCTTTGCCGTATATACGTTCTACAATCTTTGTTAAACCTATTTCGGTCTTATGAAACCTGGCCATAGTGTATCTCGATCCAGCTCCACGCTTCCTAAGTCTTATACCTTTGAGACGTTCGTCCCACATGTATTTCTTATCGTGTCTTGGACATAACTTATCTTCTGCTTCTTTTCTACATATTAAACATGGCATAACACTCTCCTTGATAAAGCCATTTATGATAGTATAGACAATAGCTTAGTTTGGACAAAAAAAAAGAGCATGCCGAGGATGACACGCTCTATATCACAGGAGAGATTAAATGGAGGAGACTATCTACTTCGACTTTTTCGAAGTGCCGTTTGGGTACGGACTTTTTCCTACCTTTTTCTTGATAGGTCCGGTTTGTTTCCCTGTTTTAAAAGGATAACCGTTTGCTTTGCCTGAGCCTGCTGGAAAACCGTTAAAAAGTGTTCCGTAATCTCCGACAATAGTTGTTGATACATTACTTGATGCCATCTATAACCGCCTTTTCTATTCCTAAATCAGTAGCTTTATCGTTCAAGCTACTTAGTGTTCGTTGATAAAGAACTTCTTTATCTGGACACTTTATTTTATTAGCGTCACAATGATCTGAAATGTTATCAGCGAGAGACTTGATTTCATTCGGAACATCGTTGCCAATATACGTTATTGCTTTATCGTCTTTATAACAATCTTTTAAAATCTTTCCTAGTGGAAGTTTGTTTTGTAAGTATTCACTCTTTCTGTAAGACTTCGTTTCTACTGTACCTTCATCGTCTACTGTTGTGACTTCACAACTAATGTAGCCTAATGAATCCTTGTCATCCTTATGAGGAGAAGTAGCATAAAACTCTATTGCTACAACTTTCTCTTTCTTCGTTAGTTCCTTGTTATCTAACGTCAACTTAGTTCCTAGGATACTAAGGTTTGTTGTAATATTAATGTCTGGCATTATTTCCTCCGTTAAAAGTAAGTCCTCAAAAGAGGACTTTAGTTCATTCTTTAGTATAGGTTATTGTGCAACATAAAACGGTATTTTCTTAGGCTCTTCTTTATTAGTAGAACCGAAGCCACCTGTGGCACGCTTAGTTTTAGATAGTGTTGTTACAACAATAGTAGGAAGTTCTACTTTCATAGGAACTATCTGAGCTATACTTTCACCTAACTCTATCTCTTGAGCTTTTCTAGAAGTGTTAATAATGATTACACATAACTCTCCTCTAAACTGCTCGTCTATTGTTCCAGGACTGTTAAGAACTGTTAAGCCTCTCTTTAAAGCAATAGAGCTTCTAGGTCTTACCTGAATCTCATATCCCGGCCCTATTGTAACCTTTATACCTGTTCCTATCAAGCATCGCTCGTTGCATTGTAGCTCGAACTTTCCTGGTTCGCCAAACTTGACGCCCATTTCTTCACCTTCTAAAAGGCGTTCGCCGTTACCACCTGAGTGAGCGTATATACGTTTAACGTCCATAGCTATAACATCAAAGCCACTGTCAGTTTCTACACCAGGCTTAGTAGGCATAGGTTCATACTCTCCTACAAATTCTACTTGCATCTCTAGTCTATTTGAAGTATTTTTTTCCATCTGTTCCTTCTTTAATCTTAATAGTGTCTCTGATCATCTTATCAATGTTCTTTAAAGTATTCTGTGTACGTTCTTCGTCTTCTACTATAATGTCGAAGTCTACTGCATGTATATCTTCTTTTACTCCACCGACAGTGGTAGTATACTGTAAGAAAGGTCCGTATTCAACGTCTATTGCTAGTTTTATTTCTACAACGTTCTGTATAAACTTCCCGTCTATAGTAATAGAGCATTCTGCTGGATTCTTTCCTATCTTTATTACTGCGTTCTTAGCCATTCTTTGTCTCCTTATAAATCTCGTCTATAAATTCCCATGTCTCATAGTTTAAAGGTTCTATAACAAACTTAGAGTCTTCTCTAATAACCTTCACTTGAGCATCTACGCCATTGTACTTTCCTAGTACGCTAGCAACTTCTTTTGTTATCTCTTCTAGTATCTCGTCTGTCACAGGAACATCTTCGTACTTTAGCACGAAAGAACTCCATAGCTGACGTATACGTTGTCTCATTTTATCTTTGGCATCGGAACCAAACTCTAGTTCCATACCATTGAGAGACTTCTGGAGTCTCTCGTTATATTTTACATCTTCTTCTAGTACTCTTAGATTCATATTACCTTCTTATACAGATTGTATTTCACAAGCACCGCCACCGCAAGCTACTTCGCCTGATAGATCTGTTACATCGTGTTCTTCTGTTATTTCTGACACATCTATGTCTTTAACATGAGAAAGTAACTTTTTGTATACTTCTTCAGTGCATTCCTCGAAAGGAGCCTGAGTATACGTACCACCGTCGTATGGTAACACACTTATACCGTTATAAGCTTCTCTATTTTCCCACATCCACTGTCCTACATCTTGCCATTCGTCGTCTTTAATACTTACTGTAACACTTACGTTATGACTGTTACTACCTTTAGTATGTCCGCCTCTAATCCAATTATCATGGAAGTGCTTTACTCTGTTAAGTAAGTCTAAAGGACTTTCTGTTCTAAAGATAGATCCTTCTGGAGCTTTAACAGGAATAGATAGAACAGCTTGCTTCTCAGGCTTAAAGAACTCATCTTCTATAAGATAAGGAATCTTATCAACAAGGTACTTATATAAAGACTCGTCTTTTCCTAAGCGCATTCTTCTTATAAACCACTTTGCATGCCACGCATGAACACCTGAAGCTGATCCTGCAACACAAGACACTGTTCCTTCTGGCTTAATACATGTATTTCTGTAAGCAGCGTTAATACCTATAAGAGCTGCTATCTCTTTGTTCTTAGTCTTAACTTTACCAGACGCTTCTTTAAGGTCATACTTTAAGATTTCACCAGAGCCTATACCTGTCATTGAGACGCCTAATAAGGCTTCTCTCTCGGTGTTTCTTCTCCATACATCTCTTAGATAGTGAAAGTTAGTATAAGAGGCTTGTAGGGTCCCTATAAGCGTCGCTGCTTCTACTCTTTTATTAAGATCATCTTGTGACTCTATGTCTGAAACATTAACAGTTGTTAGGTTACAGAAACTATTAGGTTTAAGTGAGATCTCACAACAAGGATTACATCCTATATTCTTATCGTTAGTAAAGAATATACCAGGTTCGCCTGCGTTGGAAGCTTCTACGTGTCCCCATATATAGTCAAAGTCATCTTTTGTAATCTTATGGCGAACAAGAACTACAGAGTTATTAGCACGTCCACGCTGAGGATTTTCTTCCCACCATGAACCGCTCTTAGAACTCATCATCTCTTTGTCATCAAAAGAAAACAACGATATCAAAGCTGCTCGTCTAATACCACCTGCAAGAACCGCGTCTGCTATAAAACACATAATATCGTGTACTTCTATAGGTCTTAACTGTGTACCAGCTCCGCGTTCTTCGATAATAGCGTCTAACTTATTTCTTATGTTCTGTATACACTTCTTTAAAGGCAACGGTCCTGGAGCTTTACCTCCGGATGTTACTAGTAACGCACCTTTAGGACGTATATCTCTATAATCAAACTCTATAAGCGATCTGTGTTGAAAGTAAGACTCCATTAAGATCTTTATAGCGTCAGCCCATCCTTCGATAGAATCTCCTATAAGATATCTTCTTCGTCTTGTCTTAGGTCCTTGTAACTCAGGAAGCTCGTCTACATGATGTTGTTGTACACTGTAGCCTACTCCTGATCCTCCTAAAAGCAAAAACATTGTTTCTGAAAATACTGCTATGTTATCACAAGAAGTAAAAGCGCAGTTAAACATTCTGTTAGGAGATAGCTCTATAGGCAGTCCGCCGAACTGCATCGATCTCATAGAAGGGAACACCTTCTTAGCGAGAACGTACGAGTACGCTGCTACTATCTCATCTTCTAGATGTGGAAACTTCTTTATATGCATTTCCATATTTCTTAGTGTTATCTCTTCCCATACTACTCGTCTTTTAATATGAGGAAGGTATCGGGCATATTTACCGTGAATAGTTATTTCTGATAAAATATCTCTTGATAAAGTTTCTCTCTCGCTATAATCAATAATATCTTCTCTTAAGTTCATTTTCTCTCCGTTTTTAGATAGAAAAGGCTCTTCGAAGAGAGCCTCTTTTGTTGACATGTATAATATACCTCATTAGCAAGGTAATGTCAAGTTATTTTTTACGTTTTCTCATAGGTGCTTTTTTAGTCTTTCCATGATTAGAACATTTATCAAAGTTAAAAGATTTACCACCTTCATTAACCGTTACTATTGTTCCTTTATTATGTTTATTATTGAAAAGACCACTTAAGTCAAACCCATTTAAATCTTTCATTAAGCATCCTTTACTAAAAGTTTTAAGATTCTAATGATCTCATCGTTCTGAGATATTAAAGTCTTAAGATACACACTGTGTGGATCTATAACAGGCGTTTCTCTCTTCTTCTTAGGAGGAGAAAATTGTATGCCGTTATTATTTTCCATGTTTCTGTCCTTCTATAATCTGATCTTTCTCTACAAGCTGCGCTTTTAACGCTGTGTTTTCATTAGCTATACGTATAAGTTCATTCTTCATAAGCTTTACCAAGCCTAGAAGGTCTATACCTTTGTCTGTTACTTCTGTAACAAGTGAAAATAAGTCCATTTTGTCTCCGTCGTTACGCTAGAACATTCTAGCTTTAATAGTATACTAAGTTATAAGCCAAACTCGTCTTCGAGCTGTGTCAGGGTCTGGTCCTGTGTCAGGATTAAACTCTACAACTTCCCATTCCATTTGGGCTTCATCAGGAGAAGATTGATCTCCTCTATATACAACAGCTGCAAATCCTGTTGTCTTATCTGCTGTGAATAAAAATAACTGTGCGTCGGCACCAGCACCTTCGTAAGTACAGTAATGTTCATACTGTCCTCCTAGAGAAGTGATAGAAGTTGCCCAATCTACCTCGGTAATCCATGTGATATTAAAAGAAGAACCTGTTCCAGAGTCTCCTCCTCGTTGAACAAATATGTTTTCTGACTCTAAGATTTGTATAATATACGAATGATTAGAAGCGTAGTACGACTCTACCTTATAGTTAGTTGTACTATTTAAATATCCAATCTTTACATCATCGGCAACAATAGCAGAAGAAGACTTTTGTGACAGTAACGTCCATGTG
>PJEL010000549.1_pt1 | contig 44000 bp, 44 predicted proteins | sample 1853271 | NCBI WGS metagenome assembly PJEL01 (sample SAMN08108733, study PRJNA415343) | Invertebrate metagenome, whole genome shotgun sequencing project. | host: Globobulimina | place: Sweden: Gullmar Fjord | collected 2015-08
TGGAACCGCGATTTATTTAGCCAAGGCTTACGGCGACAACTTATTTCAACCCAACACATTGTTAGATATGTTTGGCCAACTCACCGGCCCTAAACATATAGACTTGCTACCGGGCACTCATGCCACCGCTGAATTGATCCCCAGCTTATTGGGCATAGGTGACAATACTATTTGGGAAAATACTTATAAGTGGTTTGACCTGCACTTAAAAGGCGAAAGCAATGATATGGCCACCGAGCAAGCCGTACAAATGAAGGTGAAATTCACCGACCAGTATGACGGCTTTGATGACTACCCCATTAGCCAAACCAGCACTGAAAAATTTTATTTACATCCAAGGAGTTTATTTGATAGCGGCGATTTAGAAAGCTACGGCTATCAAAGCTGGTTTGGTAAAGACAATACAATTAATGCCTGGACCGGCAGTTTGTTTAGCACTCAAATTCCTCTGTTATCTCAACTGCTTGAGCAGTTAGACATTCCCATATTAGTAGACGTCTCGTTGGCATCCGATGTGCGCAGCATCTATTTTAATACCGGTTACCTGAGCCAAGACATGCAAATTAGAGGAAATACCAGCGTAAGCTTGCGAGTACAGCCTCATCACGATCAGGTACAGATGGTGGCTTATTTATACGATATGGACTTCTTTGGCACAGGCACCTTAATTACTCACGGGGTCACCACACTGCCCGATGCTGATTCCGGCAAGAAGATACAAGTAGACTTTGATCTGGCGACCACAGCCTATGACGTGCCTGCTGGACACAGGCTGGTACTGGCCGTAGATACCATGGACCCGTTGTATAAAACTCCTACTAACGTGCCTTACAACCTGGATTTTGAATTCTCCAGCAGCCACCAGTCGGTGTTAAACGTCCCTACTCTTTAAATTGAAATATAAAACAGGTTGCCCACGCCACGGGACAGCCTTTTTTATAATCCATAATTTACTTTATAAAAAAGTACATAACCGCCAGTTATAGCCTCTGGCCATTTATGCCAACTCCATCTCACTGCGTGGCTTTGGCCATGGCCCTTTCAGCCGCAGCTCCTATATTCAATTTAATTACTTAATCGACCTATTGGAGAACAGCATGACGTTTCGCTTATTTGGCTTAGGAATGGTTTTGGCAGTACTGAGCGGTTGCGGTCACCAGCAGGTAAAAAGCCAGCAAAATACTGCTCAGCTTATTCCATCATATGAAAACAGTGTGGCAGAAGTGGATATGATTGAGTTTGGTTATAGAAACTACTAAGCGCTTAACGGCTTTAGCAACTCATTAATATGCTGAATCGTTAAATCGGCTTTAAAGTCTAATTCCCATGAGCGACTGCCGTCATCTAACCAACAGGTTTTCATGCCCACATTATTTGCACCCTGCATATCATGCACTGGGTGATCCCCCACATGCAGGCAATGCTGTGCATCCACACTAGCCCTAGTGAGTGCGTGAATAAAAATATCTTCATGGGGTTTGGGTGCGATAAAATCTTCCCCATGCAAACAAAATTCAAACACATCTTTTAATTCTGTATAAGCCAGGTTGGCATTGCCATTGGTAATAGCAATGATTCGAAATTGCTGCTTAAGCTTGAGTAACGTCTCTTTTATATCATCGAACAAAGTAACTTTCTGGCGTGCCTTATAAAACTCGCCAAAACAGTCTGCCGCCAATTGCTGGGAATTAGGGTATTTAAACTGGGAAAATAGCTGAGACAAAAATTGCTCTCTGGCCAGACTGACTTGATGGCGTAATTGAGGGTTTACTTTTATGAACTGCATTTTTTGAGCGCGCAGCTCTTGAACCGACAACGTTTGTTGGATTTCTGGCGTGTGCTTGGCCATCCATTGCTGCATGGCGCTTTCGGCTTTAATTAATACCTCGTGGCCATTCCACAAGGTATCGTCTAAATCGAAACTAATGAGCTTAATCTTTTGGTTAGACAGAGGCATGATAAATGTAGTCAATGAACCTTAGACTTAAAAAGCAATACACAATAAGTCCAAAAATGAAGGTTATAAAAGAATGTCCAAGCGACGGCTAACAATTTCGCTTACATAATTTAAAAACAAGGTATCCATATTGTTCTTAAAATACTCTTCGTTTTTATGTCCCAAAGCCAGAATGCCTAAATCGTTTTTAAGCAGGCACGCCGCCATGGAACCCACCTTTGAATCTTGGTGAAAAAACAGCTCCATTTGCTCATCACTAAGCTGCCCGCAAAAAGCATGCTTGCGGCCAAAATGACGCACCAGCTGATGCTGCACTTCCACTTCGGTGATGGTTTGCATGGTCATGGCGGGCACAAATAATGTAATGCAGGCGTAATCAACATTATAGATGGCGTTCATACAGGCCTGTAAAGATTGCTCTACTTCTTCAATACTGTGGGCGTCTAACAAGTCCAGCGTAAGGCGACGAGTTTGTTCAAACAAGCGGTCGTTACGACGGGCATTTTCTACCAACTGCTCGAGGCGCATGTGCAGCTCGGCATTTTTTTTCTGCAATAATTTAGACTGATACTCCACCAAAGAAACCGAAGCGCCGGTCTCATGAGGCACATCTAACTTCGCAATAACATTAGGGTAACTGCGAAAAAAGTCAGGGTTCTGGATTAAAAAAGCAGCCACATCTGGCGCACTCAGGATGCTTTCGTCCTCTTCCATTTTTTTATTATTCCTATTAGTAAATCTACAAATTTAGGACATCACAACTAACTAGATGCCCTTAGTAATTTAAATATTCAGTTTTGAAATGTAAGCCTGTTTAAGCACACTGCTTTCTTAAAGCTGAATACGTCCTTCAAATACTCTTTGTGCTGGACCCGTCATGGTCACGTCTCCCTTACCATCCCAACAGATTGTCAGCTTGCCGCCAGGTAACGAAACCACTACCTCGTCATCCACTAGGCCCCATTTATGGGCAATCACCATGGCCGCACAGGCACCTGTACCACAAGCCAATGTCCAGCCAGCACCACGTTCATAAACACGTAATTTAATCGCGCCGCGGTTTTCAACTTGCATAAAACCCGCGTTTACATTTTTGGCAAACATCTGATGGCTTTCTATTTCAGGGCCAATCTGGTTAACCATTTCACTTTCAATGTCATCCACCAGCATGACCGCATGAGGATTTCCCATGGAAACAGCCCCCACCTCAACCGTATGCACGCCTTCGTTCAAAGCCACTTCAAGAGAATATTTATCTTGCTCGCTGGCCGCTAAAAACGGCAAGTCAGATGGGTTAAACTTAGCATTACCCATGTTTACTTGAACCGAAGCATCATCTTGAATATCCAAGCTGATGATGCCTGAATTGGTCTCTACCTTAATGGGGTTTTTAGCGGTTAGATGCACGTCGTGTACAAAGCGCGCAAAGCAACGAGCGCCATTACCGCACTGTTCTACCTCAGAGCCATCGGCATTAAAAATTCGATAGCGAAAATCCACTTCCGGATTGCTCGGGGTTTCCACCACTAACAACTGGTCAAAGCCAATGCCAAATTGACGGTCACTTAGTTGGCGTATTAGCTCCGGACGAAAAGCAAAATGCTGAGTGACCAAATCCACCACCATAAAGTCATTGCCCAGACCATGCATTTTGCTAAAACGTAACAACATATTTATTCCAATTTATTTTCGTATTCCACATCACACTAAACAGTCTAAGCCCAAATACTTAGGGCAAAAGACTTTCTAACATTAACTGGTCTGCAATGGTTTCGCGACGACGAATTAAAAAAGCTTTATCACCATCCACCATCACTTCTGCTGGTTTATTACGGCTATTGTAATTAGAAGCCATGGCAAAACCATAAGCGCCTGAGCTTTTCACTGCCAATAAATCACCAGCTTGCAGGGCAAGTGAACGGTCTTTACCGAGGAAGTCCCCTGTTTCACAAACCGGGCCCACCACATCATAGGACTTCTTCTCAACGTCGCTGCGCGGAGTCACTTCAACAATTTTCTGCCAGGCACTGTACAAAGACGGGCGAATTAAATCATTCATACCGCCATCGATAATGGCAAAGTTCTTCTCTTCATTGCTCTTAAGGTATTCCACCTCAGTGACAAAAATACCGGCATTAGCTGCGATAGATCGACCCGGCTCCAGCACCAATTTTAAATCACGCCTTTCAAGCTTAGGCAAAATGGCATCAATAAATTCTTTAGGGCTAGGTGGGGTTTCGTCGTCATATACCACGCCCAGGCCACCACCAAGATCTATGTGTTCAAGAGTAATGCCCTTTTCCTTGAGGGTATCAATTAAGGCCAGCACTCTGTCTATGGCATCAAGGAAAGGGGTCACCTGAGTAAGCTGACTGCCGATGTGGCAATCCACGCCCTTAATGGTTATACCCTCCATTTGCTGAGCACGCTCGTAAACCGATACAGCCACATCGATATCCACGCCAAATTTGTTTTCTTTTAAGCCTGTAGATATATAAGGGTGGGTTTGGGCGTCCACGTCTGGGTTTACCCGCAAAGAAACCGGCGCCTTCACGCCCATTTCTAAGGCCACCGAATTTAAGCGTTCAAGTTCCATGGCCGACTCAACATTAAAGCAATGCACACCCGCCTCTAACGCAAAATGCATCTCGCTTGCGGTTTTTGCGACCCCAGAAAAAACCACTTTACTGGCATCGCCACCGGCTTTTAAAACTCGCTCTAGTTCACCCTGACTCACGATGTCAAAACCGGCACCTAACTTGGCCAAAACATTTAAAACCGCCAAATTGGAATTGGCTTTCATGGCATAACAAACCAAGGCATCTTGGCCTTTTAGAGCGTTGCTATAGGCCAGGTAATGATCTTCAAAGGCTTTGCGGGAATAAACATAAAGTGGCGTGCCATACTGAGCAGCCAGGTCACTGACCGCCATGTTTTCGGCAAATAATTCACCATTTTGCTGTTGAAATACATCTGTCATGGGGTGTTACTTCTCTTTTTTAGCATCGCTAGTTATGAGTTTGAATATGGCGTTTAAAGGGTGCTTTGTGAGTTCGCTTCATCATTAGAAACGGGCTCGCTTTCAGGCTGTTCTGGGGGCAACTCTTGAGGTAAAAAGAGCGCCCCTTTTTGCCCACACCCTGCCATCATCAATACAGCCACATTAAATATGGCCAAGAGTACCCAATAGCGCATGCTCATCGCTCAGACTAAATAAACGCCAGATTATAAGGGTTTCCCCTCTTTGTGGATAGGGAGTGTTCACTGAGGGCACTTCTATTAATTGCTTGCGGCCTCTGGCTTTACACATAATTCAGAATCAAGGCGGGCATTCGAAGAAATGTTTATTGCCTTTCAAGAAAGACCAACGCAGAGTCTGGATTAGGCGTAAAACCCCGAAAGGCGCGGCCGATGCTCACATTTACTGCGTTGCAGCCTTTGGAAATGGAATAACTATTTCACTGCAGGACTGCGCCTTGTAACTGCAAGCATCGGCCACGCAGAGACTGCAATCAATTAATAGAAGTGCCCTTTAGAGGCCGACGGCTTAAGTTTGCGGATAAAGCGCGAGCAGCGCCTTATTTAATTGATGCTCAAGTTTATGTTTGTAATTTAGGTAACTGGCAGTTTGCAGCACATGTTTGGCATTGCGATTATGCAAGCGATCGGCAATGGAGAGATCGGTAATATACACAGGGTAGGGTTTTTGATGCTGGCGCAAATGCACCAGATGGCGCACCAAATCTTTGTAAACATGATCGCCATGCTCCAGGCGACTAAATTCTTCTTGCTCACATTGCAAAGTAAAACCTATGTTATTTTCTGAATCAAAATCCACCTGAGCATGCACATCAAAAAAGCGTCCTTGCCCCAGCCCTTCTTTGGGTCGAATACCGCGCGTGCGCATGGGCTTGCCTTTTTCGGGCAAGAGCACCTGAAAATACTCAATGGTGCGTTCCTGTACTTGCTCGGGTTCCTCAAAACGGTGACGGTTTTGACGATACTCCACCTGGCGCAAAAAATTGTTTAGCGGGTTAATAAGCGCCGCCTCGTTGTACATGGGCGTCACCCATTGCACCAAGGAGCCGCGCTCATCTATTACATACATTTGAGCTTTTTCATCCTCTTTTAGGTAATACACCTGCAACCGGCCCGGGCGGGCGTTATCACAAATCATAGAAATAACCGTACCTTTCAGAGCCTGGCTATCCATGACAATTTGAGAGTAATGGGGCTGAGGTTTGGCCAACTGCTTAATCATATGAATGGCTTTTTCATGGTGATCAATAATTGGGCGGCCCTGCCTAATTTGAATCACATGGTAACCCTCTCCCATTTGCAAAATATAACGACTGCGTCGCCCCACCTTGCTTTTGTAAAAGCATTGATGAACCTCCCTTAATACCGAGCGCACCCGGTCTGCAATGGCGGTTGCGCGACTGGCACAAAAGCAATGAACATTTACATCAGGAGGCTCGTCGCCACTACCGGGAGGGTAGGACACCAAGTAATCCTCTATCACTCTTAACAGCGCATTTTGCCCCTCATAACGGGTAGCAAGTACCTCACGCCAACTGTTATAAACCAACTGGTCTATGGTCAGTACTAGGTTTTCTTTTAAGGCGCTGTAACCCAATGAATCGGTCTCATTGGAGATTTTATGAATGCCGCGCCGCGTAAAATGACTCATAGGATCCACAAACACATTGACATACAGGTTAATAATTTTGGGTCTGGGCGGGTGTTCAAAGTTGGCTTCCACCCCATTGGCCACGGGGAGATTGTGAAAGGTGGCAATAATTTCTTTTAACTCAAAATCTTTGCCCTGATCTTTACCATGGTACAACACCACGTTGGTGCCCTTGGCCATAACTTGATTAACATGACACCAAGCCAATAGCTCAATTAAACTGGCTGATTTTTTTATGGGGTGAGTCGCACTGCCTGGGCGCTCAATGCCGGTAAACAAGCTCCAGGCCAGCAATGGAATGCGCTTGCGTACATGCTGCCGGTTCAAATGTAATGTGAGTTTTTCTTCCTGAATATCCTTACTAATATTAGGGTTAATAAAATCGACCTTGCCCGGCTTACGGTCAAACGTGGCATATAGTTTATGGCCCAGTAAGGTCATGTCTCGGGCATTTAACAGGGTTTCCTGCTGAAACTTTCGCCCAAAACGAGATAAAAATTTATAGCTGTTGATAAGCTCATTCACCAGCAACTTACGCTCTTGAATCACGGTATGCACTTGCCATAACGAGCGATTATCAAGATGCGCAAGGTGTCCTTCATCCCAGTCCCACTTGCGTATGAGAGGCCTTAAAAAATCCCTTTTCCAGTGTTTGCGCCGACTCGGAATGCTCATGGGGATATTGCTTTTAAAATATATACAGCGTCGTACCAGCTCTAATCGCGATGGCTCTTCACGCTCGTTTAAGTAGGCTTCTAGGTAATCGAACAGCAAAAGATAAGGATCGAGTTTTTCAAGCTGGGTTTGGGCATCAAAGATTCGTTTTTTTAATTCAACACTCAAAGGCATTACGGTTGGGTAATCGCTGGCATAGGCTTCGGTTAAAAATAATTTTAAAATGGATTTATATGGACTGCCAATCGCCTTATACAGCTGCCACATGCCGGCCCCCACAAACTCACCCGGGGGGATATCTCCTACTCCCCCAAAATCAATCACATCTTCGGGGTTTATATAACCTTGCTGCTCCAAACCTACGACAAAATCCTGGTATTGAGTTTCATGTTCGGGCGGCACTAACCACCATAACGGATAACAGCCCTCCACCAAGATGGCGGTGCGATAAAATTCATCTAATAACAACTGGTGCTGAGCACTGCCACAATCTTCGCCGTCTAAATCATTACGCTCACCACGAACAAACTTCGCAGCATCCATAAAAAAAAAGTGCACTTCCAAGCCCAGGGAATCGGCCCATTGCTCTATGGCGGTGGATTTTTGCTGTAAGGCCGCAAGCTGTTCATTGTTTAATTCAGGGCTATGGCATAACCAGATATCCAAATCACTGCCGCCACTGTGACCCAATGAACCACAACTACCCATGAGAAACAGGCTTTTAACCATGGGCTGGCCTGAGCGGCGTTGCTGATATTGAAAACCAACAGAAATCCCGGCAGCCGCACGCAGGCTATCTTTACTTGGACTGTACCTAGCCACCCCACAGGGGCATTCGTAATCCACAAAGCCTGGCAATTTTTCATGATTCACGTGAAATAACAGTGTCATGACATCTAAAAAGACCCGCTGGCGCTCACTCAATGCTTTTTGAGTACGCTCAATACGGTGACCGTTGTAGATCAAAACACGCTTGATAATGGTTTGAGCCTGCTGCTGGTCAAACCTTTGATTGGCACTTGTAAGCTCCATCATGGCTTATCTTGCCCAATGCTCGCGCCTATTAATTCCATTTGATTTCTTAAACCCATGAACCCCAAACCTGGCATTTAAGATCAGCCATTTTAAATGCCCTTAATTAAGTGAATTATTACAAAAGACAAATAACGCCAGACAGGTATAATGCGTTCCCTGCTGCAAGGTCATACACAGCTTGTTTCTGCTTTGACCTACTGTGAGTATAGAAGAGCCCAAGGCATTCATGCCTTGTTAGAGAGAATTTGAATTTTAGCGTTTTATACCACGCTCAAAATTCACTCAATTATCTTGCTATTGGCATGGCTTTTTGGTATAAAACGCAGCTCTTTTTAGACGGGGAAGCCGTACGCGCCAAGCAAGTTGCTTGCAGGTCGCATACACATTGGCCCCGAACGAATTTTTTATTATCGATTTAACATAAGTCGGGGCAATAACAATGGCTAAAGTTTGTCAGGTTACGGGTAAACGCCCTGTAACAGGTAACAACGTATCTCACTCTAACATCAAGAGTAAGCGTCGTTTTCTTCCTAATCTTCAGAACCACAGATTCTGGGTTGAAAGTGAAAACCGTTTTGTACGTCTACGTTTATCTACTAAAGGTATGCGTATTATTGATAAGAAGGGTATCGATACAGTTCTTGCTGAACTTCGCGCCCGTGGCGAGAAAGTTTAAGGAGATCCATCATGGCGTCTATTCGCGAAAAAGTTAAATTAGTTTCGTCTGCTGGTACTGGTTACTACTACACGACTACTAAAAACAAACGTACACACCCTGAAAAAATGGAAATGAAGAAATTCGATCCTAAGGTTCGTGCACACGTTATGTTTAAAGAAGCTAAAATCAAGTAATTGATTTTCTCTTTTTAAGAAGGCTCACTTTTTAGTGGGCCTTTTTTATGCCCATGGATGACGTGCATGGACGCACTAATATCGTGGGCGCAGGATGCGCAAGAACGATAGGCGGTATCCTGACAGTGTCGGGAACAACTGTCAGGGTTGTAACGACCACCAAAATTCAAATTATTAAAACACTACAAACCCAATAGCCTACCTGTCATACCTAAGGCCCCACTTATGCCCGAACTCCCCGAAGTCGAAACCACCCGCCGCGGCATAGAACCCCATATAAATGGCCAACGCATCAGCAAGATGGACATACGCCAACCCAAGCTACGCTGGCCCATCCCAGATCATTTATCCCAAACCGTAAAAGGCTTAACGGTGCTGGCCACCAAGCGACGCGCAAAATACTTATTAATTGAAGTAGGCAAAAGGCAAACCCTGGTAGGCACCCTCATCATTCACTTGGGCATGTCGGGTAGCTTACGAATATTGCAAAAACCCTACGCCACACCTGCCAAGCACGAACACTTCGATATTTTATTTAATAACAAACACATGCTGCGCTTCACCGACCCCAGGCGTTTTGGTGCCTGCTTATGGATGGCTGCAGATGAATCTTTGGCCATATTGGATAATTTAGGGCCTGAACCCTTAAATGACGCCTTTGAGGCCGATTACCTCTTCCAAAAAAGCCGTAAACGCAGCGCGGCCATTAAAACCTTTATCATGGATCAAAAAGTGGTGGTGGGGGTGGGTAACATTTACGCCAGTGAATGCCTGTTTTTAAGTGGCATCAACCCAAAAAAAGCAGCGGGGAAAATCAGTAAAGCCAAATACATTTTGCTGGTTAGAGCCATTAAAGAAGTCTTGGCAAAAGCCATTAGCGAAGGCGGCACCACATTAAAGGATTTTACCAACAGCGAGGGCAAGCCAGGTTACTTTGCCCAGCAACTCAGAGTATACGGCCGCAAGGATCAGCCCTGCATTCAATGCCAAAGTCCTGTTAAACAGATCACACAAGGGCAACGTAGCAGCTATTTTTGCCCAAAATGCCAAAAGTAAAGTTGTCCAAACATCCACCTTTTATGAAAAACTGATATAGTCTGCATAAAGGACACCCAGTTATACGAGGAATTATAAAAATGAACTTGCTTGGTAGCCACTTCAAACAAAGCATTATGATCTTGGCCAGCTTACTTATGTTTGCTTTGCCTATGCAAAGTCAGGCGGAAGAGATCTTTGAAACCCCATCCGCTGTGGCCATGGCATTAGATGGATTGATCGTACGCCCTATTACATTAGTGGCCACCGTCCTTGGCACCGCCATTTGGGTCGTGACCTTGCCATTTAGCTTATTAGGGGGCAATGCTGGCGACGCAGCCGAAGCATTGATCATGACGCCAGCTCGAACCACCTTCATTCGTTGCCTTGGTTGTGGCAGCAATGGTCGCAAGATTGAATACGAAGACGACATTTAATAATCGCGAATGTCGCAAACATAAAAAAGCCCAGATTTGTCTGGGCTTTTTTATGTCCATGGAGGGACGGTATCCTAGCAATGTCAGAAACAACTGCCAGCGCTTAACTCCTATCAACTACACCCCCATCTGTTGCAATATCTCCTCATAACCCTTCTGGTAACCTGGGTATTTAAATTCATACCCCAAGTCCAATAAACGCTGGCATGAACAGCGCTTGCTGCCTCGGCGTGAAACACCAGGCATATCATGATCCGGCTCCACATCCCCAATGCGATCTTTTAGCCATTCAAAAATTTCATATAAAGGCACGGGTTGAGTATCTGTGGCCAGATATAGATCATCCAGCTTGCCACCTTGCATGTCTTGCTCAATTAAAAATTTCAAAGCTCCAATGCAATCATCACGATGAATTCTATTGGTCCATACATCCGGCTCAGGATCACAGTGAGCCCCTGTTTGCGCTTGATTAATCATACGAGTACGACCTGGGCCGTAAATACCGCTAAAGCGCACAACAGTGGAGGGGAATTCACTCTCGTGCAGCTTTTGCTCGGCCTCTAGCATTTTTTTACCGGCAAACGCCGTAGGCTTGGGCCGAGTGCTTTCATCCACTAAACTGCCATCATGATGCGGGTAAACACTGGTACTGGAAACAAAAAAGATGCGCTTGGGCTGGGCTTGCATGTGTTTAAGCAAGGCAAGAATATGCATTAAACCTTTCACGTAAAACGTATCGTAGCCTGCTTCAGAGAATTCAGGGCTGGCCACGCTGTAAATTAAATAATCCAAATCCTCTGGTATTTTTCCAATTAAACTTTCCATGTCGGCCACATCAGCACAAATACGGGTAACCCCCTCTCCCACCGAGTTATCACTGCGTCTTAAGCCCCACACCTCATGGCCACCAGCAGCCATTTGCATGGCCAACCCGCCGCCAATATCACCACTGCCCACAATGAGAATTCTCGCCATCATCACTCCTTGCTTTATTTACCCAAGAGCCGGGTTTAAGCTAGCCCCTTAATTAATAAAAAACTAGATCTCAAGCACCCAATAATACCCATGACTCTATCGGAACTGAAATACATTGTTGCCCTAGCTCAACAGCGCCACTTTGGACGCGCCGCACAAGATTGCTTTGTTAGTCAGCCCACCTTAAGTGTGGCCATAAAAAAGCTAGAAAGCGAACTGGGCATCAGCCTATTTGAGCGCTCAAAAAATGCTGTCACCGTCACCCCATTAGGCAAACAAATTGTAAGCCAGGCGCAACGGGTATTAGCAGGCGTGCGCAGCATAGAAGATATGGCCCATGAAGGAAAAGATCAGCTTAAAGGGCCCATTAAGTTAGGCGCGATTTTCACCATTGGCCCCTACCTTTACCCGCAACTGGTGCCGAATATCCGTAAATTGGCGCCTGATATGCCTTTGTATATCGAAGAGGATTACACCCACAACTTAAGGCGTAAACTACGCGAAGGTGAGCTGGATGCCATTATCATCGCCCTACCATTTACCGAAGCCGATGTCGTGTGCAAGGCTTTGTATGATGAAGCCTTTGAAGTATTGCTGCCCAATGAACACCCATGGCTAGATTTTAAAACCATTAACCCTGATTTATTACCCGGCAGCGACCTGATGTTATTAGGAGACGGTCACTGCTTTCGTGATCAGGTATTGCAAGTGTGCCCAGCGCTTGCCCAGCATCAAAATTCACAGCTTAAATCGGTGACCCAAGGCAGCTCGCTGGAGACATTACGCCACATGGTGGCATCGGGTTTGGGCATTACTGTCATGCCCAAAAGCGCCAGCAGCCAGACACAATATTCCCTGCATACCCGCCCCTTTGAGCAACCGGCACCATCACGCACCGTGGCCATTGCCTGGCGCGCCAGTTTTCCACGCCCTAAAGTCATCGATTTAATATGTGAGGCCAGCCAATTATGTCAGTTGTTTTAGAGCGATCATTGGGAAAAAGCCCTGTTATCGAGCTTAAGAATGTGGGCGCTAAAATGGCCGAAAAACTGGCCAAGCTAGGCATATATTCTATTCAAGATTTGCTGTTTCATTTGCCCATGCGCTACCTAGACCGTACTCGCATCAGCCCTATTGCCACTTTGCACGCTAACCAGCATGTGGTGATTGAAGGTGAGGTCATGGTAAGTGATGTGTTATTTGGCAAGCGCCGCAGCCTAGCTGTTAGGGTATCCGATGGCAGCGGCACCATCACCTTACGTTTTTACCACTTTAGCGCCGCGCAAAAGAACAACCTAAAAAAAGGCGTGTGTATTCGTTGCTTCGGAGAAGCGCGAAGGGGCAAAGCAGGGCTTGAGCTTTATCACCCTGAATATCAATTTGTGGATGCATCCAAGCCCTTTAAACACGAGACCAACCTAACCCCCATTTACCCCAGCACCGATGGCCTCACTCAAGTACGCTGGCGTCAGCTAATGGACCAGGTAATTGAATTATTAGTGGATGGCCGTGCCTTAGACGATTTAATTCCAGACGCGCTATTAAAACCCTACCAGCTTCCCGATTTAAAAAGCGCACTGTTGTATTTACACCTACCTCCCAGGCAAGCTGATTTGTATGAATTAGAAGAATCACAACATCCGGCACAAAGACGATTAATTATGGAGGAGTTATTGGCTCATAATTTAAGCCTGTTAAAAATGCGCCAGCAAATCAAAATTGAGTCGGCACCTAAACTTCCACCATCAAGCCAACTCAGCCCGCAGTTTTTAGGGCAACTGCCCTTTACCCCAACCAACGCCCAATTAAGAGTCGAAAAAGAAATTCAGCAAGATCTGGCCAGCGGCCAACCCATGTTGCGTTTGGTGCAAGGGGATGTGGGCTCGGGTAAAACGTTAGTGGCGGCATTGGCGGCTTTAAGTGCTTTAGAGCAGGGTTTTCAAGTGGCCATTATGGCGCCTACTGAAATTTTGGCCGAACAGCATTTAAAGAATTTCTCAGCCTGGTTTGAACCCTTGGGTATCAGCATTGCCTGGCTGGCCGGAAAAGTGAAAGGCAAAGCCAGAGAGACTAGCTTAAACGCCATTAAAAATGGCGAGGCGCAATTAGTGGTGGGCACCCATGCATTATTTCAACAAGAGGTAGAGTTTCAAAAATTAGGTCTTGCCATCATCGATGAGCAACACCGATTTGGTGTACACCAAAGGCTGGCCTTAAAAGAAAAAGGCAAGGCCCTTAGCCCTCATCAGCTCATTATGACCGCCACCCCCATTCCCAGAACGCTTGCCATGAGCGCTTACGCCGATTTAGATACCAGTGTAATTGATGAACTGCCCCCGGGGCGAACTCCGGTCAATACCGTGGCCATCGACCAATCACGGCGTGAAGAAATAATGATGCGCATTCTAAACGCGTGCAATCAAGGCAGTCAGGCGTACTGGGTATGTACTCTCATTGAAGAGAGTGAAACCCTAGAAGCGCAAGCAGCTGAGGTCACCGCACAAGAATTACAAGCCGCCTTACCGGGTATAAAAATTGGCTTGGTGCACGGGCGCTTAAAAGCCAAAGAAAAAGTACAAATTATGGATGCCTTTAAAGCGGGAGAGCTTCAGTTACTGGTGGCCACCACCGTCATTGAAGTGGGGGTAGACGTGCCTAATGCCAGCCTCATGGTAATTGAAAACCCAGAAAGGTTAGGACTAGCGCAACTCCATCAATTACGTGGCCGCGTAGGTCGGGGCACCGCCAAAAGCCACTGTGTTTTGTTATACCAAGCTCCCCTTGGCCAGCAAGGGAAAAAACGCATTCAGGCCATGCGTGATACGACTGACGGTTTTAAAATTGCAGAAATCGATTTAGAAATTCGTGGCCCAGGTGAAGTATTGGGCACGCGCCAAACTGGGCTGATGCAAATGCGCATTGCCGACTTACAGCGAGACGCGTATTTATTAGAAGACATTAAAAATTGGGCACAATTATGCCTACAAAGCGCCCCCCATATTAGCGAGCCATTAATCCAAAGGTGGTTAGGTGAAAACACACGATACGGTCAAGTATAAACGCTAGATGAAAAGTGAAGACTAACTTACTAATCTCCTGCAAAAGAATACCAAAATCACACAAAGATTTGCCCAGCCTTGCCTATAGTTAAATTATGCAACTATCATAATTAAAGCGAGGGGCCCCATGGGATTACCCAAAAAAGTCCAGGCCGTCCTGGATAAATGGAACGTGGAATACCGCATCGCTGAAAAATCATCTTTTATGGGAAGTTCAGCGGTTTTTAATATGCCAGGAATCACAGAAAGTTCAGCTCAACTCTCCATCCTTGAAGATGAGCAAGGACTCATCCAAGTTATTTTCCCTGCTAATCGAATTCTAGATTTAGAAAAGCTGGCGGCCATTACCTCGCGTAAGTTTAAACCCGCCTCCAAAGACAAAGTAAATAAAATTAGGATGAAGCTAAATTTAAAAGCCATTCCTGCCTTACCTCAAGTAACTGGCTTAGACACGTTTGTAGATGAGCATCTTTTAAAATTAAAAAATATCACCATGGAACTGAGCGATGAAGAGCAATTAGAGATTCCCATGGGAGATTTTCAAACCCTAGTAGGCAGTGCTCAACTGGGTGAGTACAGTGCTGCCATTCCTAAGATTCAATTGCCAGGGGAACAATGGAATACGAAAGATGTGGCACAAATTAATCACGCAGTAAAAAATTTCACACAACTTAGAATCCACCAGCGCCTTGAAGAAACCTTAGACATGCCCCCCATGCCAGAGACGGCGCAACGCATCATTGATTTGCGCATGGACCCAGATGCCGAAACAGAAGAGCTTGCAAGCTTAGTCGGACATGACCCTGGGTTAGCCGCTCAAGTCATTAGTTGGGCCAACAGCCCCTACTATGGCATCGCGGGTGTGATCACCAATGTGGAAGAAGCAGTGGTGAGAGTATTGGGCTTTGACTTGGTTATTAATCTGGCTTTGGGGCTCTCTTTGGGCAGAACGTTGTCGGTTCCTAAAGAGGGCCCTCAAGGTTATATTCCATTTTGGCAGCAAAGTGTTTACAACGCTGCACTTATGGCCGAACTGGTGCGGGCTATGCCTGCCAAAGAACGCCCTAGCCAGGGTATGGCTTACCTATGTGGATTGCTGCACAACTTTGGTTACTTATTGCTGGCGCATGTCTTTCCTCCCCACGCACAACTGGTGAACCGCCACATAGACAGCAACCCCAAAATTAACCGTTATTACATTGAACAGCATTTAATGGGCGTTACACGTGAGCAAATGAGCAGTAATTTATTTAAACAATGGGGCATGCCCGAAGAAGTATGCACCGCCATTCGCTATCAAAACGAACCAAATTATGACGGTGAGCACAGCATGTTAAGCAAGATGTTATATGTATCTTCGCGCATGTTAAGTCAGCACAAATTAAACGATGCGCCACTTGAAAACATAAGCGAAGAGTTAAAGACCAGCTTAAAACTAGATATGTTTAAGGCCGAATCAGCTCTTGAGAAGGTGCTTGAAGCCAAGGACGAATTACAGGGAATGGCTCGTCAGTTGAATGGTTAACACTGGGCAAAGGAAATTCCAGTAACCTAGCCCGAATATTGCCAAAGTATTTCTCTATGTTCACTTTTGCCCCGTCTACCCAGAGGTGAAGCTCGGTAGACAACCTTGCAATCACTTCAAGTTCGGTATTTTCTACCGAACGAAAACTGTAAAAATAAAATGCGGCCAATTCATCATGAATTTGCTGCTTTACCTTTTGCGCTTGCTTTAACCAGCGCTGCTCAACAGATGCTTCCATTTGCAGCAAAGGCACCTGAGCAATGCCCAGCGCGTGGCAGCTTTTCCAAATTTGCTCACGTAATGTGAGGTTAAGCTGCTCACTCATGTATTGAACATCCCCCACTAATTTAGACCTGTGCTTGCCTGGGGTTTGGGTTTGTAATTTAAAATAATACTCACGTAGGGCTTCGCGTTCATCTGTTTGCAAGGCGGCTTTTTCAAGCTGATCTTGCAACGCCCATACAGGAGATGACCAGGCAGTGCTGGTATCGCGACCAGCCAGCTTCACCAAGTTTGCAATAAGGTTACTGGACATCAATTGCTCATCTAGAAAATCCAATCTGGCTTGTAAGCCCGGTTGTAAGTCAACGTCGACTCCCATGATGCAAACCGGCTTTAAGGTTTGCCAAAGAGGGGCCACCTGAACACTGAGCCCTTCAATTTTTTGAGAAGCCGTTGCTGGCCACACCAATTGTGCCCAAAGCAATAAGGGCAGACATAACAAGCGCATTAATTTTCCTCGGTAAGACCGGCGCTTTGATCATCAAAACAGGTCTGATCTAACTGGTTTTCAGATTTGGCCACAATGCAGGATACGGTGGCATCACCGGTTACATTAACGGCAGTGCGCAACATATCTAACAAGCGATCCACACCAATAATCAACGCGATGCCTTCCACCGGCAAACCCACTTGGGTTAATACCAAAGACAGCATCACCAAGCCCACTCCTGGCACACCTGCGGTACCAATTGATGCCAAGGTAGCCGTGGCAATCACGGTTAAGTAATCCATCACACTTAAATCAATACCATAAGCTTGAGCAATAAAGACCGTGGCCACCCCTTGCATGATGGCGGTGCCATCCATATTTAAGGTGGCGCCTAAAGGCAGGCTAAAGGAGGCAATGCGGTTATCTACCCCCAAACGCGATTCCACTGCACGCATGGTCACGGGCAAGGTGGCATTACTTGAGGCGGTACTAAAGGCAAATAGCTGTACGTTACGCATTTTACTAAAAAATGTTTTGGGGTTTAACTTGGCCAACACGACCAATAAAGAAGAGTACACCACTCCGGCATGCAGCAATAACACCAGTACCACAGTGGCAAAATACACTGCCAACTCTTGAATGGCGCCTAGGCCTTTGTCGGCAAACAAGTTAAATAACAAAGCAAACACCCCGTAAGGGGCCAGCTTCATTAACATGCTGACCAAATTCATGACCACCGTATTCCAGTCATCAAAGTTGGCTTTTAAACGCTGACCCGCTTCGCCGCTGTGGTTTATGGCCACACCTAATAACAACGCAAATACAATTATTTGCAGCATCTTAGCTTCGGCCATGGCCGCGATGGGATTGCTTGGGAATATATTAATAAGAACTTGGGCAAACGAACTGCCTTGAGAAATACTGACCTGGGCATTGCTGGTTAATTCAGCTCCAGCACCCGGTTGAAATAAAATAGCGAAAAACATAGCCAAAGAAATGGCCACTGCTGTGGTAAACAAATACAGCAATACGGTTTTACTGCCTAAGCGCCCAAGTTGCTTGCCATCACCCAGACTCGCCGAACCGCACACTAAAGACACAAACACCAAGGGCACCACTAGCAGTTTTAGGGTGGCGACAAAGACCTTGCCCACCACAAAAAACAAACCGCCTACCAGCCACTCGTTTACCAGTACATCAAACCAGTCAAAGTGACCGATTAAGGCTTGCGCCAATGCACCAGTGATAATTGCCAATACCATGGCAATGAGAATTTTTTGGGTAAGACCTTGGGGTTGTGTCATTTAGCTTACTTTTTTTTCTGAGGTTTTAGGTACTTGGTTAAGCCCTGGAACCACATGACTTCTGCAAAGTTGCCACCGATCACCAAGTCTTTACTTTGAATACCGGCCATAAATGCATTTTTATCTTTTGCCGTTAAGATAGACAAACCAGCCGCCGCATCTTTAAACGTTAAAGTAAATGTAGGCTCTTTGTGTAACCCCCCAGAGGACTTAATTTTACCATTTTTCACCGTGTAGTTACGGCCACTGCCGCTAGCAGTTTGAATTTGAAAAACGATATCTTTACCGGCAATGTACTCTGCACAGGCAGGATTTTTTTTGGCGGCTTTTTTTAGAAAGTGGGCAAACACCCACAACAACATTTTAAATTTTAACATCTGAATATACCACTTGTAGGTAGAGCGATTAAAAATCTTAAAGCGCAACTGCGCGCTGCATCATACCACGGCATACAAATGCATCAATCGATAGAGATGCCCTAACGCGCATGTACCATCGCTTTGGCTCACATATGAATTTATTTTTTGTAAAATTGAATGACGATAAAACGAATATAAATAGGTAGGAAATGTCGTAGCGAACTCTTTAGCCCATGAAAGCTAAAGAGTCTTTCAAAGAAGCCTAGCTGTTTACGGCTTCTTTAAGTGCTTTACCTGGTTTAAAGCCCACGGAGTTGCTGGCTTTAATAGTAATGGCTTCACCAGTTTGAGGGTTTTTACCCTGGCGTTCGGCGCGGTGTTTACGCACAAAGCTGCCAAATCCAATTAAGCTAACCGGGTCTTCTTGACGTAAGGCTTCAGTAATTTGATCGGTAATAATCGTAATTATCTCACCAGCTTTATCTTTGCTGATGTCTGCTTGGTCTGCCACGTAAGCAGCGAGTTCGGGTTTACGCATTTTTCACATCCACTTTTTATTGTAATTATTGATACCAGCTGCCTGGTAGCTCCTTGTTGAGCTTGATCTTTTCAGCAACACAGTCCCCGGTCAAGGCATAACCGAGCAAATTGCCCTCAGAATCCTTAAAAAGTGCCTGTAAATGTGGTGTTTGGCCTGTAATCACCCATTCTCCCGCTGCTGATTCCTGTGGCGGACAAGTAACAACAGGCATAGTAGGGGTTTTTACCATCACCGGCATCACCGGATATTGAACTTCATTTTCAGCACCCGCCAGGGTTTTAGCAAGCGCCCGAGCACAGTTCATTAACGGCAACACATATAGCAAATGATGCCCCGCCACTTGCGCGCAATCACCCAGAGCATAAATATGATCTTCACTGGTTTTTAAGTGGCGATCCACCTCGATGGCTTTTGAAACCACCAAGCCTGCTTGCTTGGCTAATTCGGTTCTGGCACGCAAACCCACAGCACTTAGCACCACATCGGCCTTTATGAGCGAACCGTCATCTAAACTGACCTCTACACCCACATCGGTTTTTATCACCTTCACCGCAGATTTACCCAAATGCATTTTCACGCCCAGCTCTTGCAAGGCTGGAATAAGAACTTGCCCACAAGCATCTGGCACCAATCGAGACAATGGCTGCAGATCTGGCGCCGCCATTTCAACCTGATAGCCGGCACTGGCTAAATCATGCGCATATTCGCAGCCCACCAAGCCAGCGCCCAATACCACAATGCGTTTTTTACCTTGCAAGGCACCATGGAATCGCTGGTAATCTATTAAGTCATTTACGTGCATGAGGTGTTCATTGCCCTCAAAAGGCAAATTAATAGGCTGTGCACCAAGGGCCAATACTAGGTCGGAATATTCAAGCTCATCCCCCTGAAGCAATACCTTTTTTTGCTTGGCATCAATTTGAGTGACTTGCTGAAAAGTACGTATTTCAATTTTTAGGGTTTCACTCATGGCGCCAGCATCATTCATGGCCAAAGCATCGGCGTCTTTGCCCTTGCTAAACCCAGTAGACAGCATGGGCTTGCTGTATTGGCGACCGTCATCGCTGGTGAGCATAATAATCTTGCGCTCACTGTCATGTTTACGAAATTCTTTAACCAGGTTATAACCAGCCAAACCCGTGCCTATGATGATTAACGGTGCGCTCATATTTATTCCCTAAATTTCTACCATTTCAAAGTCGTCTTTGCCCACGCCGCAATCTGGGCATAACCAGTCTTCAGGTACATCGCCCCAAGCAGTACCGGGTTCTAGACCTTCTTCTGTACAACCTTCAGCTTCGTCATAAATCCAACCACAGACAATGCATTGCCATTTTTTATTTGCTTGTGACATTTTCTAACTCCCAATTTTTCGCCCAGAACCTTACCCAATATTTCTGGGTTACACAAATACAGCCAGCAAAACTGTCCCCTCAGGACAAAAAGTTGTCCTTTATGGTGGCTTTTATAACTGCAATCAAGGCTTGATTTACTGCATTCAATATCGCATTGTGCGCCTGCATTTGGCTCACTTGGTTGATTATCTTGTTATCGTTTTCACCGGCTCTTTGTCAGCAAAATTGGCTGGCTTTATCTCCCATGCCCCACAGTTTGTTACCACAGCCGTGGCGCAACTGGTTACTGGATAACGGCTCACTTACCCAAAACCTTAAAAACCTGGCTCCGGGTCGCTTCTCGGTTAAAGTGCTCAATACCCTGTTTACTCGCGCCACGCTTTCAGAAGCCAACGCACTGAAGATGCCTCACCGCCAAATGGTGTACGTGCGCGAAGTGGCGCTTTGCATTGACACTAAGCCAGTTGTCTTGGCGCGCAGTGTGATTCCACGCAGCACCTTAACTGGTGCAGAACGACAGCTATTGCTACTGCAAAGCAAGCCCTTGGGGGAATACCTGTTTACCCATAAAAAAATGTCGCGCAGTAAAATTCAAATTAAAAAAGGCAACGTTGATAGGCAAGATGCATGGGCACGGCGCTCTATTTTTAAGCTCCACTCAAAACCTTTATTGGTAAGCGAATACTTTCTGCAAGCTTTACTACAGGTAAAATAGTAATAGCGGTAACATAAGCCCCTCCTAGATTTTCACAGATTTCAAAATACAATGAATTGGTTACTTGATCGCTTTCCTCGCTTGCCATTTTTTATCCAGCTTATGCGTTTGGATAAGCCCGTGGGGATATATTTATTATTGTGGCCCACCTTATGGGCATTATGGATTGCTGGCGATGGGCACCCTACTTTATCTAACCTTTTCATTTTTGTTTTAGGCGTGGTCATTATGCGCAGCGCAGGCTGTGTGATTAATGACTATGCAGATCGGAATGTAGATGCCCATGTGGCGCGCACCGCTTCACGCCCCCTTGCGCAAAAAGTCATTAGTCCCAAGCAAGCACTTATTTTGTTTGCAGTGTTATGCCTTGTCGCTTTTATACTGGTGTTATTCACCAATGAATTTACTATTTACCTATCTTTTGGTGGGCTGTTATTGGCCAGCCTTTACCCCTTTATGAAACGCTATACGCACCTGCCACAAGTGGTATTAGGGGCGGCTTTTGCCTGGGCGGTGCCCATGGCCTTTGCCGCACAGCAAAATGCCTTGCCCGATGTGGTGTGGTTAATTTATACCGCCACCCTCACTTGGACCGTGGCCTACGATACCCAGTACGCCATGGTAGACAGGGAAGACGATATTAAAATTGGGGTGAAAAGCACTGCTATTTTATTTGCCGAGGGTGACAAGTTAATCATTGGCATGTTGCAAGCCATCACTCTAATTACCTGGTTAATGATTGCCTCTAAAATTGAAGCCAGCTGGCCAGTGTATTTGTCTATTGCCGGTGCAGGGGGCTTATTTATTTACCATCAAAGACTCATTAGATTACGTGAGCGTGAGGCTTGCTTTAAGGCCTTTTTAAATAATCACTGGGTGGGAGCGTTGTTATTTGCCGGGCTCTTGGCTCACTATAATTTGTAGGGCACCTCTATAGTGAGTTTGCAGCTTTAATGAGGTTGGTTAACGCACCTTGGCCACAAAACGTGAAAGGGCTTCAAGTTTTTCTGGGTCTTGGTCTTCATAGCGCACCAGCATATTAAATAGCTCGCCATCGATGCGTTTATCGGGTGAAGCGACCGAGCACACATAGCAATTAACGCGCGCGACTATGTCGTCTTCTTTGCTCACCACATCCACCACAACCTGATCAAATAACCCCGGTACGCCTTCCTCACGCTTCACCACCAACAGCATTTCATTTAGGTTTAAATCCTTAACGATGCAGCGTAGCTCTTGCCCTGAGGCGGTACGTACATGAGCTAGGGCCATATTTTTAGTGTTAACTTTTTTAGCCTTTGCTGGTGCTTCTTCTTGTATTAATTTTGCCGTTGGCGAGCCCCCTGCTAGCAAGCTAGCATTACTGCCAGTGGCCGCTGCTTTTTCAGGTTTAGGAGCTGCGGGTGCCCCGGTTAACAAGCTAGCATTTTCATTCTGACTTTTTTGAGCTTGGCGTGCCGTTTGCGAAGGGCTAAATTTGTAAAACTTATAGATTAAACGAGCTAACTTGGTACCCAATTGCTCATTGCTAAAGGGCTTGCCAATGTAGTCGTTAACACCAGCTTCAACCGCTTTAATAATGTGGCTTTTTTCGCTACGGCTGGTGATCATTAAAAAAGGGGTTTTGTCGTAGCGCTCATCGCTGCGCATCCATTCAAGCAGCTCAAGACCGCTCATATTGGGCATTTCCCAGTCACACAAAATCACATGATAAGTATGGGCTTTCATCATGGTCTGTGCCCTAAGGCCATCATTGGCCTCTTCTACCTTAAATTCAGGGTATTGGGCTTTTACTGCTTTTTTAACCAGGTCTCGGATAAAATTGGCATCATCCACCACCAAAATATTCAGCGCCTTCATGGACACTCCCACTGTGCTCCTTAATTGAGCGTAGCACAGGAATTTACCCTGTTATTCAGGGCAGGCCAGCTCTAAGCCATTACTCTTTGGACCATTCGCGCTACTAATACATGTCTATAAGTCATATTTATTAATAGAGTAAAAACTTAAGCCTTTAGTGTGTGAGCTATAAGCCATTAGCCATGTAAGAGATATCGTACAAGCCTTGTAAGACATGCCGACTACGGGACGAAAGTTTTACGCCTCTTACCTTAGACGCTTTCAACTAAAGCCCCATGAACACAGGGCTTAGAAAAAATAACAAAGTACTAATTTTCGACTAAGACTCGCCGCGCCACAAAAAAAATCTTAATTTTTGCTAAATTAGATCTCGTTCAGGACGAACTAACAGGGAATCACTAATTAGGAAGATTAGTACAAAAGGATTCTGACAGGATGTCATGGTAAGGAATTATTAATCAGGGCGATTAATGCAAAAGGATTCGACAGGACGTCTTTGCAGGATAATCGATCAGGATAGATCGACTACACGGATTGTTTAAGGGAATGTTAGACCGCTATTGGATGGTGGACCTAGGGTGTTTTGGCAGGGATATTACAGGATAGTAATTCCCTGCCACTTTAGACCCCATCACTTTTTCGGCTTTACCTCACACTCTAGTTACCAAAGCCTGTTTAACCACATGGCCAAACGCCAACCGGCAACTAATATTTGTTTTTTCGCAAGCTCATCTGCTTCTTCTAAATAAGCCTCACTGACTTCAACGTTTTCTTTTGCTTGGTAAGTAAAATTTACCGCTAAATGATGGCTTTCCTGTGCCCAAATTTCGGGGCTGGCCACATCCACTATAAGACCTTCTATATTGAGTTTTTGTGACGCTTCTTGCCAATCCGTATCCAAGCGTTTTATTAAGTGTGTATCCCAAAGCTTATGCAGGTTTGTAGTTTTTCCCTGATACACGACTTCGTACCAGTTGCCGCCTCTATCTTGTTTTAAGCCTGCGTGCATGGGCTGATGAATGTCACCCACCAAATGAATCAACATGCGCAATGCTAATAGCTTGTCTTTTTTCTTTCCGCTTTTTAGAACCTGGCTAAAAGTATGAATGGCTTCAACCACACACTTGCCTTTTTTACAGTCACGCGACTTATTATATTGAGTGGCATCCCTGGGCAAGTTCACATAATGCATGGGCTTTAAATAGTTAAACCGATTATCGCTTTTAATATGGTCTGCCCAAACACTGGCATTTACAAAACGCTTTTCACCGGGTTTTAAAATTCGCGATATGTTTTGTCGCGCATAAGGGGTGAGATTTTTCCAGGCTATGGCCGCCACCATCTTATGGCCCAAATCGCTATAAGAATAAGCAGGCTGGACACCCAACATACAAAGCAAAATAAAAGCCGTTAGTTTATTCATTGTTTTTCATTTTTATATTTATTTATGCCGCAAAACAATTTTAGGTTTTCGGCCTCTCATGAACTGCATTAATGCTTAATCATTACACTACTAAATAAGTGATCGCATTTTTGTGAAATGCTTCACCCATTTGTGAACGATTATTAGTGTTTGTGGTAACGTTCCGCCAAAAAGCCCAGTGCTAAAAAAGCAAAGAACATAAGTGGCGCAAAATACACATCGGGTACCGAGGCCATAAACATTTTTAATTGCCCTGCTCCCCACACGGTTAAGGCTCCATAACCCAGAGTACAAAGCACCACAAAAGCACTAATACGCAATATGAACGGATAAGGCTTCACAAAAACCCGCACTGTGCGATTTATGGCATCACCATAGATTACCAACAGGGTTGCCACTAAGGCCACGGCCAACTGTCCTGAGTAAGGTTTTAAATATGCTGCCCCTTGCAGCAAAAGATCGGTTATCCAATTCATAAGCATTTTCTCCTTGAGCCATTTAAGAGCATAGCCCTAAGGCCTTGTTTCATTTTGTAATTCAACAAATTGTCACCTAATTGTGCCTGTCATTATTATTCTATAACTAACTGATAAATAAAGAATTTTTATTATCTTGAAATCGTTACAAAACGCAATGGATTACCATTAGCTATATCACTATCAAAGCTAAGATCGGATGGTTCTAGAACTAGCCTTATTTTTAGAACAGTGTGTGTCAGACTTCACATTACACCTTCACACACTTTTAAAACTAGCGGAGAGGCCACATGCAACAACCTTATCGCCTTGGCGCTTTACTATTACAAAAACAACTTATTAGTCAGCAGCAATTAGATAGCGCGCTTACATTTCAAAACCAACATTCCGGCATGCAACTGGGCCATGTGTTAATAAACATGGGGTTTGTGAATGAGGCTCAAATTAATAAAGCCTTACACAAGCAAAATAGAATTCGCTTATATGCCGCCTGTATTGCCTTTTTAGTGGCGCCATTTCAGGTATGCAATGCCAGTAGTGAAATGGAAGATTTACCCGAATACAGCTATACCCAAGTGGCCGATCAACATTATTGTGATGACGCACTTGAAGATTTTTCGGTGGATCACAGTGATGAAGGCTTTGATGTAATGGAATTAACAACTGCTGCCGCTTGGTATATGTATAAAGGAGGCATGGCCAATAATCAGTTTAATGATGTGCCAGTTAAGGTGAGTTTGGCGACGACTCAAAAAGATTCTTATACGGTTAAATTTAGTGTGGCTTTTTAGGTTCATGGATGAACTGTATCCTGGAAATGCAGGAGCAATTTCTAGGACTGTATCGGAAACTGAAAAGCACACTTATTAATAAACGAGTTTTTATATTAGCAATAAACAAGACCTGCCTCTCTAGCTCTAGAAAAAATCACTTCTGGAATTCACAACTCTATTTCTGTGATAGTTTTTCAAAATGTAAGCTAAAACTACTTTCGGACTTTCTTGCTTTGAGCATCTCAGTGTCAGGGAAATACCCTCTCAACTCATCCTCTAGTTCCTCACTCGCATTACAGCCTAGCAATACCTGCTCTACTGCGCTTTTGTCATACCCCAAAATATGCTCATGAGTTAAAAATCGCCACTCTTTTTCGTAAGACCAGCCATGATGCTTCGTCGCTAATAATTTTTGCTGTATCCAATCAAGATCATTTTTTAGTACATCTATAGCTCTAACAACTGGAAACTTATCAGTTTTATTATACTGAACCTCTTTTACGTGTTCTTTTATATTTGCCTTCTCAGTTGAAAACTTAAGACAAAACCCTCTGTGGTCACTGGCATAATGAGACCACATCAAAATAGAGTTGTATCTTTTAGTGAAGCTACACAGGTTAACACCTTTTCTAGTTTCTCTCTGTATCCCCTCATTGACTTCAGCAGAACGCTTCACCATAAACTCATGCCCGGCTTCATTTAGCTGTAACTCAAGATTTTTCAGGTCTACTTTAGAAATTCCCGCTTTAACTAATTCTCTATAAAATTCTAAAACCTCCTCTACTGTTTTAAACTGACTGATCTTGATCTGAAACTCGAAGGGATCATTTAGTTCTTTGGCTGATGGACAGTAAAAATAAGGTTTGGAAAAGGCTTCTTTTCTCTGTTGTAGCTCTTCTTTTTGATAATCATTATCAAAAATCAAATTATGATCGGGGTAATATTTGTATAAAGTTTGAGGCTGGATTTTTTTCATCAGCTAGGTCCATTTCTAACTAAAGGGGATTTATACAATTGAAGAATAAACAAGTCTGTTCAATTCTTTAACTCATATTGGAGCCTCTGACTAAAGATCTATTAATAATATTAGCAAGAGATCCAACCTAGCAAACTCATAAAGGTGACCATAAGGAACACCAAATGCGCATACACCAGAAACTAAAAAAGCCCAGATACTTTCGTATCTGGGCCTTAGAATTAGTGGTGCCGACACCACGAGTCGAACGCGGGACCTACTGATTACAAGTCAGTTGCTCTACCAGCTGAGCTATGTCGGCACTGAGGCTGCGCATCTTATGGAAATGATGGGCCTTGGTCAACCCCTTGGTATGATTTTTTTTAAATCGATTCAATGGCTTAGGCGTTAAGCCCATTTTTTCAACTATGACTCTATGCGCCAGCAAGTCTAATGACCCCAGCACAAGCCCGCCAATGAATGCTTAAATCGAGCATCCCTATTCAATTAGCCCTATAATGCCCGCCAATAAAAAAGCGCGCCCCATAATTACTCAACCCTAAAACGATATTAATACCCAAAACCACATGTTTGCACTGTATCAATTTATCTCAAATTTTACCGAAAACCTGGGCCGAGCCACGCGCTACCTGGGCTTGTTTTTAGTGGTGAATACCGCCCTGGTGGTGTTATTGCGTTATGCCTTTAACTATTCCCCAATTGCCCTGCAGGAAACCATGACCTACCTGCATACCAGCTTATTCATGCTGGGTGCCGCTTACACCCTAAAACACGACGGCCATGTACGGGTGGATGTGTTTTACCAACACATGAGTAAAGCCCGTCAGCAATGGGTAAACATTTTAGGCACGATATTTTTGCTCTTCCCCACCTGCTTGTTCGTACTCATTATTTGCATTCCCTATGTGAGCAGCAGCTGGGCCATAGGGGAGCACAGCATAGAAAGCAGCGGCTTGCCCTGGTTGTTCCTGCTTAAAAGCTTATTGCTGGTACAACCAGTACTGCTGATGGTGCAAGGACTGGCCGAAATTTTACGTAATTTTTTATTGCTTAATGGCGATGTTAGAGTCAGCGAAGATACCGACACCCATTCCAGCAATACTGGGGAGGGCCTGTAACATGGAATTTATCCCTCTTATTATGTTTGTGGCCGTGTGTGCGGTGTTAATGCTGGGTTATCCGGTGGCGTTTACCCTGTCGGGTGTGGCGTTAATATTTGCCTTAGTTGGCACCTTTACTGGTCAATTTGACGGCGCCTTTTTAGAAGCCCTACCCAACCGTTTATTTGGCATTTTGGGTAATCAAATTCTTATTGCCGTGCCCTTGTTTGTATTTATGGGGGTGATGTTAGAAAAATCCCGCATTGCCGAGAACCTGTTAAATACCATGGGTGGCTTGTTTGGTAATTTGCGCGGCGGCCTAGCGTTATCGGTGATTATTGTGGGCATGTTACTAGCGGCCAGTACCGGCATAGTAGGCGCCACCGTGGTGACCATGGGACTGATCTCGTTGCCCACCATGTTAAAAAATGGCTACAGCCCTTCTTTTGCCACTGGCACCATTTGCGCCACCGGCACCTTGGGGCAAATTATCCCGCCGTCCATGGCGCTTATTTTATTGGCCGACGTTCTTTCAAGCAGCTACCAGCAAGCCCAATTAAAAATGGGAATTTTTAGCCCAGAAAGCATTTCGGTGGCCGACCTGTTTATGGGTGCACTTATCCCAGGTTTGTTATTGGTATTGGCTTATGGGCTTTATGTGATTATTTTGTCCAAGCTAAAACCTGAAGTCGCGCCACCCATGAGCAAAGACAACAACAGCACTTGGCAAGACGCCATGAAACACATGGTGCCGCCCTTGTTATTAATTGTGGCGGTACTGGGCAGTATATTAGCGGGCATTGCCACCACCACAGAGGCGGCCAGCATTGGTGCGTTAGGGGCTACGCTATTGGCCTGGTTTAATAAATCCTTAACCTTCAAGCAGCTTAAAGAAACTTTAGACAGCACCTTAAATGTCACCAGCATGGTGTTTTTAATATTTTTTGGCGCTGCCATATTCTCCCTGGTTTTTCGCGGTTACGGCGGTGATGAACTGGTAGAGGAAATTTTTAATAACATGCCAGGGGGCGTATTTACCGCCACCCTAGTGGTGATGGTGGTGATCTTTTTATTGGGCTTTATTTTAGACTTTATTGAAATCACCTTTGTGGTGGTGCCCATTATTGCCCCTGTATTATTAGCCATGGGCTTAGACCCCATTTGGCTAGGCATTATGATTGCCATTAATTTGCAAACATCCTTCTTAACGCCACCTTTTGGATTTGCCTTATTTTATTTACGCGGCGTGGCACCCAAAAGCATCACCACCCTAGACATTTACAAAGGGGTGATGCCATTTATTGTAATTCAATTATTTATGTTATTGCTGTTAGCCATCTGGCCAAAACTGGCCACCTGGTTGCCCCATTACATTTACGGCTAAGAACAAAGACTAAATTAGTGTGACCAGGTGTGTGTTTTAAGCTTCGAACAGTATGTTTGCTTGTAATACAATTTAAACCTAGGTACAAATCGCTTAAACATAATACAAATAAAAATCATGACTGAATTTACTGAAGAGACACCTCTGCCTAATGGCAGGCTAACCCTAAGACTTATTCCTACCAAGTCCGATACCAACGCCAGTGGCGATATAAGCGGCGGCTGGGTACTAGATAAAATGGACATGGCGGCAGAAGATACTGCGCGCATGATTGCTCAGGGTCGTGTCACCATGGTGGGCTGCGAGAACACCGCGTTTTTGTCGCCGGTAAAAGCAGGCAAAGCAGTTTGCTGCTATACCAAGGTCAAAGAAATTGGGCGCAGTTCGGTGCAGGTTCAGGTGGAAGTGTGGAGCCAAAATACCTTTTACGATGAGATAACTAAGGTATGTGATTCTACGTTTACGTATGTGGCGATTGATGAGAGTGGGCGCATTCGGATGGTGCCGGAGGAGTAAAGAAATCGGCAGCTCGCGTTATTCGTTCCTCACGCCTTGAGTTCGTCGGGCTAAAGTGATCAATACATACAATTAAAAAACGGGAGCTAAATGCTCCCGTTTTTTAATTGTGTCAACATTATTTTTCTAAGACTCTCGAATATAAATCATCAAAGGCAAAATAAAAAAGATAGTAGATAATTGGAATAAACATTATCCACCAACCTATTCCAAATAATAACCCGCAAAAATTCGATATAAATAAGTGCTTCAGAAATATCCTATTCTTTTTTGAATAGAATATTTCATTCCAAAATTCTTTAGAAATAAGGTATGACACAGCCCCTACGAAAATGAAAAACAGTCCAATCTCATACAGTCCTGATAAGAGCCAACCGACTCCAATTCCGGGTGTACAAAAGAAAATGAACCCTTTATATGCATAGGCTACTTTATCTCTTTCAAAATCAGAGTTCATTTTTCTAATTTACTGATTACGAGCATTCAAGAACGCTTGTTCAGTAAGCGTATGATAACTCTGCACGCCCTCTTTATACGTTTTAAACGACTCATAAACTTTTTTCGTCATTGGGTCTTTTTTAGCTACGTCAGCCAATACGTCATCAGAAAGATCACGCAGTTTTAACAATACGTCATCAGGATAAGCGCGTAATTGCACACCATGCTTATTCACTAATTCTTTTAATGCATTGTTATTACGAGCCGTGTACTCATCTAGCATGTCTTGGTTAACTGCACGACTGGCAGTACGTACTATCACCTGTAAATTTTTTGGCAATTCGTCAAACGCTGTTTTATTTACCGTGAATTCGAGCATAGAACCAGGCTCATGCCAGCCTGGGTAATAATAAAACTTAGCAGCTTTGTGTAAACCAAAAGCCAGGTCATTGTATGGCCCAACCCATTCGGTAGCATCGATGGCACCGGTTTGCAGTGCAGTAAATAATTCAGCACCGGGTAAGGTCACCGGGGTGCCACCAGCACGCTCTAACACCTCACCACCCAAACCAGGCATACGCATCTTCAAACCTTTCATATCATCCAGGCTGTTAATTTCTTTATTAAACCAGCCACCCATTTGCACACCAGTATTACCACCTGCCAACGGAATTAAATTAAACGGCGCGTACAGCTCTTGCCATAATTCCATGCCGCCACCGTAATGAATCCAACCATGCATTTCTTGTGCATTTAAACCAAACGGAACGGTGGTAAAAAATTGTGCAGCTGGAATTTTACCTTTCCAATAATAAGCGCCGCTATGACCCATTTGCGCCGTGCCGCGAGAGACTGCATCAAAAACTTCTAAAGCAGGTACTAGCTGGCCTGCGCCATACACTTTAACTTTTAAACGTCCGGCAGACATTTCATCTACTAACTTGGCAAATTTTTCTGGGCCAGTACCTAAACCCGGAAAGTTTTTAGGCCAGCTAGTCACCAACTTCCAGTTAAAGGTTTTAGCTTCAACGGCAGTCGTGCCATCCGTGGTAGCAGCCTTCTCACCGCATGCATTTAATAAAGCCAGCAGCGCCAGCCCGGCAATCAATTTAAACTTCATTTTATTCATATCCCTTTTTTATTTTTTAGTTTTAATTCTTAATATTGTTCCATGTAAAGCGTCACGAGCGAAGCTTAGGCAAGGCAGAAATTTTTGAGAGACCGCAGCTTAGCCTGCTAAGTGAGGATCTCGATAAAATTTGTAACACAGCCTAAGCAAGCGCAGTAGCTTTAAGACTCCATGGGTTTGAGGTTGGCGTAGGATGCCACTAACCATTTAGTCCCATCAAAATCAAACGACACCTGCAATCGCGACTGCGGCCCCTGCCCTTCCATATCTAAAATCACCCCCTCACCAAATTTGGCATGCCACACCCGCTGCCCTATATTCATACCTGTGGCTTCTTTTGCCGCCGAGGTACCAAAAAAGTTAGAGACCGGTTTTTTAATGGTGGCTTTTAATCGAACTTCTTGAACATATTCAGTGGGTATCTCACGAATAAATCGCGATGGCGAATTAAACTGCTCTTGCCCATGCAAGCGGCGGCTCTCGGTATAGGTAATCACCAACTGTTGCATGGCGCGGGTAATACCCACATAACACAAGCGGCGTTCCTCTTCTAAACGCACCGGGTCATCAGCTGACATTTTATGAGGGAACAAACCTTCTTCTACACCGGCTAAAAAGACCAAGGGAAATTCCAAGCCCTTGGCACTGTGCAGCGTCATCATTTGCACACTGTCTTCAAATTCGTCAGCTTGAGTATCGCCCGCATCCAAAGCGGCCTGATCTAAAAAAGCGGCCATTGGGCTTTGAATTAAAGCATCTTCGGGCACCGCATTTTCTAATTGCTTTTCTTGAGCTTCTTCTAAGTTAAAGCTTTTGGCAGCCGTCACCAATTCGTCTAGGTTTTCTAATCTGGCCTGCGCTTTTTCACCTTTTTCTTTTTGGTGATGTTCAATCAAGCCGCTAGCTTGAATCACATGGTCTACTTGCTCATGTAGTTCAATATCACTGCAAGTGTTTTCCATGTCTTCAATAAGCTTGGAAAAACCAGTTAACGAAGTAACGGCTCTAGGAGTAAGCGACTTGTTCTCTATTGTTAGCGTTACCGCTTGCCATAACGAACTGCCATTATCTCGTGCTAAATCCCGTAACTGCTGCACGGTTTTTTCACCTATGGCACGAGCAGGCACATTAATAACGCGTTCTAATGCCGCATCATCATGGCGGTTTTGTAATAGGCGTAAATACGCCATGGCATTTTTAATTTCCAAGCGATCAAAGAAACGCTGACCGCCATAAATTCGGTAAGGCAAAGCCGCGCGAATAAAAGCTTCTTCTAGGACGCGAGACTGAGCATTTGAACGATACAAAATAGCGATATTTTCATAACGCTTGCCTGAGTTTTTAATTTTCCATTGCTCTATTTGCTCACAAATAAAGCGCGCTTCGTCTTGCTCGTTAAAGGCTTCGTATAAAGATATGGGTTCGCCAGCGTCACCCTCAGTCCATAATTTTTTACCCAATCGACTTGGGTTGTTATCTATTACGGCATTGGCAGCATTCAAAATATTAGAAGTTGAGCGATAATTTTGCTCAAGCTTAACTTGCTGCGCCCCTTTAAAGTCTTCACTGAATTGCAAAATATTTTCAATCTTGGCACCACGCCAACCATAAATGGATTGGTCGTCATCGCCCACTGCCATCATTGGAATCACATCGCCGGCCAGTACCCGTAACCAGGCATATTGAATGCTGTTGGTATCTTGAAACTCGTCCACCAAAATATAACGAAAGCGATTTTGATATTGAGCCAAAACACTGGGCTGGTTTAACCAAAGTTCGTGAGCACGCAATAACAGCTCGGCAAAATCCACCAAACCACCTCGCTGACAAGCTTCTTCATAAGCACCATAAATGGTCACCATGGTTTGCGCCCATTGATCATTAAAGGGTTGGATGTGCTTGGCGCGCAGCCCTTCATCTTTTTGCTGATTTATATAATGCTGAGCTTGCTTGGGTTGGAAAGCATTTTCGTCAATGTTCATGGCGCGCACGATGCGTTTAATTAAACGCAATTGGTCGTCGCTGTCGATTACCTGAAAATTCTCAACTAAATTAGCTTGCTGCCAGTGAGTACGTAAAAGGCGGTGGGCCAAAGAGTGAAAAGTGCCTATCCATAAATGCCTAGGACTGATACCGGTTAAGTCTTCAATACGGTGACGCATCTCTTTGGCGGCTTTATTGGTAAAGGTTACCGCTAAAATAGAGCCCGGACTGAGATGCTCTATTTGCATGAGCCAGGCAATTCGGTGAACCAATACCCGGGTTTTACCCGAGCCGGCCCCGGCCAAAACCAATTGGTGAGTCAAAGGCGCGGCAACCGCGTCGCGTTGTTCCGGGTTTAACCCGTCTAAAAGTGCTGTAACATCCATGGCGCGCAGTTTAGCAAAGCTCAATCACCCTGTATGCATTCACAGGCATATTCTATAAATTGTTTGCTTGCTCGTGCCATGACACCATTCTTTAGTGATGGATGTGTTTATGCTCTATATACTCAAGCCTATACAAATACACTACATATAAGAAAGACCCTCTGGTGCCAAGCTATAACCCTTTTTTAAAAAAAATACGCGACACCATGCCCAACATGCGCAAATCTGAAGTAAAGGTAGCCATGTATGTGTTGGAAAATCGTGACGCCGTTATTCATATGCGTATTGTGGATTTAGCACAAGAATCTATGGTGAGCGAACCCACTATCGTGCGGTTTTGCCGAGCCTTAGGTTTAAATGGTTTTCAAGAATTTAAAGTGCGCTTGGCACAAAGCAACAGCACGGTACCCAACCTTGGTCAATTTTCAATTAACAAAGATGACAGTACCGACGAGATTGTAAAAAAAGTTTTTGATACCAGCATTAGCCAAATCATGAAGGCACGCTCTTATTTAGACATAGAGCAAATCAATGCCGCAGTGCTGGCCCTAAGCAAATCCCAACGGGTTGAATTTTATGGCTTTGGCGCATCAGGTGCTGTAGCCATGGATGCCATGCATAAATTTTTTCGCCTGCAGTTTTCAGCCGTGGCTTATTCTGACCCCCACATGCAGTGCATGTCGGCTGCCACATTAAATGTAAATGATGTGGTGGTGGCCATTAGTCAAAGTGGTCGCACCAAGGATTTATTGCATGCCATGGAAGTGGCTAAAGATCAGGGAGGAAAGGTAATTAGCTTGGCCCCGCCAAATACACCGGTAAGTAATCTAGCTGATTTACCTGTTCACATTCATATTAATGAAGATACTGATGTTTTTACCCCAATGACTTCTCGTATTGCCCATTTATTGGTCATAGACAGTTTGGCGGTTGGGGTTGCACAAAAGAAAGGACCTGAGTTTTCTGAACACCTGTCTCGCATTAAAAATAGCATTGCCAGTTTGCGCCTAACCGAGCCAAGCAATAAAGCCTAATCCCTATGCATGAAGCTGGTCATTTAATCTTCTGAATGGCACATATCATCAATAATTTAGTCGCTATCCCCTGTTGAATCCTGTGGCAATAATTGCCATTATGCAGCTGCCCAAAACAATAAAAATAAGTTCTGTCTAATATGGAACAACTAAGGAAGGGATGTAATCATGGCCTCAGCCGTTGCCAGCAAGAAAAAAGCCAAGCTAGAGTTAGTGAATTTTGATACTCAAGGTAATGTTGTTGTGTGCAAAGATGCAGAAGCATCTTCTAAGTTGGTAGCCCGTCGTGCTATCGAGGCTCACCTAGAACGTAAAAACATGCAGCTTGATGATTATTGGGATATGGAAGACTAACCCCAATAGCTAAATTGTTGTGGCGGATAGCTCCGCCACTTGCTTAAGCTAATTCCTGCAGTTTTTTGCGCATGCCTAACAAGACACGACTGCTGTCTGGCTTTTGCTTGCGCCATAACTCAAAGCTAACCGCCGCCTGCCCCACTAGCATACCCATGCCATCTATTACCTTTTTAGCCCCTTGTTGCTGAGCCCACTTTAAAAAAGCAGTGGGCTCTTTTGCGTACATCATGTCGTAAGCCAGGGTGTTTTTAGCAACAGCGGCGGTTGGAATGGGCGGTAACTCGCCATTTAGACTGGCCGACGTGCCATTAATAATAATATCAAATGGCAGCGTTAAATCTTCAAACCCGCAAGCGCTAATATTGCCATAGGCTTTAAAACTCTCAGCCAAAAGTTGGGCTTTTTCAAAGGTACGATTCACCAGGGTGATTGACTCTGGCTGCTGCTCTAAAAACGGCTGCAATATACCCTTTACTGCGCCGCCTGCTCCCACCACCAGAATACGTTTACCGGTTAATTCTTCTTTGTTATTTAAAGTAATGTCCCCCACCAAGCCGGCACCGTCGGTATTGTCTCCCAGAATGCTGCCATCTTCTTGCAGCATTAAGGTATTCACCGCCTGAGCCGTTTTAGCCCGCTCGGTTAAGCGAGTAGCCAATTTAAATGCCTGCTCTTTGAAAGGCACGGTGATGTTTAAGCCCTTACCTTTGCCTTTAAAAAAATTGGTGACGGCGCTTTCAAAGCCATCTACAGGCACTAACATGGCGCTGTAAATAATATCTTGCTTGGTTTGCAAGGCAAATTCGCTGTGAATTTGTGGGCTCTTGCTGTGCTGAATTGGGTTGCCCATTACGGCATAAAGATCTGTCATGCTAACCAATCCTTTTTAATTAAAAAGTCGGTATATAATTTGGCCTCGCGACTGCCTTCTTCTGGCTCCCAGTTGTAATCCCAATGCACAATGGGCGGAAGTGACATTAAAATGGACTCTGTGCGACCGCCAGTTTGTAACCCAAAAATGGTGCCACGATCAAATACCAAATTAAATTCAACGTAACGACCACGGCGGTAACATTGAAACTTACGTTCGCGTTCGCCAAAAGACATTTCTTTGCGTTTCGCCATGATGGGTCGATACGCCTTAATAAAGTGGTCACCCACGCTTTGCATAAAGGCAAAACTTTTTTCAAATCCAGGTTCGTTTAAGTCATCAAAAAACAAACCGCCCACACCCCGTGGTTCGTTTCGATGTTTTAAATAAAAATATTCATCACACCAATCCCGATACTTTTCGAATAGACCATCACCAAATGGCTGGCATGCGTCTTTAGCGCTTTGATGCCAAAAACGAACGTCTTCTTCAAAACCATAATAAGGGGTTAAATCGAAGCCGCCTCCGAACCACCAAACAGGTTCCTCGCCTTCTTTTTCAGCCACAAAAAAACGCACGTTAGCGTGACTGGTGGGTACATATGGATTTTTAGGATGAATCACCAAGCTCACGCCCATGGCCTGAAAACTGCGTCCGGTCAATTCAGGACGGTTGGCGGTGGCACTGGCTGGCAGGGTATCGCCAAATACATGACTGAAATTAACCCCGCCTTTTTCAATAACAGCACCGTCCACCATTACTCGAGTACGACCACCGCCGCCTTGCTCGCGGCTCCAGTTTTCTTCAGTAAATTCGGCGCCGCCATCTTCTTGCGCCAACTGAGCACAAATATCATCTTGTAAGGCCAGCAAGTATTTTTTTACGGTTTCAATTTCTAACATGTTTTCTGATTTTATCCTCTGATGATGCGCGCGCTTTGCACATCAATAATACGACTGGGTGAATTTGAATGACCTAGCGGGCCCGACAAAATAAAGTCTAATTGAGGCCCTAAAAACTTATGGGCTTGAATGGCGTTTTTAACCGTCACTTGCCCAGATACATTGGCCGATGTAGACACAATGGGGCCAGCAAACTGTCTACACAAGTCCTTCACCATTTTATGATTACTTACCCGTATGGCCACAGTTGAAAACTGGCCATGAACTAATGGGTGCACTCGGTTTTTATGAGGGACTAACCAGGTAGTGGGCCCAGGCCAACTGGCTTTAAGTTTGGCCAATTGAGGCTTAGGTAAGTCGTGTAATAAAAAATCAAATTGCTCGATATCAGCAGCAATTAAAATCAAGCCTTTACTGGCATCTCTTTTTTTGAGGCTTAATAAACGCTGCAATGCCACTTCTTGCTCTGGATTACAGCCCAACCCCCAGACGGTTTCCGTGGGATAGGCAATCACCCCAGCGTTATGCAGTATTAGACTTGCTTGGTAAATGGGCCAGCGCATGGAACCTTTATATTGCTTAGAGTGTGAATTAAAAAGCGCACGTTACTATTGCTTGAAGGTAGGTGCAAGCGGATTATATTAACGAGTAACTGCCTTGATCTTGCCGAATAATTCCGTTTAATTCCAGCTCCATTAGTACCACATTTAATTCACTCACCGGCATATGGGTACGGGCCACAATTTCATCTAAATTGGCGCCATCATAATCCAATGCCTTTATTAATTTTTGCTCGCTTGGGTTCATAGTCGGTAAAACCCGAGTTTCTTTTTCAATAACGGCTACTTTCACATCATGTTGCCAACGTAATTCCTGAGCAATATGTTCCGCGCTTTCTACCAATGTTGCACCCTGGCGAATAAGATAATGACAGCCTGCCTTTTGCGGGTTGCTAACAGAGCCTGGCATGGCAAATACTTCTCGGTTTTGCTCTAACGCCTGGCGCGCAGTAATGAGTGAGCCACTCTTTAAGGTGGCCTCAATCACCAACGTGCCCATGCTTAAGCCGCTGACTATTCGATTACGCCTGGGAAAGTGCCCAGGGTGAGGCCTGCTTGATAAACTAAATTCACTTATTAAAGCGCCTTTTTCTGTTATCTCCTCACTTAATTTTTGATTTTGCTTTGGGTAAATATGATTCAAACCACTGCCCAATACTGCCAGGGTAGTGCCCCCAGAATGCAATGCACCCCGATGAGCGCTGGCGTCTATGCCCAAAGCCATACCACTGGTAATGGCTAGCCCCATATCTGTTAACTGGGTTGCCATATCATATGCTTGCTGATCTCCACTTGGGGTGGGGTAGCGACTGCCCACTATGGCCAGCTGTTCTATTTGCAAAGCTATTATTTGGCCTTTTACCATTAATAACGGTGGTGGCGTGGCAATTTGCCTCAATGCATTTGGATAGTATTCATCATGTAACGTAAGCAAGTAGTGTGAATCATCACATGCCCATAACAATGCGGTCTCTACTTCTTTGCTGGGTTTAGTCGGTGGGTATTTTTGCAAGTGGGTAATGCTTTTTTGAGAAATACCCAGGGCTTTTAGCTGCAAGGAATCTAGCTCATAAACCTGTTCGGGCTTTATGGTTTGCTTACCAATATATTGCAGGGTTTTTGGGCCGATACCCGGTGTTAAGGAGAGATTTAGCCAGGCATTGGCTGTGGGGCTATTAAATAGGCTGGTGTCCATAAATGCGTGATATCCATATCGCTATTTAAGTTTTGCGGGCCTTGGTGATAGTGCATATTGTGGTTTCTGCATTCACTCTGCTAAAACACAAGCTATGATCTCTGCACAACGCCGCTCCTTGCCATCCATGGCACCGCGTCATACCGTTCATCCTGAACGTAAAAGGCCTTAACTAATTCTAGTTAAGGCCTTCACGAATGCCACATATTAGATTTGAAATACTACGGACTTCTTACTTCATCACCCACACTTAGCGGGCGCTTAGCGCGAAGAATCAAACCATAACTGACCTTATCGAATACACGAAATAACATCATCAAACCTGCACGCTCAGCGGGCAACCTAACTTTTTTACGGGTCACACGGTCAATAATGGTACTGCCCTCTTTATAAACTGCCAAAATATTACCGGGTTCCACGTTATCTCGTTTGCCCTGGTTTATCACCACCACATTGTATTGGCCAATCTGGCTCACCCCATTCAATACTGCAATCATGCGGCCATTGATATTCTCTTTTGGAGCACTGGGCATAAAATTAGCGACTAACACTCTATCTTCAGTGGCCAATAAGCGATCCCCCACCAACACCTCTTCACGGGTGGCTGCCAGTTTTAATGTGGCCACATCACCATCCCAAGCAGTCACTTTGGCAGCACCCACTTCACGGGCTTCTAAACCTAAAACTTCACTGGTATCTGGGTCTACAAAAATTTGCCCCTTACGATAAACACCATAAGCTGATTGTGGTTCGTCTACCTCAAACCCTCTGGCATATACCTTACCGCCACCACCGGCCAAAATGCGGTTATCAACACCTGCCACCACATAAGGGGCTTTTTTCAATATTTTTGATTTTACAATTCGACTATTGATCATGAAACTTGAAATAGCCGACATGGGAATGGCCGGAATAGGCGAAGTAAGAGGGGTGATACGCGCAGATGGCATCAGAATAACCGTGCCTTGATCTTTAGGTTCAACAGAACGCTCTTTAACCGTTACTTTTACTTCTTCACCCAGATACACCAAGCCAATGACGTCACCAGGGTATATTAGGTGCGGATTGCCGATTTGCTCGTTTATTTGCCAAATCTCAGGCCACAGCCAAGCATCATCCAAGAATTTCTGAGAAATATCCCAAAGGGTATCCCCCTTTTTCACCACATATTCCACCGGGTGACCGGGTTTTAAATCAATCACTTCTGCACTGACCACACCGGCCACTAAAACTAGCGCCAATATAATGTGCTTAAAGAAGGGTTTGAGCATAGGTAATCCCTTATTTTTTATTCGTTTTGCCGAATTGATAGAAACGACATCATCATTAGATATAATAGATGAAGACAATATTAGCAGGGCCAGTGCCCTAATGACTACTAAGGCATCACAAGTTTATGGCTATCTTAGACATTTTAGAATTTCCCGACCCTCGTCTGCGCACAAAAGCCAAAGCAGTGAGCACGGTTACCGATAAAACTCGCAGCATCATAAACGACATGTTTGAAACCATGTACGAAGCACCCGGCATTGGTTTGGCGGCCACCCAGGTAAATGTTCACCAGCAAATTGTGGTGATTGATGTGAGTGAAGAAAAAGACCAGCCTTTGGTTTTTATCAATCCCAAGGTCACGGTTTTAGAGGGTGAAGCAGAGCTTATGCAAGAGGGTTGTCTGTCGGTTCCCGGTTTTTATGAAGATGTTGAGCGCGTAGAACATTGCAAAATAGAAGCGCTGGATAAAAATCGCGCGGCATTTGAAATGGAAGCACAAGGTTTGCTGGCGGTCTGCATTCAACACGAACTGGATCATCTAGATGGCAAATTATTTGTAGATTACATTTCCAGTACAAAAAGAGATCGCATTCGTAAAAAACTTGAAAAACAGCACCGAATGCAAGCCAAGCAAGCTTAAGCACACATTGCTGCCTATTCATTACCGATAACGCCAGCCCACCACATTGTAAAAACACATGAATTTAAAGGAACGCCACTTGAGAATTGTATTTGCTGGCACACCAGATTTTGCAGCCACCCACCTATTGGCGCTGCTCAAAGCCAAGCATGATGTGGTGGCGGTATATACCCAGCCCGACCGACCTGCCGGGCGCGGTAAAAAATTAATGGCCAGTGCGGTTAAGCAAGTGGCTCTTGATAAAAACATTCCTGTTTTCCAACCCGTTAACTTCAAGGCCAATGAAGACATACAGCAACTTAAAGACCTTAAGCCAGACCTGTTTATTGTGGTGGCCTATGGCTTGCTGCTGCCGCAAGCGGTATTAGATATCCCCACAAAAGCCTGCATCAACAGTCATGCCTCAATATTGCCAAGATGGCGTGGTGCTGCTCCCATTCAGCGAGCAATAGAAGCAGGTGACAGTGAAAGTGGCGTGACGGTTATGCAAATGGAGCTTGGGCTAGATACCGGCCCCATGTTGCATAAGGTGCAAACAGCCATCATGCCAGCAGATACAGGCGGCACATTGCACGACCGATTAGCGCAATTAGGCAGCCAGGCCATAATAGACGTAGCGGCCAAATATGAAAAAGGCCCGGTATTGGCCGAAGTTCAAGATGATAATTTAAGCTGTTACGCCAAAAAACTCAGCAAGCAAGAAGCCCTCATTAATTGGCACTTACCCGCCAGTGAGGTGCAGCAAAAAATTCGTGCCTTTAATCCTTTTCCCATGTGTTACACCTTATTGGGGGATAGCCGAATTCGCATATTAAAAGCCCAGGTATTTGCCAAGACCCATCAAACTATGCCGGGAACCGTATTGGAAATTAATAACATGGGCATCACCATCGCCTGTAAAGAACATGCCCTCACCTTGGAGCAAGTTCAATTACCCGGTAAAAAACCCATGATGGTGATCGACCTCTTAAATGGTAAGCACCCTTTCCAAGAAAACTATGTTTTGGCCAGCGAGCAATAAATGAGCAAACACATAAATTGCCGAGCCGCCGCTGCACTTGCCATGCTTGAAGTGGTAGACAAGCAAAAAAGCCTTACGCCTATTTTGCTGCGTTACAGCGAAAAAATTCCAAGCACCGACAAAGGCCTGTTGCAGCACATTTGCTACGGCGTAAGCCGACATTATTTTTCGTTAAATGCCCTTAGTAAAATGCTGCTGCAAAAAACCCTGCCTGAAGATGCGCGTCCCGTTCAGGCCCTTTTATGGGTGGGAATTTATCAGTTGGCTTACAGTGAAATTTCTGAGCATGCCGCCATTCATGAAACCGTAGAAGCCTGCACTCAGCTTAAGCAAGAGAAATACAAGGGAGTGGTAAATGCCGTATTACGCCGTTTTCAACGGGAAAAAGAAGCGCTTTTAGAAGGCTTGAAAAGCAGTGAAGTAACCCTTTATCAACACCCCAAATGGCTCATTAAATTACTTAAAAAAAGCTGGCCAGATCATTGGCAGAACATATGTGAGCAAGCCAATTTACAAGCCCCAATGTGTCTAAGGGTAAATACTCACAAACAAGATAAAAGCAAGTACTCGCAAACCCTTAAGGATAACAATATAGAGGCGTCTCCTGGAGAGTTAGCACTTACATCTATTTATTTAGACCAACCTATGGATGTATTTGATTTACCCTCTTTCAGCCAAGGCAGTTGCAGTGTTCAGGACGAGGCAGCACAAATGGCAGCACTGCTGCTTAAGCCTCAAAAAGGGGATCGCTTGCTGGATGCTTGCAGTGCACCGGGGGGCAAAACTTGCCATTTATTAGAAGCGGTAAATGGTGAGGCGGATTTAACCGCTATGGATTGCGATGAAAAACGTTTAAGCCGAGTACATGAAAATTTAGAGCGACTAGGCTTTACTGCAAAAACCTTGGTTGGGGAAGCTCAGCACCCAGAAACCTGGTGGGACGGCCAAGCATTTGATCGCATTTTATTAGATGTCCCCTGCAGCGCCACTGGCGTGATTCGTCGCCACCCAGACATTAAGTTGCTGCGCCAAAAACAAGATATTGATAACCTTGCCGCCTTGCAGCTTGAGATACTTAAAAAAGCGTGGCAAATGTTAAAACCAGGCGGCAGTTTGCTGTATGCCACTTGCTCTATTTTGCCCATGGAAAACGCCCACAATATTGAGGCATTTTTAAATATGCAGGCAGATGCTCAATTGCAAAATATTCAATTAAACAGTGGTATCGATACTGGTTTTGGTTGGCAGTTATTTCCAAACGTCCAAAGCCATGACGGATTTTTTTACGCCCTTTTGCAAAAAAGTGGCGACTAAAGCGTGAAGCAATAAAAAGAGACAGGGAATGAAAATAATTATTCTGGGCGCCGGTCAAGTAGGCGCCACCCTTGCAGAGCATCTTGCCACCGAAGGCAATGACATTACTGTGGTGGACACCGACGGTGAGCGTTTAAAAGAATTACAAAACCGCCTGGATATTCGTACCGTACGCGGAAAGGCCTCTTTTCCCGAAGTATTGCGCCAAGCCGGTGGCGACGATGCCGACATGTTAGTAGCTGTCACCAACAGTGACGAAGTGAACATGATCGCCTGCCAGGTGGCCCATTCCATTTTTAAAACCCCTACAAAAATTAGCCGCATTCGTGCCCAAGAATACATTCAACACAAAGAGTTATTTGGTAATCAGGGTGTGCCCATCGATGTATTTATTAGTCCAGAACAAGTGGTCACCAATTATATAAAGCGCCTTTTGCAATTCCCTGGTGCTTTGCAGGTATTGGATTTTGCCGACAAAAAAGTCATGTTGGTGGGCTCCAAGGCTTATCACGGTGGCCCGCTGGTGGGGCAAGAACTTAAGTTTTTGCGCGAGCATTTAAAGAGTGACGTGGATACTCGGGTAGCGGCGATTTACCGTCGCGGCCAAGCCATTCAGCCACAGGCCAATACGGTTATTGAAGTGGACGATGAAGTGTTTTTCATTGCCGCCAAAAAAGATATTCGTACGGTAATGGCCGAATTACGCCGCACCGAAGCCCCTTATAAACGTGTGATTATTGCCGGTGGCGGTAACATTGGCGCACGCTTGGCGCTGGCGTTAGAGCCTTTTTATAATGTTAAGTTAATTGATCACAACCGTGACCGCTGCATACGCTTGAGTGAAAAAGTACGCAGCAAAACCATTATTATTAATGGCAGCGCCACCGACAAAGAACAGCTACTAGAAGCCAACATTGAAAATACCGACGTTTTTTGTGCCCTCACCAACGACGACGAAGTAAACGTCATGTCATCCATGCTAGCCAAGCAATTGGGGGCACGTAAAGTATTAACCCTCATCAATAAAGCCCAATACGTGGATTTAGTTCAGGGTGAAGGCATAGACATTGCCATAACCCTGAACATTTCCCTAACCCTAACCCTGTAACCCTAACTTTTACTTATTTTTTTACTTATTTCGTGATTTGAGTGACTTTTTTTCCC
>PJEL010000551.1_pt1 | contig 43969 bp, 30 predicted proteins | sample 1853271 | NCBI WGS metagenome assembly PJEL01 (sample SAMN08108733, study PRJNA415343) | Invertebrate metagenome, whole genome shotgun sequencing project. | host: Globobulimina | place: Sweden: Gullmar Fjord | collected 2015-08
TTTTCTAAACCAACTAAGGTATTATTTGCACCATGTAGGTAAGCTAGTGGCTCATGACCGTTTGATGATTCTAATTCTTCACCCGCTTCATTCTTAAGGGTGTAGTGAAAGTGAGCAACGGTTTTATCAGCAATATTCATAGTAATCTCTTCTTTTTAATACTTCTAAGTAACAATAAACTAAATTTATGGCGAGCAGTTTACCCTGCTTTACTCACTATTTAAAAGGATTTATGCCCATAACAGTAGGATAACCACACTAAGCACTATCAAGAACATGCCGATATATTCTTTTATTGTTATTGTTTCTTTAAATACGCGGTAGGTTAATGCCAAAGTAATAAAGAACTCAACCTGCCCTAATGCTTTGACATAAGCGGCATTTTGATAACTCGCGGCAGTAAACCAACCAATGGAGCCGAGTACACTGGTTATGCCAACAAATAAACATAAGCGCCAATGTTTTAGCATTAATGGTAACTGCGATTTATCTTGAATATATACATAAATAAGTGAAATAACTGATTGTACTGTGATCATAAATACAAGTGTTACAGCCGCACTCACAACTAAGTCGGTATTTAATGCCAAACTTGATTCACGAATCAGCAAAGTAGTTATGGCTAAACCTAGACCCGCAGCTAAGCCGTAACCCATTCCTATGAGTCCTTGTGAGTCAGCTAAAATATCTCTAAGGTTAAATTTAACTTTAGAGACTAAGAATACACCAACGACCCCCACGACAACACTAAACCAACCTAAACCCGAAAGTGTTGCGCCAAAAACTATCGCGCCTACAATCGCCACTTGAATTGCTTCTGTTTTAGCTAAGCTGGTAGCGACGGCGAAATTACGGTACCTAAACGCTGCCACTAAACATGCTGTACCCCATATCTGCATGACACAGGCAATTAAAGCGTACTGTAAAAAGTCATTGTTTAATGTTGGTACTGTCACTTCCCTAAAGTCGAGCATCCACCACAGATAAGCCCAGGCGAACGGTAAAGCATAAAAATAACGTACTCCGGTTGTCGCCATTGAGTTGAGCTTACCCGATAACTGCTTTTGTCCTGCTGTTCTTACCGCCTGCATAGTTGCGGCTAATAATGTAAAATAAATCCAAGTTTCCAAAGATCTTTCCTTCTTTATAAAGTTTACAAATTAAATGTTTAAATAAATGTTTAGATAAATGTTTAGATAAATGTTTAGATAAATGTTTAGATAAGTGTTTAGTAAATGCTTTTATGCGCTACAGAATTACTCATTCGTAATAAGCTGCTAACTGACTGCTTCAGTAGCAAATCGATATTGTTTATCTAGGCTACTAACACCTAAGCCACTCAGTTTATTAACCTTGATTTGAACACCAATACGTTCCTTTAACGCATCAACATGGCTGATAACACCTATCATTTTGCCACTGGCATTTAAATTATCGAGCGCATCAAGGGCAACTTCGAGGGTATTATTGTCTAAAGTACCAAAACCTTCATCAAGAAACAGTGAGTCAATACTGGTTTTATTACTGACCAGATCAGACAATGCTAATGCCAGCGCTAAACTTATCAAGAAGCTTTCACCACCCGATAAGGTCTTAATATCACGCGCAGTATCGCCTTGCCAGGTATCAACAACTTCAAGTGCTAAAGTATCACTTTGTTGACACTGCAACTGATATCGACCATATAAGCGCTCTAGTTGTACATTGGCTAAATACACTAAATTAGCCAATGTTAAGCCTTGGGCAAATTTTCTAAATTTTGCGCCATCAGCAGAGCCTATTAAAGCATTTAAGTGGCTCAAATCATCTAAGTCAATCTGCGCTTTTTTGATTTGTTCAAGCAAAGATTGTTGCTGAGATTTATTAGCTTTGTCCTGACTTATTTGTTGACTAAATTGACCTATTTTTTGCTGGCATTGCTTGAACTGTTCTGACAGTTCCTCAAGGTCTTTTGATACCAATTCTTCGTTAAATTCTTCCGCGCCACTCTCACTTAACTCAAGCTTTATCAGGCTTAATTCAGCAGCGGATTTTTCCCCTTGGGCAATCAATATTTGTGCTTGCTTTTTACTGTCACTGATCTCATTAGCAAGCTTATTAAGTTGCTGTACTTTCTCCGGGCTAAGTAACGCCAAGAGTACCTGAGATTCATCACTAAACTCACTGGCAGCTAATAACTGTTGCCATGAGTTATTAGCACTATCATTTTGCTTAGTGGTATTTTCTAACTGTGACTTTATGGTACTTAACTGGCCTTTATTCTCCTGTTGAGCCGAAATTCCTTGTTGATAAAGGCGCTTTGACTCCTCAAGGGCTTTATCACTTGCTTCTCGTGAAGAAATTATACTTTCTATCAATATAACAGTGTCTTGCAGGTTAGCATCGTTTATTCCAACCTCAACAAAACATGTAACACGTAACTTTTTTTGCGTTGTTATTTCAGTTTCTTGCTGATCAATTTGTGTTTTTGTCTGATCATGCAAACTCTGCTGCTGCTCAGTTTTCTGCTTTAACAAACCTAACTGATGTTCTACGTTGGTTAAGTGCTCTTGTGCCGCTTGATTGTTGCTTAACGTTTGCAAGTATTCTTGACCTTTCTGCTCCGCCAAAACCAACCAGTTATCATCAATACAAATAGACTCTAACTGGGTGTTTATACCTTCTGCTAAATGTGCGGTTGGCAGTGGAATATCAGCGGTAATACCTGTCGTCTGAATGTCAGCTAATAATTGCCTATTTAGCGTGACAATGACTTGTTGCGCTTCTACTAAATCAGTGTCAATTTTCATCTTAGTTTCACGCTGAGAATTGCCCTGCTCTTGCAGTAAATTAACTTGGTTTATCTGACTGGATAATTGCTTATCACCAAGAGTTATCTGCTCACTGTTTTGTTGCTGAATCTGCTCGTTTTCTTGTAGTAAATTTTGTAAAGAAGTTACCTCTTCAAGTTGATGAGCAATAGCATTTAATTGCTGAATTAACTGTTGCTCTACATCAGCATTAGTTAACAAAAACTGTTGTGTATTTTGGCTTTGACCTACATTATCTTTTAGCAACTGATTTAGATTTAGTGACTGCCAGTTTTGTCCGATATTTTGTTGTTCATTGGCAATGTCTTGCAGCCTGTTTTGACGATTCGACAAGCGTTCTGTTAATTGCGCGTGTGCCTTGCTCAGTGCTTTCCCCTGCTTTTCTAATGCTGCTAATTCATCATTAATGAGTGATAAGCGCTGTTGATGTTCGTTACTATCAAGTGCTTGATAAGCATTTATCGCTGGGTGTTCAATAGATCCACACAAAGGACAAGCCTCTTCGGGTTGAAGCTTTTCTCTGTGTTCACTGAGCGCCATAATAGTTTGTTGTTGAGCAAGTAAAGTTTCTACATCTTTCTTCTGTTGATTATTAATGCTATAACGCTGACGTAACTGTTTTAACTCTTGCTCTGTCGTTGTTAGCTTTTGCTTCTCGGTTGCTTGTTGTTCTGACAGCGATTGCTGCTCTTGTAGCAATACATGAAAGCGTTGTGCTAATTGCACTGATTGTTTTAACGCTAATTGTTGGTTTTGATTATCAACAATGGCTTGGTTAAGATCATGGCCGGTTAACTCAGCGCTACCACCCTGTGCACGATTAGCTAGGATAACCTGCGCAGTTTGGTTATTTTTCAGCTGTTGCTGAACCTGTTCAGCCAAAGCTTGCTGCTGGTTATATAACTGCTGTAATTGCCCTTCGCTTTGCGCGATCTGCTGCTGATGCTTTTCTTGTTTAGCGACTAAATCAAACAAAGTTTTCTCAACTTTATTTTGCTCGCTCAATAAACCCTGTACATTTGACTGCTGATGGTAAAGTTGCTGAAATTGATTTTTCCATAAGGGTAACTTTTCTGGCAGCTGTTTTAGCGTCTGTCCCTTAGCTAAGTACTCCTGCTGTTGGCTAACGGTATTTAAGGCATTTTGTTTCTCTACTTGTGCGGCAAGTGACGCTTTAGCATTAGCACTTAACTCTTGGCTCTGCATGGCGAGAGTATTTCTAGTCACCTCCAACGCACTTTTCTGATGAGTAATCGCATGATCAAGCGGTTGGATCTTATCCTGCAACATTTGCTCAATGATTTTACGTTCGGCTTCTTCTTTGGCTTGCTGTTGCTGTAATGTAGATAATGCCTGGTCACTTGCTAACACGGTTTGTTCAATCTCTGCTAATTTCTCTGTTTGATCAGCAAGATCTTTCAAGGTTTTCTGATGCTGCTCTAGGTTATGCAGCATTTTTTCAAAAGGCGCTCTCAGTGGCTCAGCCAATGTCGACTGCTTGAGTAAATCAAGATCAGCTTTTACTTGCTGCTCTTGTGATTCTACTGCCGTTAGCTGTTTTATTGCTGATTGTTGTGCCTGCTCATTAGCATTAAAGCTTGCACACCAAGTCTTAACTTTTTGCGCCTGCTGTAATTGCTGGTTTAACAGCTGCTCTTCACTACTGCTTTGTTGCAACTGCAGTTCAAGGGCTTTTACTTGCTCATCGTCAAGCAAGGTAACACCTTGGCTTTGTGCTTGTAATAGCTTTAACGCTTCACTCGCGCTACGGTGATTATCAAAAACTTGTTTTGAAATGTCACCGTAAACCTCAGTACCAGTAAGTTGCTCCAACAGCTGCGCTCTTTCATTAGCAGGCGCATTTAAAAATGCCGCGAATTCTCCCTGTGAAAGCATCATAGATTTTGTAAAGCGCGAAAAATTGAGTCCGGTTAAATCGCTAATATCACCCCGAACTGTTTTTAACTTATCGGATAATATGGTGCCATCAAGCTTTGCAAGCTCGGCAACTGGCTCTAGCAAATTGCCATCTAACTTATTACGTGCCCGTTTCTGACTCCAAAAAGCACGGTAACCTTGCCCTTTCACTTCAAACTCGACTTCAGCCATGCAATGGCTCGTATGGCGGGTCATCAATTGATTTTGCTTTTTAGATACCGTTAAACGAGGGGTTTGGTGATATAACGCTAAACAAATAGCATCAAGAATAGTGGTTTTACCCGCGCCGGTTGGTCCGGTAATTGCGAACAAGCCATTATTATCAAAAGGCGCTTCACTAAAATCTATTTTCCAACTGCCTTTGAGGGAATTGATGTTTTCAAAACGTAAACTTAATATTCTCATGAATCTTGTTGCTCTGTCTGTTCAACATCATCAACGGCTACTGAACTTTCTGCGTCTGTAGTAGCACTACTATTTTCTTGGTGATTAATGATTTGATCCTTTGTTCCAGCTTTATCCAACTGGTTTGTTAACTCACTGACACGACTTGCTTGACTGATTTGCTCTGCTGTTTGTGCAAATAATAATTTTAGTCGTGCCTTACGGGTCAGTTCATCTTCTGTTTGCCAATCTAGTTGGGATAAACGCGAATCAAATACCTCACTTAGGGACAACTCACTTAAGGTGCTATTATCTTGCTGTGACAGTTGTGCTTGTCTACGTTTACGCGCTTTTTTACATCGACGAACGAGTAACACTTCAAAAGGCATATCTACGCATAGTTCACTCACACGCTGCGATAAATCACTTAAGTGATCACCATTATCAATCTCTATATCAAGCCAAGCTTTGCTAGGAGATAAACCACTTACTTGTGCTTCTGTATAGCTATTAAACGCTACTAAGGTATCGTTCAAACTTTGCTCTAATGCATCAACAGAGGTTTTTACCATGTACAAAGGCTGGAAACATGGCACGATAAGATCAGTAACTTGAGAAAGCTTGCCAGAGGAAAACTCAACCATTAACACACGTTTATCTTGTTTCGCTTCATCAAAGCTAAGTGGAATCGGTGAGCCGCAATAACGAATATGTTCTGATTTTGCTATTTGTTGAGCGCGATGAATATGACCAAGGGCGATATAATCAGCTGCCGGAAAGGCACTAGCGGGAAACGCTTCTAACGATCCAATATAAATATCTCGAACAGAATCACTTTTACTATCGCTGACAGAAACGCCTAATGCCGTTAAGTGACCAGTGGCAATAATAGGTACAGTACAGCCCTGCTCTTTTTCTACCATGTTAGCCAGTTTCTGTGCATATTGATACAAAGTTTGGTAGTGATCGCTTATAGCTTGTTGTAAGTTTTGTTGTTTATCACTTGCCGACTGCCCTGCTCGGCTTTTAATAACATCACGAGGGCGAACAAAAGGTATTGCGCAAACAATGGCACTGACATCTCCTGCTTGATTATTAAGCGGAAAAACTTGTTGGTTTAATACTGATTTTTCTTGGGCTACATCATCCATCGTTGCAGGTATAACATGGGTAATAACTCGGGTAGATAGACTGGCTAATACAGATTGAGATTCAGCCAACATAGCTACTGAGTCGTGATTTCCAGCTAAAATAATAAGTTGGCAACTGGTCAGGTGCAATTTTGAAATAAAATCAAAATACATTTCTCGGGCATAACTTGGCGGCGTAGAGGTATCAAAAATATCGCCAGCGACAATAATGGCATTAATTTCGTGCTGACTTACTTGAGCTAAAAGCCAAGTTAAAAACTGTTGATGTTCTTTAGCACGGCTTTTGCCGTAAAAGTACTGGCCAAGGTGCCAGTCAGAGGTATGGATAATGCGCATAAGGCAGGAGAAAACTGTGCAATGAAGAATGGTCTTTAGTTTACCTGAACGATTATATTAAGCTATGGAAAATATTTTTGTTATTAGGATTTCACCCATAAAAAAGGGTAACTTTCGTTACCCTTTTGCTGTTAACTCAACCTTGAATCAACTCTTTAAGTTAACAATTCAATGTTGAGTCGTTCTATAGAATATTACTGTGGTGTTGCTTTCACGTTTAACGTAACACCTGAAGCTGCAGAGTAACCATAAATATCAACATACCAAGTACCTTTTGCTGGTGTGGTAAAGTTACAGGTTTCATTGTTACCATTTTTATATGGACGACAATCGTAAGTAGACGATGTTGACTGCTTACCATGGGTAACATACAAGTCTGCATCACCACTACCGCCAGAAAGCGTAACAGCTAAATCAGCATAACCTTCAACTAACTCAAAGGTATAGCGTGTCCAAGCACGTCTTGAAACAGAGATATCACTCACTGTGTTATCAATTGGCTGTGCAGTATTTCCGCCACCTGTACTTGGCTCAGTGTAACTCGCTGTTAAGTTAACACCAGTAAAGTCACTGTAAGCTTTTAGTCTTACATAGTAAGTACCACCTTCTTGTGTACTTGCACACGACTCAACATTACCTGATCTGTATGGACGACAGTCATAAACACTATCGGTAGGAGCAGCGCCAAACTTCACGTATAAATCTGCGTCACCATTACCACCAGTAGTTGAAAAATTGATATCAGTTGCGCCAACAGGAACTTCCATAGTGAACACTAGTTCATTGCCAGTAGTTGCTGATAAATCAGTTTTCACAACACCATTTTCAAGAACGCTATCATCTGGCGTTGTACCACCGCCACCACCGCCGGTGCCACTTCCATCACAGCCATTAGCCGTAATATAATCAATTGCATCTTTGGTTTGTGCTAGACCGTAACCAAACTTAACATCACGACCTGCAGCACCAAGATCTTGCGCGCTAGCATTAAGCACATTACGAATCTCTACGTTTGTACACGTTGGATGATGACTCCACACAAGAGCTGCAACACCAGCAACATGAGGTGATGCCATTGAAGTACCACTCATTTTACCATAATTACCGGCACCAATATTAATGCTAGCACTTGAGCCTAAGTTATTAAGCATAGCGGCACCATCAGTATCAGATACAGTAACACTTGGGATGTTTGTAGCGTTAGAAGTACCTAGAGTACCACCAAAACCGCCAGCAACATTATTATAAAGAATTGCGCCTACACCACCACTGTCTTGACACGCTTTAACTTTATCGTGAAAAGAAATACTACCACGGGCAATTAAACAAACATTGCCTGCAGCGCCAGAATCCATAGATTCACCAGTACCGAAGTTATAAAGGCTAGCAGTAACTGAACCTTGGTTTTCCATAGCATTAGCGCTGTATCCAGTATTTGCTACTGAAACTTCAACGACAGAGCCTAAACCTTCTGGGTAAGTAGAATAAACATCAACACCTGGACCAGAAATTTCAACTTGACTGTTCTTTTGTGAGAAATCAGCTAATGCTTTGCTACTATCAATAGCCGCCACAGACATAACTGAGTCATATGAAGCTGGGTAACTTTCTACATCTGTTGTGCTTGTTGCAACACCATCATTACCCGCAGCGGCGATAAGTAATACACCTGCGTCATAAGCTGCTTGGATGCCATTTTTTTCACTAACACTTGAGCCAGTACCGCCTAAACTCATGTTTATCACATCAGAGCCATTGCTAACACAGGTATTAATTGCGCTAACTAAATCAGATGAATAACCCCAGCCTGATTCATTAAATACTTTAACAATATGAAGGTTTGGATCACTACTGATAACACCGCGAACACCAATACCATTATTTAGCGCTGCAATTGTGCCCGCTACGTGAGTACCATGAGGTCCGCCATGATCATACCAGTTACCAGTACCACTATTGTTAGTACCATTAACAGTGCCGCCTTGTGCGCCAATATCTTCATGTGGAAGATCTAAGCCAGAGTCAATTATACAGATTTTTTTACCACCTGAATTTGCTGAAGCAATTGAATCATCAACTTGATCAGCCTGTACCATTGCAATGCCGTATGGCGAGCTTTGAGCCATAAACCTACGTGGTAAATCTTCTTCAACATATTCAACATTATCATCAAAAGTCATTGCCAATGCATCACTGTCTGATAATTCAGCACTGATCATACTGATATTTGGGTATACACCGCTAACTTTTGCACCTAAGGTTTTCAGTTTTCGCTTAATAGCAGTAACTCTTACCGTTGCTGCTGGGTTTGCCATATCACTGGCAGGTGAAAGGTTACTTGGTGATACTTGACCATCTGATTGAGTGTTAGCGTATTGCGCATTACCATTTTGCTTATATTTAATAATAAAACGTTTTGCTAACGGCGAACTTGCAGCTGCCGATAAAGGGTGATCAGTATTTTGAACACCTGCTGGTTGAGCCGCATAAAGCGCTGTTGATATTGATAAAGACAATAGGCTAGCTGTTGTTAGCATCACCTTAGCTTTTGGTATCTTATTAATTGACATGTATATTTCCTAATAGTTTAGTTATATTTTTTGTTATTTTCTACGAGTAATATTTCTTGGTGACATGCACCATGAAACATTACATTAACATCAAACACCTAAAAGCTACAAATTTGTTACATGAATTAATTTACAGTGGGCTGGTCAACTGATAAAAACGGTGTTAAAAAGACAACTTAATAATTATAAAAATAAAAAGCAGGAATCTTAATGAGTCAATTTATAGGGGTATTTGATAATGCATTGCCCGATGAACTTTGCGATAGAATAATTCATCGCCATCAAACCAGTGAGAATGTGCCAAGAGGTCGAGTTGGCAACGGTGTGATGATAGATCTTAAAGATAGTCATGATATCACTATGGTTGAAAAAGATTGGCAAGCCGTGCAGATGGAGATCATAAATGCCAGTTATCCCCATGTAAAAGCTTACCTAACAGAGCATTATATGGCATTAATTTCAGCATTAAACCCAACCGTTAATCACCCTGAAACCGGTAAGCCCACGTCTGTCACTAAAGAAAATTTTGAAACGGTTGGTAAGCCCTACCTAGATCAATTAATTCAATATGTTTTTTGTTATGACAAATTTACCGCGCAGCGATATGAACAAGGTGTTGGCGGATATCATTATTGGCACTCAGAAATATTTCCGCAACTTCCGCACAATAAACCATTACACCGAGTATTGGCTTTTTTATATTACTTAAATGATGTTGAAGAAGGTGGCGAGACTGAGTTCCATTATCAAGGGATTAAGACCAAACCTAAAAAAGGCACATTAGTTATTTTTCCTGCCGGATTTACCCATACCCATAAAGGACATGTACCGCTATCAGATGAGAAGTATGTGGTTACCTCATGGTTAATGTACAACAGAGCTGAACAGCTTTATGGTAAAAAGTAGGAAAAGGTTCAATAAGCTTACCAGCAGGAGTTGAGTATGGAAACACTAAGAGAGCTTATAGCAACGCTTATTTTTATAATTGGAGCACTGCTTTTCTTTTCAATTTTTGGAGAGTTTCTTTGGGCAAACTTCTTTGCTGGCATTACTTGTTTTCTAATTGCCTACTTTATTTGGCCAAGTAAAAAACGCGGTCATCGAGAGCAAGATAACAGCTTTATTGATATACTTGAACTTGTCATTGAGTTTCCTGTTGAAGTAATTATGTGGGTATTTAGGCTGTTTACACGCGTATTCCGCAGTAAAGATGGCAGCTTAGACATAGATATTGATTTGTAGTCATGCTTGCTTCGACTTTCATATTTGCACTACCGCGCTTGCCAACAACAATTACCGTGCCTGCTTTAACAACGGCTTTTCACTGCAAAGGATTGCTGTTTGTTCCCTTCCTTTTAGTCTCAATATCTAACGAATATAGGGGTAAGATCAATATTTCTGTAAAAACTCGCTTTATAATGAGTTGGTAATTTATGTCATATATACTGATATTTTAAAATAAACGATTGATAATTCGGCGTGTGGTATGCAATTCAACACACAATTCCATTTCCCACAATCAATGGTAACATTGATTTGTTAGTTTAAAGGTAAATATAATGAGTGAAAAAAAGACGTTTTTGTCTGACATTGAAATAGCACGTGCGGCAAATAAATTGCCTATCGGCGATATAGCCAAAAAATTAGATATTTCACTAGATGAAATAGAGCAGTATGGCAAAGATAAAGCCAAATTAACGCCAGAGCTAAGTGAGCGCATTAAAAACCGTCCTGACGGTAAACTTATTTTAGTTACTGCAATTAACCCAACTCCTGCAGGTGAAGGTAAAACTACAACCACCATAGGTTTAGGTGATGCTTTAAACCAAATAGGTAAAAAAGCGGTTGTTGCATTACGTGAGCCTTCATTGGGTCCATGTTTTGGTATGAAAGGTGGTGCTGCTGGTGGTGGTCAATCTCAAGTTATTCCAATGGAAGATATTAATTTACATTTCACTGGTGACTTCCACGCAATTGGTTTAGCACATAACTTGTTATCTGCAGCTATTGATAACCATATGCACCAAGGGAATAAACTCAATATAGACCCACGCCGCATCACTTGGAAACGTGTAATGGACATGAATGACCGTGCACTTCGTCAAGTAAATGTTGGCTTAGGTGGTCCAGGCAACTCTATCCCTCGTGAATCAGGTTTTGATATCACTGTTGCTTCTGAAGTTATGGCGATTTTCTGCCTTGCAAATAATTTAGCTGAGTTGAAAGAAAAACTAGGTGATATCGTCGTTGCTAATAACTATGACAAACAGCCAATTACTGCCCGCGAAATTGGTGTACATGGCGCCATGACAGTACTTCTTAAAGACGCAATTAAACCTAACTTGGTGCAAACATTAGAGCATACCCCAGCGTTTGTACACGGTGGCCCTTTTGCCAATATCGCTCACGGCTGTAACTCAGTTACGGCAACTAAACTTGGTATGAAGTTAGCCGATTATACTGTGACTGAAGCGGGTTTTGGTGCCGATTTAGGTGCTGAAAAATTCCTTAACATTAAATGTCGTAAAGCAAATATCAAGCCTGATGCTGTGGTTATTGTAGCAACGATTCGCGCACTGAAATTACACGGTGGTGTTGAACTAGCTGACTTAGGTAAAGAAAATGTTGCCGCGGTTGAAGCTGGCGTAGAAAACTTACGTAAACACATTGAAAACGTACATCAGTTCCATTTACCTGCCATTGTTGCCATCAATAAATTTGTAACTGATACTGACGAAGAAGTTCAAGCTGTAAGTGATAAGTGTGATTACTTAGGTGTTAAAGTTGTTACAGCTAATCACTGGGCAGAAGGTGGTAAAGGCGCTATTGAATTAGCTAATGAAGTGGTTGATTTGTGTGAAAACCACAAAACTGACTTCCAATATTTGTACGAAGATGACATGCCGTTATGGGATAAAGTTAAAACCATCGCTCAAAAAATCTATGGTGCAAATGATATTTTAGGTGATAAGAAGTTACGAGCTCAGTTCAGAGAATTAGAAGCTCAAGGCTATGGTAACTTGCCTGTTTGTATGGCTAAAACACAATACTCGTTCTCAACCGATCCTGGCTTACGTGGTCGTCCTTCAAACTTTGACATTCCGTTAAAAGAAGTTCGTCTTGCTGCGGGTGCTGGCTTTATTGTGGTATTAGCCGGTGATGTAATGACTATGCCTGGTTTACCAAAAAAACCAGCTGCTGAAGTAATTGATATAAACGAAGCAGGTCAAGTTGTTGGTTTATTCTAAATAATAGTAATAACTAACAATATAAACGCAGACAGGTTTTATACCTCTCTGCGTTTTTTGCTATAAGACTTCGCCAAAAGGCTATTTTTGTTTGCAGTCTTCCTATAGAATCCCAATGCTATTTTTACTTAGTAAACCTTCCCGAAAGGTAAATGCAAAAATATAACTAGCTGCTATACCCAAGCTACCTTAAAATGCAGGATTCAGCTGGAATTAGAAACGCCTTTAGACAAGGTATTGATTGTAGGTAATAGTTATTCTATTGTCGAAATCAATAACGATGTATAAAGCGTTTCTAAAACAGCCATTCTGGGACGTCTGAGCAAATCACGTTCATCGTTATGTAGTTCATTAAGGGAACAACCATTAATGAAATACACGTCTTGAACTTGAATCGCTCAGTCGTCCTGAAACGAGCATTTTCAGGTGGCTTGGGTATATACTTTCCTATTCCTTTCTAAAGTGACACCAAATAAATGAATGATAAAACAGTAGTAACTCACAACGGTAATTTTCATGCAGATGATGTTTTTAGCATCGCTGCCATTAAGTGCATTTTCCCTGCTTTTAAACTAACACGAACACGTGATCTCGAACTTATTAACAAGGCTGACATTGTCATTGATGTGGGTGGTGAATATGACGCTGAGAAAGGCCGTTTCGATCATCATCAACGTGGTGGAGCGGGTCAACGAGAAAATGGCATACCCTACTCTTCTTTTGGTTTGATTTGGCAGAAGTATGGTTTAGATATATGTCAGGGTAATCAAGAAGTCGCTACTTCTGTGGATACTGGCCTAGTCTCGGTAATTGATGCCATTGATTGTGGTCATGTTGAAGGTGTTTCAACGGGTGTCAGCCTTAGCCATACTATTTCAATGTTTAATCCAACTTGGCAGGAAGATAGTCACTTTGATGACTGTTTTGATGAAGCCGTTGATTTTGCTTCGCGTGTATTAACGCGATTCATTGCCTCTGCGAGCGGCGGCATAAGTGCTAAATCAATTGTTGCTACAGCGATTGAGAATGCAGCAGATCCAAGAGTTATTGTCCTAGAAAAGTACACCCCATGGAAAAGAACAGTTCACGCCTTATCAGATGAGGCTTTGTATATGGTCTACCCATCATCATCGGGTCAATGGCGAATTCAAACCGTACCTGCAGAGTTAGGCTCGTTTGAAGATAGAAAACCATTACCTAAGCAATGGGCTGGTTTATCTGATGATGCACTTAAAGAAGTAACAGGTCTTTCTGATGCTATGTTCTGTCATAATGGTTTGTTTATTGCGGGCTGTGAGTCATTTGAAAGTACCATGAAAATGGCCGAGATGGCACTGGCAGAATAAAGAACGATCTAAAACCTAAACTCTGCAATCAAATTAATTGGAGTAGCTGTGAATATTGAAATTCTACAAGATCCTGACAAGGAAGTTATTGATTACCTTGATAAAAAAATTGCAGAGTTTAATTGGGCTAATTGGGAGGTCAGTGAAAGGCTTCCTCTTGCCGTGCAAGTTAAAAATGATCACGGCGAAATGATTGCAGGCGCAGCGGGTAGAACATTTGGTGATTGGTTACAATTAAGCACTTTGTGGGTTAGTGAAGAATTACGCGGTCAAGATGTTGGCAGTAAATTGTTAGCTGAGATGGAAGCTTCAGCTAAATTGCGCGGCTGCACTAAGTGCCTATTAGACACACTAAACTTCCAAGCGATGCCCTTTTATGAAAAGCACGGCTATAAAACGCAGTGGGTTCAGCAGGGATATCCTAAAACAGGCTGTAAGTATTTTATGGTTAAAGCGTTATAGCGAGCCATATTGCTGTTTTAACATTGTTTGTTCAGCGTAGAAAAACTATTTAGTCGAATTGGTTAAGACTAAGCTCATCCAATTCGACTAATTTAATTTAACTAAACTGCAGCAATATCCACTGAAACTACCTTATACTCTGGGCACTTGGTATGTTTATCTGTCACATCACCTGTCACTCGGTTTATCATCAGTTCAGGGAAGTGGAAGGTGGTAAATAATATACCAGCGCTAACCTTGTCACTAATTTCAGCTTTTAATTCTATTTCACCGCGAGCTGAAAAGAGTTTAACTTGAGATTGATCTTTTATACCTTTAATTGAAGCATCACCTGGGTTAATCAATAAAACATCTTCGCTGACTATTATTTCATTGGCCGTACGTCTAGTCATAGTACCAGCATTATAATGCTCAAGATTACGACTTGTGGTTAAAATGAAAGGAAAGTCTGCGCCGTGTTCAAGTACTTCAGTACTTTCTTCAAACTCATAAAAGATAAACTTTCCTAAACCACGAGTAAAACCTTCTTGGTGTAGTATTTGGGTATCTGTACCATCTTTGGCAACCGGCCACTGTAGGCCATTTTCACCCAAATTATCCCAGGTAATACCTGCAAAAAACGGTACTACGTCAGCGATTTCTTGCAGCATAGTATCAGCAGCGTAGGTTGCTTGTGGGTGACCAAGTGCATTCATCATTTCAACAATAATTTGGCCGTCAGTTTTACAGCCTTTTTTAGGTGTAACAGCTGCATTTACTTTTTGTACTCGGCGCTCACCATTAGTAAAGGTACCATTTTTCTCTAAAAAGCTACTTCCTGGCAGTACCACATCGGCCATTTTAGCGGTTTCAGATAAGAAGATTTCTTGTACTACCAATAACTCTAAATTAGATAAACTTGCCACTACATGCTTTTGGTTCGGATCGGTTTGTACAACATCTTCTCCCATGATCCATAACGCTTTTAAATCACCCGCTAAAGCAGCATTAAACATTTCTGGTATTTTATAACCGTTTGCTGTTGGCCATGGCGTAACACTATCAACTAGACCATCTTGAATACCGTAATGTTCTTGGTAATATGCACTGTTTTTATTATCTTCTACTTCAAAGTAACCTGCTCCTTGATGTGGCTGACAGCCCATATCCGCAGCACCCTGAACATTGTTTTGGCCACGTAATGGGTTCATACCGACACCTTGGCTACCAATATTACCGGTTAGCATCACTAAATCAGCAATACACATGATAGCTCGACTACCTTGTGAATGTTCTGTCACCCCTAAACCATGAAAACTCATCGCTTTGTTAGCTTTGGCATAGGCTATAGCGGCTTCTTTCACTAAAGCTTTATCAACGCCAGCTATCGATGCTAATTCATCAATATCAAGCGCCATGATAGCTTGAGAATAACTTTGGTATTCTTCCGTTCTGTTGTTAACAAAATTTTCATCAACGGCGTTTTCACTGATGATGAAGTAGGCCATCATATTAAGTACTGCAACATTGGTACCCGGACGTAACTGAATATGCCAATTAGCAAATCGTGCTAGTTCTGTTTTAACCGGATCAATAACAATAAGCGGTGTGCCCTTCATTGCTTTTTGTTTTATTTTTGCCCCTGTAACCGGATGAGCTGCTGTTGGGTTTGCGCCAATAAGCAAAATGAATTCAGTTTGCTTAATATCATCAATCGAGTTGGTTGCTGCACCTGTACCAAAGCTTTTTTGCATACCGTAAGCTGTTGGTGAATGACAAACTCGGGCACAACAATCAATATTATTGGTGCCGATAACTGCACGCATCATTTTTTGTAATAGGTAATTTTCTTCATTGGTACAACGCGCTGATGAAATACCCGCAACGGCATCTGGGCCATCTTTAGCTTTTATTGTTTGTAGCTTATTCGCTAAGTAGTCAAACGCTTCAGTCCATGAAACCGGAGTAAGTTGGCCATTTTTCTTCACCAGAGGTGAAGTTAAACGATCTGGGTGGTTGTAGAATCGCCATGCATAGCGACCTTTTAAGCAAGTATGACCGGCATTAACTGCTGCATCTTTTGGCGCTTCGATAGAAATAATTTTGTTATCTTTTACCGACACCTCTAAATTACAACCAACACCACAATAAGAGCAAATGGTGCGAACAGTATCAACTTCCTCTACGGGTACTAGTTTTAATTTTTCACGGAATACATCTGATATAGCACCTGTTGGACAAGTTTGTGCACATGCGCCACAAGAAACACAATCAGACTCTTTGAAACTAACGTCTTGTCCTTTAATAATATGGGCATCAAAGCCACGACCTGAAACACTTAATACTTGCTCACCTTGAATTTCATCACAGGCACGAACACAGCGATTACAATCTATACACATGCTAAGATCCATGCGCATATAAGGATGTGATTTGTCGCAAATGCTACCATTTTCGTCAGCTTTTAGACTGTCGACACTTTTTCGGCCTTCAAAACGAACTTCACTTACGCCCGTATCAAGAACGACTTGTTCAAATTCAGTATTATTGGCATTGTCAGTAATCGGCAAACTTTGCTCAGGTAAATCACTTAAAACTAATTCAACAATGTTACGACGTAGCTTTTCTACGCGTGGTGAATGAGTAAAAACATGCATACCATTACTGACTGGCGTATGGCATGAAGCCATAACCTTTCTAGGGCCATCTTCTGAAAGTGCAACATCGACTGAACAAACGCGACAGCTACCATAAGGCTCTAGACGAGTATCATCACAAAGTGTTGGTATGGTTTGTCCGCTTTGTATACGGCGAGAAAATTCGAGAATTGTTTCACCAGCAATAAGTGGGAAATCTTGGCCATTTAGGCTCGCGGTTGCTTGGCTCATGCCTTTATTTTGGTTCATGACTGCTGCTCCTGCGTGTTTGTGTTGCTATTGGTATTGCTAAGATATGGGCTAATTTCACTTGGAAAGTAGCTTAATATATTCTTTATAGGTAGCGGTACCCCGCCGCCTAACGCACATAAAGAGCCCAGTTCCATGGTTTCAAGTAAATCATTGAGCAATTCTGAATTGATGACACTTTTACCTGCTATCGCATCTTCAACCATTTCTTGACCACGTACTGAACCAATTTGACACGGGTAACACTTACCACATGACTCAAGTGCAGTGAATTCAAATAGGTGCGCCATATAATCAATCATTGCCATTGCTTTAGGTATACCAATAATACTGGCATGACCTAACAAAAATCCGTTTTGACTAAAGGATTCAAAATCAATAGTAAGTCGATCAATTTCAGATATTGGCACTATGCCGCCAAGTGGGCCACCTATATGTAAGGCTTTTAGCTCTGTGGCAAAACCGCCAGCAAGGGCGATGGCATCAACAAGTGGTGTGCCCATGGCAACTTCAATAATGCCCGGATTTTTAAAGGCACTATCAAAGGAGAGTAGTTTAGAGCCTGTTGATTTACCGTTGCCTAGCGCTTTGTACTTATCGACACCGTTTTCAGGGGTTTCTAATGCTGACAAGATATAATGAATAGAGCCAAATGTTTCGACATTATTGACTACCGTCGGGCAACCAAATAAACCACTTTGTGTTGGGAATGGAGGTCTAACTGAAACGACTGGACGTTGGCCTTCAATTGAGCGTAATAAAGCTGTTTCTTCACCACAAATGTAGGCACCAGCACCGCGAACGATTTTAAAAGTAAAATCCCAATTATTAGCAAAGTTAAGGTTCAAGGAAACAAATTCATTGATGGCCATTTCTGTATTGATAATTGCTGCTGGGTATTCATCACGAATGTATAATATGCCGGTTTTAGCGCCAGAGAGAAAACCAGACATTAACATGCCAAAAAGTACTGCATGTGGTCTTTCTTCAAGTAAATACCTGTCACTATATGCGCCAGCATCACCTTCGTCAGCGTTACAAACAATGTATTTTTCATCACCTTTAGCTTCTAAGCATGAACGCCATTTAAAGCCTGTTGGAAAACCAGCACCGCCACGACCACGTAGACCTGAATCACTCACTTTGGTAAGTAAGCTATCAACATCAAACTTAGTTGTTATCTCTGAGAAGAGTTGGTAATAATCTGCAACATTATTTATTTCTGCCGTTAAGATAGGCTCTGCTAATGCACAATGTACTTGGTAATGTTCATTTGATTTGGTGCTTGGCTCTTTTGCGATTGTGGCTAGCTGATCAATATCAGTGCCTGAGAAGTTATTGCCTGATATTTGAAAGGCGCTGTTTTGTGCACAGCGGCCAAGACAAGTAACATGACCAACATTGTCTTCACCAAAGGTTTGCTTTAGTTCATTAGTTATATTTGCTTGAGTGTCTGCACATAGACAAGAGGAGCCATTACACACATAAGCTTTTTTGTTAGCGTTATTTTTATCGACATCACCACCTTCAATAAAATCATAAAAGCTTGCCGTACCATACACAACAGCCTCACCTACTAAAAATTCCTTAGCAAGTTTAGCTCTATCTTTAGGTGATTGAGAATTTTCATTAAGCACTAGCTGCTGAAATAATGTTTGCTCAACGCCTGCTCTTTTTGCTAATGAGGATAAATTTTTTGACATCGTTGCTCTCTCTGTCCTTTTATATATAAAAGTATATGTATTAGGTATTAGGTATATGTATCTTTAATATAATTATAGCCTTGGCTTTTTCTATCTGCTGGCTAGTTTAATTCTTGTTTAGTGTTTGTTTAGTTATTATTTAAACGCCAATCGCCGTGATAAACATTAAACCCCTTACCACTGACAAAACCAATTAGGGTTACATCAAAACGTCTAGCTGCCTGTATTGCAAGATCAGAAGGAGCTCCAACTCCTACTAAAACACTAATACCCGCCATAATCGTTTTCTGTACTATTTCAAAACTTATTCTGCCACTGACTAGTAACAACCATAAAGACTGCTGTTGGCATTCATGATTTTTAGTAATATTACCTACCTTATTCTCTGGTTGCTTATCTACAGGTAAATCTGCTTGTAAAGACAAAAGGTACTTACCAATCACTTTATCAACCGCATTGTGACGACCAATATCTTCATAGCAATGCTCTAAATTAGTATGCATATCAAATAATGCCGCACCATGTACACCACCGGTTAAATCAAATAAACCTTGCTCACTACGCATTTTATTCGATAGGGAAAGCAGTGATTTCGCGGGCAGTAAATTTTTGTGCTCCGCGTAAGATAAATTTATTTGGGTTTTTAACTGTAATGCTTTTAACGAAGTACTACCACAAAGGCCACAGCTTGAGTAAGTCATTAGGTACCTATCTAATGAGGATAAGTCAGGGATTTTACCGATAGAAAATTGCACTAACCATTCATTTTGACCACCTTCACCGGTAGTCTCTTGAGACTCAAGTTTGATTGACTCAATATCATCAAGCTGTGTTATTACGCCTTCACTATGAAGCAAGCCCGTAATTAAAACGTAATCATCTCCTGGTGTGCGCATGGTAATAGTAAATATTTTATTTTTAGTAATACCTTGCTCAAGCCAAGATAAAGTTATCTGCAAGGGCTGCTCAACAATAACACTATCAGTGCTCGTTGTTCTGACTAGCTGCTGTTGCTTATTTGAGGATAAATCACCCGCTTTGGCATCAACAAAAGCATAGCTGACCTTGTTAAGGCTTTTGGTTGAATATTCCGATATATCAGTATTTTCCATATAAAATTTTAATACTACTCAAATTATGCAAATTTAGTGAAAGCTTACCGTCTTATGACCAAACTAGGAAGATGTACTCACACTGCCAAACGAATTATAAATTAAAATATTGTATACCTTTTGTTGCAAATCAAATTATCAGCGTTAAATTCACATTAGTTCTTTGGAAATTTTGCATCGATAATAGCTCCTGACAGCTCCTGAGTATTGTATAGCTATGAAAGTTGACGGTACTGGTGTAGTTATAGTCAAACAATATGAGCCAGACAATATAAGCTGATAATTAACTTACACTATTACAGGTGAATTTCACCACAATATTCGTGCTAATAACTGAATTATCCGCTTCAATTTTAATCATAAACGATAAAATACCTTTTTCCTTAATACTTAAACTTAGTTGTAGAAGCTAGAGAATACAGCGTTTACCTCCTCTCGTTTAAATATAGAGTAAACGTTTGTTTTTTCGCTATAATTAGAATATTAGAAAAGATAATTATAGCGAAGGTGGTAATGGATAACGTTGATGTAATCATTGTCGGTGCTGGTGTTATAGGTTTAGCGATTGCAGCTAGGCTTAGTCAACAATTCAAAAGTGTATTAGTCATTGACAAAAATGCTAGCTTTGGTGAAGAAACCAGTAGCCGTAATAGTGAAGTGATTCATGCTGGTATTTACTACCCTCAAAATAGCCTTAAAGCAAAACTATGTGTTCAGGGTAAAGCGATGCTTTATCAATATTGCCATGAGCGCCATATCCCAGTAAATAAAATAGGTAAGCTTTTAGTAGCTCATGGTGAGAAAGAAGAAGAGTTTCTTAAACAAACACTGATAAGTGCTCAAAAAAATGGCGTTGATGATCTGACTTGGCTTAACCAGAGTGAATTAAAAGAACTTGAGCCTGAATTACTTGCCAGTGCTGCGCTGCTTTCTCCCTCAACCGGTATTATTGATAGTCATGTTTATATGCAAAGTCTATTGGCCCAAGCTGAGCAACATCAGGCACTGTTTGTAGCGCAAACTAAAATGCTATCAGCTCAATCTAGCCATGATGGCTTTGATGTATTACTTGATAGCCAAGGAGAGCATTTATCAATCAGGTGTAAATACTTAATCAATTGTGCGGGTTTACATAGTGAGAAGGTAGCTCATACTATCAAGGGCTTAAATAAGTCTCATATACCAAAGCTACATTGGTGTCGTGGTCATTATTTTTCTTATCAAGGTAAAAGCCCATTTAAGCAGCTTATTTACCCTATCCCCAGAGATAATGGCTTAGGTATTCATGCTTCACTAGATATGGGCGGGCAATTAAAATTTGGTCCTGATACTCAATATATAGATCAATTGAATTATGACTTCCCTTCAAATCTCCAGAAAAAGTTCATTAAGCAAGTTTCTCAGTACTTTCCCAATTTAGATGCCAATAAACTGAAACCTGCTTACTCAGGTATACGCCCTAAACTACAAGGGCAAAACGACACCTTTAAAGATTTTGTTATTCAAACCAGTGAAGTACACCAGCTAAAGGGTCTGATAAATTTATTTGGTATAGACTCTCCAGGACTAACATCAAGTTTAGCAATAGCCGATTATGTTCTTGAAAAGCTAAAAGTTGTTTAACTACTAATACTTTATTATTTTAAAATTATCAGCTACTTTTATAATATCATCTGCTTTCAAAATTCCAAACGTTTGTGCTAAAATAGACCTATTAAGCCGCTCTCGGTTTAGGACTTGAGTACAATCAACGCTTTTAAGGAAAATGACTCTATGCAACCAATAAAGGACTCTTCGCAAAAGAAACTTTATGCTTTTTTATCTCTTATATCTGTCACCCTAATCATTCTGGCCTTACTGCTTTTTGACGTAGAGAAGAGCCATACAATTAATTTAAATTCAGCTGATATAAGTGTAATAGATGACCGCTCTGTACATGGAGAGTCTACCGCTAGTTATGTAAGAACCAACCACGGTGTTGAGTTTGCCTGTCAAGTCACCAAGTCTCATCTAGAACAACCCTATTGTGAGTTAGTTATTGATGTACAAGATTTAAAACAACAAGCGCCCTTTACTGGTTTAGATCTTTCTAGTTATGAACAAATAGGCTTATGGATAAAACATGATCACCCTACCCAACCGGGTACACGTATTGAGTTGCGTAACTTTAATCCTGACTACTCTACTCAAGGTGAGATAGAAAGCCTAAAGCATAATCGTTTAGAGTATTTTGAAGCCTATGTTGCCAATCCAACATGGTTGAAAATGAATGATTTTACTGTGCCTCAATGGTGGAGTAACCGTCATAATCTATCGCTAACTAATGGCGGAACTGATTTTTCTAATATTTATACTATCGCCATTGCGCCAAGTTCTTCTGTTCAAGAAGGTAATTATAAATTAACCATTGAACGAATAGAGCTTAAGGGTAAATATGTGAGTCATGGCACACTAATTTCGATATTAATTGCATTATGGAGTTTGGCAATAGGTTATATAATTCGTGGTACTAGTAGCCCCATCGAAAATAAAGTTGATTTAGCACCCCAAACAAAACAAGCATTAAAGTTTGGTGATATGAGTGACCCAGTGTCAGGGGCGTTAAATCGTATAGGTTTACGTAAATGCTTTGATCAGTTAGCTCCTACAGATTTGCAAAACTTAAGTTTGATTTTTCTCAATATAGATTACTTTGAAAAGATCACTGGCAGGTATGGGCAACAATTAGAAAATGAAATATTACTAAGGTTTGTTAAAGAGATAAATGCTATCTGCCGCTCAAGTGATACGGTGATTCGTTGGAATGAAGAAGAGTTTTTATTGGTTTGTCCTGATACCAAACTTGAGCAGGCAGTTGATGTTGCAGAGAAGATCAGAGCAAGTATTAGTGATGCAAAATGGCCTAATGGAATAAAACTTTCGTGTAGTTCAGGCGTTGCGCAAATGTATGATGAAGATTTAAATGATCTTATTGCCCGTGCTAACAGAGCACTCTACAGCGTTAAAAATACAGGCAGTAATAGAACGGCTGCGTAGATAAAGCTTGATGGCCCCATTTTCTTTATATTGGGGCCAAAAATATGCGGTATGTATTTTTCCTTAAACAGCTCCAATCCATTACAATATTTTCTCTTCCTCTACTTAGACTACTTTATTTTGTCATTTAACGAGTTTGACACTATAAAACAATGATTATGCTAAGGCGTATAATAGTTATCATGGTACACTGATAAGTAACAATAAATAGTAAGATTAGTGACAGCTTTAATCGTCATGCTAATTTTTACTTCCTCATACAATCATCAGCAAAATTACATGAGCCATATCTCCAGAAATACCCAAGCCATTATCGATTTAGATGCCCTAGTTAAAAACTACCAATATGTTGATCAACTAGCGCTCAATAGCAATACTATTGCTGTAATTAAAGCGGATGCTTATGGTCATGATGCCAGTAAAGTTGCCTTTGCCCTGTCATCGCAGGTAAAGCTCTTTGCCGTTGGTTTTATTGATGAGGCTCTAGCATTACGTGCTGATGGTATAACTACCCCGGTACTTATTCTCGAGGGACCTTTTAAACAAAGTGACTTTGAAATAGCGCAGACAAATAATTTCTTATTAATGTTGCACAGTGATTATCAAATCGATTGGCTCATTTCACTTAACACTGAGTATTGTGCTGATATCTGGCTAAAGGTTGATACCGGCATGAACCGCTTAGGTTTTCATGTAGAGCAAGTCGATGGTGTTATGTCGCAATTAACCGCAAAGCAAAAAAGTAAGCTGGTATTGTGCTCTCATTTTTCTACTGCTGAGCAGCTTGATAGTAGCAAACCTATTGAACAACTCAGTAAATTACAAAAATTAGTATCACAACATCGCTGTCAATTTAGTATGGCTAACTCTGCAGGTATATTGAATTGGCCGGCTAGCCATGGTGATCATACAAGATTAGGCTTAGCGCTTTATGGTATTTCTCCTATTGGTGAACAACCGATAAGCCAGCCTTTGCTACCAGTGATGACACTTCAAGCTGATATCATTGCCATCCACATCATAAATTGTGGCGAAACTGTCGGTTATGGAGATACTTGGCAGGCCATGCGCCCCTCCATTATAGCAACGGTTGCTATTGGCTATGCTGATGGTTACCCTCGCAATGCCAAAGCAGGTACCCCAGTATTTATTAACGGTAATATTGCCCCACTTGTAGGGCGAGTTTCAATGGATATGATCACAGTAGATATCACCGACTTAGCTAATATTAGCAATATTGTAATTGGTGATAGTGTCGAGCTTTGGGGTAAGAACATTAGTATCGATACGGTAGCTGAAAATAGCGATACCATTAACTATGAATTATTAACCCGCGTATCAAAACGTGTACCGAAAGTGATTGCGAGTTAGTAATACCAATCTATTTATTCAATACCAATATACTTGTGTACTTGCACTGAGAGACGCCAGTTATTAGCAATGCATGTTTCAATCGCTAATTCCGTTGCTCGTTTCTTTTGACTAATTGGCTGCAGGTAAATCGCTGTATCTTCCACCTTATGTAAAGCTAATAACGACTTTAAATCATCGACATGTTGCTCTGTGGCTATCGGGTGCTTAATCTCATTCGCTCTTAACATAGCACTAGCTAGAACTTCATAACCTCCGCGCATGTTAACTTTAGGAGAAACAGTAACCCAACACTTAGCTGTGGTGTTAATCTCAAACGTGCCTGATGTTTCTATTTGTGTGCTGTAACCTTGTTGTTCAAGTAATTCACATAATGGCGTTAAATCAACCATGCAAGGCTCACCACCGGTGACAACAACGTGTTTTGCTCGAAACTGTTTTTCTTTAAACAGGGCTAACACTTCCGTAGGTGTATAATTAGCCCACTTTGGCGTTTCTTCTTTTTTAGCTAACATTTCCTCAGGACTGACTTGATCATCAAGTTCAATTTCCCAAGTATGTTTAGTATCACACCACGAACATCCTACGGGACATCCCTGCAGTCTAATGAAGATTGACGGTTGACCGGTAAAAGATCCCTCTCCTTGAAGCGTTTCAAAAAGCTCATTAATTTTATAGTTCATGGGTATTATGGTTTTCTCTTCTGCATTGTGGAGTACTTTATTGTCTTAGGTAATAACTTTCTTCTTTAGCCTAATGTTTATTTCTAGTAAAATGATTACTGTTTTTTATTATACCTTAGATCAATTAAGAGAGCTTACAAATGACTGAAAAAGTTGTTGTTATTTATTCTGGCGGCATGGATTCTTTTACCGTATTAAACCGCGCAAGAAAAGACGGTAAACAAGTCTTTGCATTATCATTTGACTATGGTCAACGTCATGTAAAAGAACTGGAATGTGCTAGTACCGTCTGTGACAAACTAAATATTAGTCATAAAGTTATTGATATTTCTGCCATAAACCAATTACTTGCTGGCTCTTCACTCACCGATGATATTGATATTCCAGAGGGACACTATGAAGCTGATAATATGAAATCAACCATAGTACCTAACCGTAACATGATTTTGATTTCATTAGCCGTTGCTTATGCCGTGTCAGTTGGTGCAGACCAAGTTTATTATGGTGCTCATTCCGGCGATCATGCTATTTACCCTGACTGTCGTCCTGAATTTGTTGAAAAGATGAATGACGTTTGTAAAATTGCTAATTATGAAAGTGTCGAAATCTTCAGCCCATACTTAACCGTAAATAAAACTGCAATTCTTGCTGATGGTATCTCAATGGGGCTAGATTATAGTGATACATGGACTTGTTATAACGGACGCGAAAAGGCTTGTGGAAAATGTGGTGCTTGCCAAGAGCGCCTAGAAGCTTTTGCTGATAACAATGCAACTGACCCAATCTCATACGAATGAATCAAGTTGAAGCCCTAGATTAAGTAACGATAAGTGAAGCTATGACTGATTCAAAGCTAGATGTAAATAATGAAACCATTCCTCATAAAAACAAGGGATTAGTTGCATCCTACAGAGCTAAAACATACCAATTGCTTGAGGGACACTCAAATATAAGTGTTGTAGCTAAAGGTATTAACTTATTTTTGATAGTATTGATCATTACCAATGTTATTGCTGCTATCTTTGAATCTGAGCCAAGCTATCATGCTAAATACTTGCATCAATTTGCTTTGTTCGAGTTTATTTCTTTGTCGTTATTTTGCTGTGAATACTTTCTGCGCTTATGGTGCTGCGTAGAGGCAAAAGAATACGCTGAACTGTCTAATTCCAAGGCTAGGCTTAGGTATATATTTACTCCGATAGCCTTGATTGATCTAATTGCAATATTGCCCTTTATTATTGCCATGTTCTTTAGCATCGACTTGCGTTCATTACGACTAATTCGCGTATTGCGGTTATTAAAGCTAACTCATTATTTTAAAGGTTTTAATATATTCATCACTGTCATTGCTAAAGAGTTAAAAAGTATCACAGCAGCAATGATGGTAATGATTTTTCTAATTGTCATTGCCGCCAGTCTAATGCATTCCATTGAAGGACATATTCAACCAGATACCTTTGGTAGTATTTTGCGTTCACTTTGGTGGTCTGTAGTTACAATGACCACCGTCGGTTATGGTGATGTTGTGCCAGTTACGGCCCTTGGGAAGATGATTGCCACTGTCATTATGCTTATAGGGGTCGGATTAGTTGCACTGCCTGCAGGTATGTTAGCGGCAAGATTCGGTGAAGAGCTTAGAGAGCGGAAAGAAAACCTTGATGTGCACATTAAAGATGCCTTAACAGACGGATATATTGCTAAGCAAGAGTACCAAGATTTAGCCATATTAGCTGACAAATTAGAAATTGACCAAGAAGATTTTCAACGAAGCATTGCCCTATTAAAGCAGGGTAATCATAAAGAAAAGTGCCCACATTGCGGTAAATAATAATTTAATCACGCAAGTTTAGCTTTTGCACATGAGATTAATATAATGCTTTTTAATAACTTATCCTTCTATAGATTATTATCTTCCATTGAATTTATTTTAAGACAAAAATTTTATATCCGTAAAAGCGCTTTAGCCCTAGACTTATAAGGTGTTCAATTAAAAATTGAGGTCGTCTTATGAGTGCTACTTGGAAGTATCAAGCACGTCGTTTGAAACAGATGATTGATGCAAATAATGAAACTCAAGCTCATCTTTATATGGAACGACTAATGTTGTTTCCCATCGATATTCAAGATCGAATAATAGAAGATATTAGCCACCTATCCCATTGTAACAGTGATGCTGTCGCTCATATTCTCGGTCATTACTCAATACAAGAACTTAAATAGTTACTTAATAGCATATGCTCTAACAATTTAGAGAATGTGATTGAAAGCAATTGTTAACTTGAAAGCTGCTGTATTCTATATTTGGCTATTTTGTCACGTACGGCCGCTGCTTGTTCAAACTCTAAGTTTTGAGCATGGCTTTGCATAACTTTTTCAAGCTCCACTATTTTAGTATCTATTTGCGCTGTTGTTAATAACGGCTCTTCCGCTTGTTTGATAATATGATAGTTACTATTGGCTTCTGCTACTTTATCTAATGATTTAGCATCACTATAGCTACCTATTCCCATCACATCACTTATTTTTCTAACGACGCCCTGTGGAGTTATATTATTGTCTAAGTTATATTGATGTTGCTTTTCTCTACGGCGCTCAGTTTCATCAATAGCGCGTTGCATTGACCCCGTCACCCTAGCCGCATATAAGATGGCTTGACCATTCATATTACGAGCAGCTCGGCCAATGGTTTGAATTAAAGATCTATCAGAGCGTAAAAACCCCTCTTTATCTGCGTCTAAGATAGCGACCAGTGAAACTTCTGGCATATCTAAGCCTTCACGAAGTAAATTGATACCAATTAATACATCAAACTTACCAAGCCTAAAGTCTCGAATAATTTCCACACGTTCAACGGTATCAACATCTGAATGCAAATAGCGTGTTTTAATGCCATGTTCATCTAAATAATCAGTTAAGTCTTCAGCCATTCTTTTTGTTAATGTTGTCGCTAATACTCGTTCATTTAATGGCAAACGTTTACGTATTTCTGACAGCAAATCATCAACTTGAGTTTCGACAGGCCTAACTTCTATTTGAGGATCAAGTAGCCCTGTTGGTCTCACAACTTGTTCGGCAATATCGCCTGCAGATTTTTCTATTTCATAGTTACTTGGTGTGGCCGAAACATAGATAGTTTGCGGGGAAAGCGCTTCAAACTCATCAAACTTCATCGGTCTATTATCTAGGGCTGATGGTAAGCGAAAGCCATACTCTACTAAGTTTTCTTTACGTGACCTATCACCTTTATACATAGCGCCTATCTGTGGCACAGTAACATGAGACTCATCAATTATAAGCAGTCCATCATCAGGTAAATAGTCAAATAACGTTGGTGGTGCATCACCCTGCTCTCTGCCAGATAAATACCGAGAATAATTCTCTATACCTGAGCAATAACCTAACTCGGTCATCATTTCAATATCGAATTGGGTGCGTTGAGTTAAGCGTTGCTCTTCAACTAACTTATTGTTGTCTTTTAGCTGCTGTGATCTATGTTTAAGCTCTATTTTGACCTGTTCAACGGCAGCTAAAATCTTATCTCTAGGTGTCGCATAATGTGTTTTAGGATAAACAGTAACACGTGCTAATGTTCGTTCAACTTGACCTGTTAAGGGATCAAATTGACTGATACGTTCAATTTCTTCATCAAATAGCTCTACTCGTAAAGCAAGACGGTCTGACTCAGCAGGAAAAATGTCAATAACGTCACCACGTACTCTGTAGGTAGCACGGGCGAATGCAACATCATTTCGGGTATATTGAAGCTCTGCTAGACGACGTAAGATATCACGCTGATTAATGATGTCACCTTGGCTAATATGCAACATCATTTTTAAATATGAATCGGGATCACCCAAACCATATATCGCCGATACTGATGCAATTATAATAACATCTCGACGCTCTAAAAGAGCCTTAGTAGCAGATAAGCGCATCTGTTCAATATGTTCATTTACTGAGGCATCTTTTTCAATAAAAGTATCCGTAGTGGGCACATATGCTTCAGGTTGATAATAATCATAATAAGAGACGAAATATTCAACGGCATTATTTGGAAAGAACTCTTTCATCTCACCATAAAGTTGTGCTGCCAAAGTTTTATTAGGCGCAAGCATCATGGTAGGTCGGTTAAGCTTCTCGATAACATTCGCTATAGTGAAGGTTTTCCCTGATCCTGTAACCCCAAGGAGTGTTTGATGTGCTAATCCGGACTCAATGCCTTCTAATAGCTGCTTTATTGCCGTTGGTTGGTCACCATTAGGGGTATAATTAGAACAAAGGGTTAGGTTCTTCATTTTGCCTGCTCCAACAATTCACATTGCTGTTCTGAAAACTGTTTACTGAAGAGTCGATAAGAAATTATTGCCATCAAGACATTGCCAAGCAAGGCTCCAGCAAATAATCCAGGTAGTCCGTACCATAAGCTACCTAAATAAGCCAAAGGCAGGTAACAAACAAATAACCTCACTACACTTAACCCCAGAGCAATCATGGGCTTATGCAAAGCATTAAATGACGAGTTGGTTAATATCACAATGCCTTGCAAGCCATACCCCAGCGGTAATATCCAAATAAACAATTTAATGAGATCTGCAACTTCTTGCTCGGTAGCAAAAACGCTAGCTATCCAATGCGCACAGACAGCTAACAAGATATAGATGAAAATTTGCCAAGCTAAAATAAACTTTATTGTTACTTTATAAGCATGTTCTACGCGGTGTAGCTGACCTGCTCCAAAGTTTTGACTGATGAATGGTGGTAATGTCATTGATAATGCCAGTACAATTAAACAGGCAATAGACTCTAACCTTGAGCCAACACCAAAAGCTGCTACCGCAGACTCGCCATAACTTGCAACAATTGCGGTCATAATTGCCGCTGCTATAGGCGTTAACATATTAGCCCCTGCTGCTGGCAAACCTATTTTTAATATACTTCGACAAGCCAATATCAACTCATTTAATGGCAGCATACGAGTATGAATCAGATCATTCTTTTTAGTGAGAATATAAAGTACAAGAGCTAAGCCAAATACCCATGAGAATAAAGTTGCTATTGCCGCCCCTTGTATGCCCATTGCTGGAATAGGTCCTAAGCCAAAAATGAAGATAGGATCAAGTATTGCGTTTATTAGCCCAGCACTTCCCATAATAATGCTAGGTGTTTTAGTATCACCAGAAGCTCTTAAGACGGCATTACCTATCATGGGGCCAATTAAACAAACACTACCTATATACCAAATATCCATATATTGATGAATAAGAGGCAATAAAGATGGCTGTGCCCCTAGCAGTGTAAACAAAGGGTCCGTAATAAAGTAGCCGACAAGAGATAAACAAGCGACTATGATGGCAGCTAAATACATCGCTGCAGTAGCAGCATTTTTAGCGGACTTAGTATCTTTTTTACCAAGCAACTTGGCAATAACGGCTGATGTGCCTATTCCGAGACCAATGGTTAAACTTAGTACGGTAAACGTCACTGGGAAGGTAAAGCTAATCGCAGCTAAAGGCTGAGTGCCCAATAGCCCAACAAAGAATGTATCAACTAAGTTAAACGTCATTAATAAAACCATTCCATAAATCATGGGAATGGTCATACGTTTTAAAGTACTAGCAACAGGATCTTCAAGCAGGTTAACTCGTTTCTTATTATGTTCATCAGTTTTTGTTATGGTCATTTAATTACTATCAGTGATTCTATTGTTTGGTCAGTCAGACATATATAATGTACAGCAGTGTATTGTAAAAGATAAGCTAGCTTTTACCTAGTGCAGATTTTCCGACTTAATAGTTGTTTTGTAAGAAAAGACTTCACGACCTCATGCAATAAATTTACTTTTATATATCTATGGAGGGGAAAAGTCGCTTGACCACCTACTTATTCAAAATTAACTTATGGAATGTAGTTATAAAACAACGCACAGTAATTTTCTCTTATATTCAGCTTGCTCAAAAATCCTTCAAAATTTCAATAATCACAACAAAATATCGTAACCCACTAATAACAAAGCATTAAAATTAAAGGTTGTTTTGTGTTGACTTGAAGCTAAGCCAAGTAAATGGTTAGTATCATTATAACTTACATTTTAACTCACATAGTTATCCACAGGATTAGTGGATAACTAAAACCTAAGCTATTCTTAAACAAAAATATTAACAAATCCTCACTTGTGCGAAAAACACGCTAAATATGGTGCAAAAGCTTCTCTTCTGACCACATTTTCAGCAAAGATTTTTTTTTTAATATTTTTATTAGTTTTGTGTTGACACTTAGGCCACAGGTCTTTAATATTCCGCTCCGTTAGCCACTGAGGTTAACGCGATTCCCCAATAGCTCAGTTGGTAGAGCGATGGACTGTTAATCCATGTGTCACTGGTTCGAGCCCAGTTTGGGGAGCCACATTATATAGTTATTGATAACTACCAAGTGTCGATAATTAGTTTCTAAGTAAAACTTAGAAACAACTTCACTGATAAACAGAAGTAAAAGTTTATTCCCCAATAGCTCAGTTGGTAGAGCGATGGACTGTTAATCCATGTGTCACTGGTTCGAGCCCAGTTTGGGGAGCCACATTTAAAGTTAGTGATAATTGCAAGAGCGATAGACTGTACTCTCTTTAATAAGCATGTGTCACTGATGGTTTCTCTAACCCAGTTTGGGGAGCCACATTATATAGTTAGTGAAGATGAAAAGAGCGGTAGAGCGATGGACTGTACTCTCTTTAATAAGCATGTGTCACTGATTGGTTTCTCGAGCCCAGTTTGGGGAGCCACATTTTACAATATTGATAATAACCAAGTGTCATTATTGTTCTAAGTTAATCTTAGAAAAAAGTTTATTCCCCAATAGCTCAGTTGGTAGAGCGATGGACTGTTAATCCATGTGTCACTGGTTCGAGCCCAGTTTGGGGAGCCACATAAGAGAAAGCCGCGATGATTCGCGGCTTTTTTTTGCCTTTTAAAAAGCTATATAGCTCTGTTTTCATTGGTAGAGCGATGGACTGTACTCTTATTAAAAACAGCATGTGTCACTGGTTCGAGCCCAGTTTGGGAGCCACATAAGAACGAAAAGAAACCTGCCAAGCGCAGGTTTTTTTTCGCCCTAAAAATGTTTATTTCCCAATAACTCAGTTGGTGGAGCGATGGACTGTACTCTTATTAAAAACAGCATGTGTCACTGGTTCGAGCCCCGTACTCAACAAGTGCAGGGAGCCACATAAGAGAAAGCCACGATATAAGTCATGGCTTTTTTTGTCTATCCAAAAGTTATTTACCTCTAGCTTAGATACTAGAGCGATGGACTGTACTCTCTTTAACAAACAGTATGTGTTACTGGTTCGAGCCCTTACTCAACAGGTGCAGGGAGCCAGATAAAAAATGCAATTAGCAACTTTCAGAGCCATAAAGCAAGGTACTTGACTGCCCTATCCTTCATTACTTTTCACATATAGAGCCAATCTGCTTTAAGTAGGCACAAAAAAACCTTACAACGAACAACACGTGTAAGGCTTTATTCTACAGCTAGAAGTGACTACTTCTCTGTAATCAATTCCTGCTTATTTTCAAAGTTAATTACTAGTTTGTCTTTTTTAACATCAACTTTAGCTACACCACCATGGGTCAATTCTCCAAAGAGTAATTCATTAGCCAATGCTTTTTTCAGGTGCTCTTGAATTAAACGCGACATAGGCCTAGCCCCCATTGCTTTATCGTAGCCATTGTCAGCTAACCATTGCTTCGCATCTTTAGTTAACTCAAGTGAAACACCTTTGTCATCAAGCTGAGCTTGTAATTCGACAATAAACTTATCAACTACCTGTTGGATAACAATATTATCGAGGTGGTTGAACCAGACAATATTATCAAGGCGATTTCTAAATTCAGGTGAAAACACCTTGTTTATTTCACTTAATGCATCAAGGCTATGATCTTGTTGTTTAAAGCCAATAGATTGACGGACTGTTTCTTGTACACCCGCATTTGTTGTTAATACTAAAATAATATTTCTAAAGTCAGCTTTTCTTCCGTTGTTGTCCGTTAGAGTACCGTGATCCATCACTTGCAGTAAAATGTTGTATACGTCTTCATGTGCCTTTTCAATCTCATCTAGCAACACAACGGCATGTGGATGTTTCAAAACGGCATCAGTTAATAAACCACCTTGTTCATAACCAACGTAGCCCGGAGGTGCGCCAATTAACCTACTAACTGCATGCTTCTCCATATATTCAGACATATCGAAACGTAATAATTCAACACCAAGTATTTTAGCTAATTGCTGTGTAACTTCTGTTTTACCTACGCCGGTAGGTCCCGCAAATAAAAATGACCCAACAGGTTTTTCTTCATCTCCTAATCCTGCTCGCGATAATCGAATAACAGAGGTTAACTCTTCGATAGCTTTATCTTGACCAAATACGACTAACTTCAAATTACGATCTAAATTCTTAAGGCTATCTTTTTCCGTTGAGGATACTGACTTTTCAGGGATCCTTGCCATCTTAGCGACAATATTCTCAATATCAGTATTATTAATGACTTTTTTACGCTTACTTGGTGCTACAAGTTGTTGCTTAGCGCCTGCCTCATCAATAACATCAATAGCTTTATCAGGTAGAAACCTTTCATTTATATACTTGGCTGATAGTTGAGCTGCAGCGTGTAAGGCCTTGCTGGTATAGCGAATACCATGATGACTCTCGTATTTTTCTTTAAGACCTTGCAATATTTTAGTGGTGTCTGCAACGCTAGGCTCTGCTATATCAATTTTTTGGAAACGACGAGCTAAAGCACGATCTTTTTCAAAGACACTTTGATATTCTTGATATGTAGTAGAGCCTAAACAACGAATTTTGCCCGCAGAAAGCAGTGGTTTTAATAGGTTAGAAGCGTCCATCATGCCACCAGAAGCAGCTCCGGCACCAATGATGGTATGGATTTCATCAATAAACAATACTGCATTTTTATCAGCTTCAAGCTCTTTTAATAAAGACTTAAACCGCTTTTCAAAGTCGCCTCTATATTTAGTGCCCGCTAATAAAGCGCCCATATCAAGTGAATATATGGTCGCATCAGCTAAAAATTCAGGTACATTTTCATTAACTATTAAATTGGCTAAACCTTCAGCTATTGCTGTTTTACCAACTCCTGCTTCACCTACAAATAACGGGTTGTTCTTTCTACGTCGGCTCAAAACTTGTAAAGTGCGTTCAAGTTCATCATCTCGACCAATTAACGGATCTATATTACCCTTTAGCGCTTCTTCATTAAGGTTTACTGAAAAGTTTTCGATAGTTCGCGGCTCTTCTTCCGCTTGCTGGTCAACATCTAATGTACGAGGAGTGTCATTATCATCAACCTTTGCTATACCGTGTGAAATATAATTCACGATATCTAAACGGCTAATATCTGATTTTTTTAATATATAAGCAGCTTGAGATTCTTGCTCACTAAAGATAGCAACTAAAACATTTGAGCCACTTACTTCATTTTTTCCAGAAGATTGAACATGAAATACTGCTCTTTGTAAAACCCGTTGAAAACCTAGAGTCGGTTGGGTTTCTCGTTCATCTTCACCAACAGGGATCATTGGTGTCGTTTCACTGATAAAATCTAATAGGCTTTTTCGTAACTTGGCTAGATCCGCACCACAGGCACCAAGTGCTTCGATTGCAGAAGGGTTATCTAATAGTGCCAATAATAAATGCTCTACCGTCATAAATTCATGACGAGACTCTTTAGCTTGGCGAAAGGCTAAGTTCAGTGATATTTCTAAGTCTTTATTTAGCATAGCTACTCCAATTATAACTTCAGGCTTTTTCCATAACACACTTCAATGGGTGTTGATTCTCAAAAGCGTACTGGACTACATGTTCTACTTTTGTTTCTGCTATCTCTGCAGTATATGTGCCACAAAGGGCTTTTCCTTTATAGTGGATCGTTAACATTATATCTGTTGCCTGTTCTTCACTTTTATTAAAAAAGTTACACAATACATCTACAACAAAGTCCATCGGGGTATAGTCATCATTAAGTAAAAAAACATGGTATTTAGCCGGCTCTTCTAATTGCTCCTTAATTTCCTCTTCAACAATGTCTTGGGTGTCAAATAACTCTTTCCAGTTGCTCATATATTTATCTTAGTCTCTAGTTTTTACTTTTGCTGTAACTTTTCTTGCAATAAATGCTAAAAAACTGTTAAAAAAACATCTTTTTAGCTTGACTAATTCTATATATTATCTACGATTCTATAGGTGGCTAATTATTAGTCGCTTAGTTTGTTGTCTATGCAATAACTTATCTTGTGACTGCCCCTTTATTGGATCAGCAGTGCAAAGGTAAGTTAAACATAATTAAATACTAAAGGATATAGAAGGAAGTTGAAGTATGGCACACGGTACAGTTAAATGGTTTAATAATGCAAAGGGTTTTGGCTTTATTCGTCCAGATAGCGGCGGGGATGATATCTTCGCACACTATTCAACAATTGAAATGGATGGATATCGAACATTAAAAGCCGGACAGGATGTCAATTACGAACTAAATGAAGGTCCAAAAGGACACCACGCGGCAAGTATTAAGCTAGCCGAAGGCGAAATAGAATAAAAAAAACTTTGCGCTAAAGTGACACAAAAAAACACAGCTATTTAGCTGTGTTTTTTATTTCTAGCTTACTCTAATATTTATGACTACATATGCTCGATAATACAATCACCAAAAGCTGAACAGGAAACTAATGTCGCATCATCCATAAGACGTTCAAAATCATAGGTCACCGTTTTAGCTTTGATTGCGCCCGACATTCCTTTAAGTAACAAATCAGCCGCTTCAAACCACCCCATATGTCGTAACATCATTTCGGCCGAAAGTATCACAGAACCGGGATTAACCTTATTTTTTCCTGCATATTTTGGGGCGGTGCCATGCGTCGCTTCAAATACAGCAATTTCATCACCTATATTTGCACCAGGAGCAATACCAATGCCACCAACTTGAGCAGCAAGTGCATCAGACAAATAATCACCATTTAAGTTTAATGTTGCAATAACACTATACTCGGCAGGACGTAATAAAATTTGTTGTAACATAGCATCGGCAATAACATCTTTAATAATGATCTCTTTACCTGTTTTAGGATTATTAAATGAGCACCATGGGCCACCTTCAATTAAACTAGCACCAAACTCCTCTTGAGCTAACTCATAACCCCAGTCTTTAAAAGCTCCCTCAGTAAATTTCATAATATTGCCTTTATGAACCAAGGTTACTGAATCTTTATCATTGTCCACAGCATATTGAATCGCTTGTCTAACTAAACGTTGAGTACCTTCTTTTGAAACAGGTTTTATTCCGATACCGCAGTTGTCAGTAAAGCGAATATTACTGGCACCCATTTCTTCAGTTAAAAACTCAATCATAGCTTTTGCTTTGTCGCTTCCAGCTTGATACTCGATACCTGCATAGATATCTTCTGTATTTTCTCTAAAGATAACCATATCCACCTCAGCAGGCCTCTTAACAGGGCTTGGAACACCAGTAAACCACTGAACCGGACGTTGGCATACGTAAAGATCTAACATTTGCCTAATGGCTACATTCAAGGAACTCATACCGCCACCAACAGGTGTTGTAAGAGGTCCCTTAATGGAAACCTTATATTCTTGTAGCATGGCAAGGGTTTCATCTGGCAACCAAGTTTCGCTGTCATACACTTTAGTCGCTTTCTCACCGGCATAAACTTCCATCCATGCTATTTCTCTGTCACCGCAATAGGCTTTTGCAACTGCGGCATTTACAACTTTTAACATAGGAGGTGTTACATCAACACCGATACCATCTCCTTCAATAAAAGGGATTATCGGATTATTAGGTACTGACAACTTGCCATCAATATAAGTGATTTTTTCGCCAGTAGCTGGGATGGTGATTTGATTAGTCATAAGGTAAGCTCCAAAGTAAACACATATAAGTGGTCTGCTCTCTTAAACTAATTGAAAAAACTAATAGGCACCAATCACTTTTTAGTGATACTCAACATCACTAAAATGAATAAATAACAGCTAGACCAAAATCTAAAATGATCGTTTTACACAAAAAGTGGCAAAAAAAAAGCTAAGTATCACTACTTAGCTTTATTGATTTATATTAACTGCTTTGCTTTAAAGCATTTATAACTTTAAAGAAGAGCAGATAATATAGTATTAAGTGTTTCACTAGGACGCATCGCCTTTTCTACAAGGTTTGTATCAGCAAAGTAATAACCATTAACGTCAATTGCAGGACCTTGAGCAGCATTTAACTCAGCAACAATTTTCTCTTCTTGCTTAGTTAGTGCTTGTGCAACACCAGTAAAGCTTGTTTGAAGCTCTGCATCCGTTGTTTGCTCAGCAATTGCTTGTGCCCAGTACATGGCAAGATAGAAATGGCTACCACGGTTATCTAATTCACCAACTCTACGTGAAGGTGATTTGTTAGTATCAAGGAATTTTCCTGTAGCTGCATCTAGAGTATCAGCCAAAACTTGCGCTTTAGTATTACCTGTAGTTACCGCAACATGCTCAAGTGATGCCGCAAGTGCTAAAAATTCACCTAAAGAATCCCAACGTAGGTGATTTTCTTTTTCAAACTGTTGCACATGCTTTGGTGCAGAGCCACCTGCGCCCGTTTCAAATAAACCACCACCATTCATTAGTGGCACAATTGAAAGCATTTTAGCGCTAGTACCTAGCTCTAAAATTGGGAATAAATCTGTTAAGTAATCACGTAAAACATTACCCGTAACTGAGATAGTATCTTCACCTTTAGCAACACGAGCAAGAGTGTATTCACACGCTTTAACTGGTTCAAGAATTTGAATATCTAAACCTGTAGTATCGTGATCTGCTAGGTAGGTATTAACCTTTTTAATCATTTGTGCATCGTGGCCACGATTTTCATCTAGCCAGAACACTGTAGGGGTTCCGGTTGCTTTAGCGCGAGTAACAGCTAATTTTACCCAATCCTGAATAGGTGCATCTTTTACCTGACACATTCTGAAAATATCGCCTTGAGCAACATTTTGCTCAATCAATGTTTCGCCATTATCATTAACAACACGAACAACACCGGCACCTGACATAGTGAATGTTTTATCATGTGAACCATATTCTTCAGCTTTTTGCGCCATTAAGCCAACATTTGGTACCGTACCCATTGTTGATGGATTGAACGCACCATTCTCACGACAGAAATCTACCACAGCAGAGAAAACACCTGCGTAGTTACGATCTGGGATCATAAACTTAGTATCTTTTTGCTGGCCATCCGGTCCCCACATCATACCTGATGCACGAAGTGCTGCTGGCATTGATGCATCAATGATTACATCGCTAGGAACGTGTAAGTTGGTAATACCTTTATCAGAATCAACCATAGCCATTTCTGGGCGCGTAGCATAAACCGCTTGTAGATCAGCTTCTATTTCAGCTTTTTGCTCTGCAGGTAAACGTGCAATTTTAGCGTACACATCACCAATACCGTTATCAGCATCAACGCCTAATTGTTCAAACGTAGCTGCATGCTTAGTAAATACATCTTTGTAGAAAACTTTAACTGCATGACCAAACATAATAGGATCAGAAACTTTCATCATGGTTGCTTTTAAATGCAATGAAAGTAATACATCTTCTTCTTTTGCTTTATTGATTTCAGTTTCAAAGAATTCAACTAACGCTGATTTACTCATTACTGACGCATCAATAATTTCTTTATCAAGTAATGGTAACTTTGATTTTAATAAGCTTACTTCGCCATTTTCAGCAACGAATTCAATCTTTACACTAGTTGCACCATTGATCGTTACCGACTTTTCACTACCGTAAAAATCACCTGATGACATATGAGCAACATGAGATTTGGTATCTTTAGACCAAGCGCCCATTGAGTGTGGGTTGTTACGTGCGTATTGCTTAACAGAACCAGGTGCACGACGATCTGAGTTACCTTCACGTAGTACAGGGTTAACAGCTGAACCTAGAACTTTAGCGTAAGTTAACTTAATAGACTCTTCTGATTCATTTTGTGGCTCTGCCGGGTAATTTGGCAAATCAAAACCTTTTGCTTGAAGTTCTTTAATTGCTAATTCAAGTTGTGGAATAGATGCTGAGATATTTGGTAATTTGATAATGTTAGCTTCAGGCGTCTTAGCTAATTCACCTAATTCAGCCAATGCATCTTCAATGCGTTGCTCTTCTTTTAAGTATTTTGGAAAGTTAGCTAAGATACGACCAGCCAAAGAAATATCACGTGTTTCAACGTTAATTCCTGAAGAAGCGGTGTAAGCTTGAATAATAGGTAATAAAGAATACGTCGCTAAGGCAGGCGCTTCATCGGTAATAGTATATATGATTTTCGAGTTATCAGTGCTCATTGAGATTCCTACTTTGATTAGCTAAAAGCTCCGGTGACTGAATAAAAACTCACTAGAAATCAATTATTATTCACCCAAGCTAAAATTTATTTTTCGCGCGCATAGTATAGTAATTCAAAGCGTATTAATATAGCCAAGCTAAAAGCCACTCAATTTATTTAAGGAATTTTTCTGTAACAATGAAGCACAACAAAGGGTATTCAAGAGATAAGGCCAATTCGAACCAAAAGGTACGACCAGTTAAAGAAAAACGTAAAGTTGTACTTTTTAACAAGCCATTTGATGTTTTATGTCAATTTACTGATGAGAATAATCGACGTACTTTAAAAGATTTCATCAACATACCTGGTGTTTACGCAGCAGGACGTCTCGACAGAGATAGTGAAGGATTATTATTACTCACTAACGATGGTAAATTGCAGCACCAAATAGCTAACCCCGTTAAAAAGACAGAGAAAACTTATTGGGTACAAGTTGAAGGTGCACCTTCAGAACAAGATCTGGACAAATTAAGAAAAGGTGTCGAGTTAAAAGATGGTATGACAAAACCCGCTAAAGTTCTCACTATGCTTGAGCCTAACGTTTGGGCCAGAACCCCTCCGATAAGAGAACGAGCCAGTATTCCCACTACTTGGCTAGAGATCACTATTACTGAAGGTAGAAACAGGCAGGTTAGGCGCATGACTGCTAATATAGGCTTCCCTACCCTGCGCTTAATTAGATATCGCATTGGTAATTGGACTTTGGATAAAATTGCTAATGGTGAGTACAAAATTGAAAGTTAAACTAGGTACTGGCCTGAGTGAAACTCCAAGAGAACATGGTAGCGAGCAATTCAAGCCCAATACTACTGTTGCTGCAATCATTCATCACCAAGGGCGATTTTTATTTGTTGAAGAATACGATAACAATCAGCGTGTTTATAATCAACCGGCGGGGCATTTAGAGGCCGATGAAAACCTTATTACAGCAATAAAACGAGAAGTCTATGAGGAAACGGGCTTATCGTTAGAGCCTAACTACCTGAGTGGTATTTACTATTTTCATCGTCCTGACTTACAGCTCTACTTTTTGAGATTCTGTTTTGTCATTGAGCTAGATTCATACCCCACTTGCCAACCACAAGACGATGAAATAATTACTACTCATTGGTTCTCTATTGAGCAAATAAAAGAAAATAATCATAAATTACGTAGCGCTATGGTGCTTGAGTGCATTGAAGATTACTTATCGGGCAATAAAATCCCCTTATCACAGCTAAAATCTAATCTTTAATCTATATCCTGCAAGTTGTGCGTGTTATAATTTTGCGCCTCTTATTTTGTACACTTATTTTTAGATATAGTTAGTACGTTTATTTTTAAAACCTATTGGTCATAACATGTTAACAGCCACAAACAATAAAACCCCAGAGCAAACCAAAGTAATCGTTGGTATGTCTGGCGGTGTCGACTCTTCTGTATCTGCTTACTTGCTTCAAGAGCAAGGCTATCAAGTAGAAGGTTTATTTATGAAAAACTGGGAAGAGGATGATACTGATGAGTATTGTGCTGCAGCCCAGGATTTAGAAGATGCTCAGGCCATTTGTGACAAGCTAAATATCAAATTACACACCATCAATTTTGCTACTGAATATTGGGATAATGTTTTCGAGTATTTTCTTGAAGAATACAAGGCTGGACGTACGCCAAACCCTGATATCATGTGTAATAAAGAAATTAAATTTAAAGCCTTTTTAGAGTTTGCCTGTGAAGATTTAGGTGCTGATTACATTGCCACAGGACATTACGTTCAACGTGAATTTCGTGACGGTTCATGGAAAATGGTACGTGGCCTTGATAACAATAAAGATCAAAGTTACTTTCTTTATACCCTGGATGAAAAGCAATTAGCGCAAACTTTATTTCCTGTAGGACATATTGAAAAGCCAGAAGTAAGAGCTATTGCCGAAAAAGCAGGCTTAGTTACTCACAATAAAAAAGATAGCACGGGTATTTGCTTTATAGGCGAACGTAAGTTTAAAGACTTTCTTGGTCAATACTTACCTGCAAAGCCCGGCATTATCGAATCAGCTGAAGGTGTTGCGGTAGGCAATCACGACGGCCTTATGTACCATACCTTAGGTCAACGTAAAGGTTTACGTATTGGCGGTTTAGCTGATGCGGGTGAAGAGCCTTGGTATGTTGTTGAAAAAGATTTATTACGCAATGTACTGATAGTTGGACAAGGTCACAATCACCCTCGCCTATTTTCTAAGGGCTTGATTGCTAATCAACTACATTGGGTTGATAGAAAAGACTTAACAACAAGTATTCAATGCACAGTGAAAACACGCTACCGTCAAGAAGATGTTGCATGTACGGTATCACTTATTGCTGATTCAACTGCCGGTGAATACCAAATAGACTTTAACGAACAACAAAGCTCAGTTACCCCAGGACAATCCGTGGTATTTTATCAAGGTGATGTCTGTTTAGGTGGCGGCATTATTGATAGCCTAATTCGTTAAATAATTAATAATAAGAAATAGAATAACTATAAAATGAAAGATCAAACCTTAACTTTTGCCGCTATTTGCCAAGTTGCTTTTCACGTTCAGCAAGTTTCTCGTAGCGGTAACATCAATGATGATGATTTATCATTGTTGCTCAATAGCATTATTGAAATGTCTCCTGATAATACCCTTTCAGTTTATGGTGGTGATATCAACAACCTTAAACAAGGTCTTGAACTACTTATAGAGCATTTAGGTGAATCTTCAAGCAACGGTAAAACAAAAGAGAAAGATCCTGAGCTCACTCGCTATATAATCAGCCTCATCAATTTAGAGCGTCGCTTAGCTAAAAATCCAAAGCAACTATCACTGTTAGGTGAGCGTATTGAAGCATGCGAAAGACAACTCGCTCACTTCTCTATTACTAGTGAAACACTTGTAGCAAGCTTTGCCAGTATTTATAGCGATATTATTAGTCCACTTGGATCACGTATTCAAGTCACCGGTGAGCCAAGCATTTTAAAACAAACCGCAACGCAGCATAAAATACGCTCATTATTATTAGCAGGTATTAGAGCTGCAGTACTTTGGCGTCAAGTAGGTGGTAAACGTAGAACAATTTTATTTAGTCGTAAAAAAACCGTCAACACGGCTAAAGCGTTGCTTCAACAAACAAATTAACACAGTAATTTATACATTTTTTAAAAATTCGAACACTATTTAACTCTTTAACTTACTTAACTAAATTAGGTTAAATTAAAGAGAATATTAATATAACCTAAATATAACCTAGGAAAACATTATGGAACTTTCAGCATTAAGTGCGATATCACCAGTAGATGGTCGTTATGGCAGTAAAGTAAAGTCATTACGCCCTATTTTTAGTGAATTTGGTCTAATTAAATACCGTGTAACAGTAGAAGTACGTTGGTTACAAAAACTGGCCGAAACCAACGCTATTGCTGAAGTTCCTGCATTTTCAGCTCAAGCAAATGCTGCTTTAGATGCAATTGTGTCTGATTTTAGCGAAGAAGATGCCTTAAGCATTAAAAATATTGAAGCAACAACTAACCACGATGTTAAAGCGGTTGAGTACTTCTTAAAAGAAAAGATTGCAAACAATGAAGAGTTAAATGCAGTTACTGAATTTATTCACTTTGCTTGTACTTCTGAAGATATCAACAACTTATCTCACGGTTTAATGTTAAACGACTGTCGTGAAGAAGTGTTATTACCAGAAATGGATAAAGTTTTAGCGGCAATTAAAGCCCTAGCTGTTGAATACAAAACCATTCCAATGATGTGTCGTACTCATGGTCAGCCAGCTTCACCTAGTACCTTAGGTAAAGAAATGGCTAACGTATATGTACGTTTACAACGTCAACGTGAACAAATTGCTAATGTTGAAATGTTAGGTAAAATTAACGGTGCTGTTGGTAACTATAATGCTCACCTAAGCGCTTACCCTGAAGTTGATTGGCATGAATATGCTAATGAGTTTGTTACCTCATTAGGTTTATCATTTAACCCGTTTACCACACAAATTGAACCGCATGATTATATTGCTGAGCTATTTGATGCTGTTGCTCGTTTTAACACTATTTTAATCGATTTCGATCGTGATATCTGGGGTTACATTGCCATGGGTCACTTCAAACAGAAAACAATTGCTGGCGAAATTGGTTCATCAACTATGCCACATAAAGTTAACCCGATTGATTTTGAAAACTCTGAAGGTAACTTAGGTATTGCTAACGCATTATTTACTCACTTAGCCCAGAAATTACCTATTTCTCGCTGGCAACGTGATTTAACTGACTCTACTGTTTTACGTAACTTAGGTGTTGGTTTTGCACATGCAATGATCGCTTATGGCGCAACATTGAAAGGTATCAGCAAGTTAGAAGTTAATGAAGCTAACTTAGCAGCTGAATTAGACAGTAACTGGGAAGTATTAGCTGAGCCTATTCAAACAGTGATGCGCCGTTACGGTATTGAAAAGCCGTACGAAAAATTAAAAGATCTTACTCG
>PJEL010000552.1_pt1 | contig 43822 bp, 38 predicted proteins | sample 1853271 | NCBI WGS metagenome assembly PJEL01 (sample SAMN08108733, study PRJNA415343) | Invertebrate metagenome, whole genome shotgun sequencing project. | host: Globobulimina | place: Sweden: Gullmar Fjord | collected 2015-08
GGCAAGCAATATACTCAAGTCAGTGAAACAGCATCTAAATCTGATGAAGTTAGAGAGTACTTCTCATTCTATTGCCCACATTGTAAAAATGCAGAGCCATTATTCGCGGTCGTGAAAAAAGCATTACCAGAAGGTGTGAGCTTTGAACGTAACCACGTCGATTTTTTACGTGCTGCCTCTCCTGAAATTCAGTTCCTTCTGACTAAAGCGTTAGTCACAGCGCAACAGTTAAATGTTGAAGAGAAAATCACCGCAGCACTATTCAATTACATTCAAACCCAGCGTGCAACGATATCTAAAGAAAAAGATATTCGTAACATCTTTATTATCCAAGGTGTTGAAGGTGAAGCTTTCGATAAGACATTCAATAGTTTTACGGTGAATAGCAAAGCAAAATTGATGAAAAAATTCCAAACTGAACTAGCTAATAAGCGTGCGCTTACTGGCGTTCCTGCCGTTGTTGTGAATGGTAAATATCGCATCAATTTAGATAAGCTTGATTCGAAAAATATGATAGAAGATTTAAATAATCTAGTGAAGTACTTGGTTAAATTAGACAAGTAAATCGCAGAGCATAGCCAAGAAAAGGACCTTGACGGTCCTTTTTTTATGTCCAATTTTAGTACTTTAACAATCTATTCCGATGTTCACTGTCGCTTGCGTGTTACCGTAAATTGGTCTAAGTCGAATGTCGGCTGCATTTAAAGTATGCAGATGATATAGGCAAATAAGACAAGGCTAAAGTTCACTTTTATGGCTTCTGATTGGAGCATACGTGAAATGCCAATTATTTAATGGAGTTGGTATGAAATGTCACTTTTGGCATTTGCAATTATTATCAAAATATAAGGACATAACTTGAAAACATTCATTTTACTTTTATCCGTCATCTCTATTAATTGTTTCGCTGCCGAAAATAGCAAAGACAAACGCTATTCTATTGGCTTAGGCTACGGTGCTATGTACAGCGGTGTGGGTACAAACCTGTCATTTATATCAAAAAATGATTTGAAATATATATCATTAGGTTGCGTTGAATACAGTTCTAGTAATGGTTCTGTTTGCGGGTTTGGTGGTGGTTGGATCAAAACAGATTTATTTGGTGCTAACTCTAATAAACATGGTGTTGGTGTATATGTAAGCTTAGTTGATAATGAGTCTTACACTAGCTACACGTCAACTACAGAGGGTGTAGAATACCGCCGTCATGAAAGTAATGTGTATGGCGCAGGCCTAAGTTATACCTACTTTATGAGCGGTATAGATAAAGCCGGTACAACCTTTGGTGTTGCAGTTCATGCGACTAATGCAGATCACGAAGAAAGCTGGGGTGGTTTTGTTCAAATTGGTTATCAGTTTTAGCACATAAAAACACGCCCTAGTTAAGTTTAAAATTAAACGGAAAAATACAGTTAGCTATTTTCATTCTGTTGAATAAGATAAATAATACTGTCATGTTGAGCGCACCACGAAAACATGAGCACCATTGTCATTTACGCCTTGGTGTAGCGATATAAAACTAGTTGTGGGGTACATGCGCTCAACGTTGCATATTAAGAGATAGAAATAGATGGTTTTTGATGTTTCAGAATTAGACGTTCAAGAAAAATATCGCCTTTTAAATGGTGGCGTAACTCCCCGACCTATTGCCTGGATTAGTACGCGTTCACTCAATAATGTTGATAATTTAGCTCCTTACTCTTTTTTTACCGTAGCAAGCTGTAATCCTCCGGTACTTCTTTATACGCAAGTAACCCAGAGAAGCGGTATTGATAAAGATACACTACAGAATTTAATTGAAACGGGTGAATGCGTGATCAATGTAGTAAACGCTTCACTGTTAGAGAAAATGAATAATACCAGTGCCAGTATTGGTATCGATGAAAGCGAATTTAATTTCGCTGACGTTGAGAGCTGTTCTAGCTATAAGGTGTTACCTAACTCAGTCAAAGAATCCCCTATACGTTATGAGTGCTCCTTGAGGGAAGTTATCTCAATTAGTGATTTACCTTCGGGTGGAACGGTTGTACTTCTAGACGTGAAGTTCATTTATGTCCGAGATGACTTGTATAAAAACGGGAGTATAGACCAGCAATTAGTCGACTCTGTCGGTAAGATGGGTGGAGACCACTTTAGTCTAACCTCTAAAAATGTAGAACTTAAGCGCCCTTAATCATGCTTGGTTTTCAGTTACGGTTTGCGGTTAAGACTAGACCATTGCAGGAATGTCGAATTAAGAGGCTAACTAATTGTGGTGCGCGGATATGAGAGTATTAACACCCTCTATTCGTCTGTGGCTGTTTTTGCTCCCTGACCTGTTGGCTAATCCATTTTTAAGAAAAGACAATCAGATCAATAAAGCCTATTTTTAGTCGATAGGCTTTATTGACACGCTTTTGCTCAATTAATAAATCATGGTAGCGCTAGGTTTCAGCACTGAAAGCACGCCTAAACGTTCCATATTGCAATAGTCGATTGCTGCTTTAATTGTTTCTTTTTTAAGCGAAAACATCTCAAGTTGCTCTTCTGTAATCAGACTTTCTAAAGGCTCTTTAGGAAATTGATTACTATGCAACATGATACGCTTGGCGATAAATAACAAGCTACTTTCCTTGCTTATATCTGCTAAATCATCATCATCTTGGTTTCTAATCGGTTCAATTAAGCTGTAAGGCAATTGCCATACTTTCAATAACTCGCCTGAGCAATCGCCAAAACTGAATCCAAACACATCACGCTGTTTGTCCCAAGGCGTTATTGATAAGTCATCAACACGAGCCTCTTCAACTTGATCTGGCGAAAATTGTTGCACGACAAGTTCGCCTATATTGTGCAGTAAGCCAAGAATAAATAAGCGCTCTGATTTAGGTACTTTTAATTCACCACCTAGGTATTTAACTAGCAACGCGCAATCGACGCTGCGTTCCCAAAACTCTTCCAAATAATCTGCCGGTGCAGTAATGGCTTTAAAAGCTTCGGTGGTAAAATAGGCAATAACTAAGTTATATACTTCAGTGATACCAAGTACGAGTACGGCTTTGGAGATGGTATCTATTTTACCTGGATAATTAAAAAAAGAGCTGTTAGCGAGCTTTAAAATAGTAGCTGCTAAAGCTGGATCTATTAAAATTACATCGGCAATATCATCAATTGTAGATGCTTCATCGTCGATAAGCTCTTTGATTCTGATGAATGAATCGGAAAGTACAAAAATCTCATTTGCTTTTTTAGCAAAATCAGTAGCATTCATATATGCGACCCTAATCTAAACATTAAATTTGATATCAAGCTTCTGCCTTTATCGCTCTGCACTCGTTTCTATCCCATATTCTGTGCGGTTAAAATGCTATCGATAAGCAATTCCATGCTTGATGCATACAAACTAGTATAGTCATTTTGATAAAAAATTTTAATTTTTAATCAAAATCTGCACTTACATGATAAGAAGTGAACTTTCTAATGTTGATCACGCCAGTATCAAAAATTAAATATTGCCCTTTAATTCCCATTAATGAGCCAGAAACTTCAGGCGTTTTGTCGAAGTTGAACGAGCTTATTTTAGTTAAATACTGTAGAACTGGGAAATGCAGATCTAATGCAGGTTCATCGAGTTGTTCAACCGCATCTTCACCATATTTTAATTTTATTTGCTCAAGCCGCTGATTAATTTCAGGAATAAGCTCCGCAGCCTTGGCTTTTAAATCAATGGTGTCATTACTACCTTTTAGCATGGCTCGCCAATTGGTTTTATCGGCGACAAATTCAGCTAGTGCTGTTTCAACCAACCCTGACTGTAAGCGAGTACTTACTTTAAAAATAGGCAGTGCTTGTGTGGCGCCTTGATCTATCCACCGCGTTGGAATTTGCGTATGACGTGTAATTCCCACTTTTAAACCTGAGGTATTAGCCAAATAGACAAAGTGTGAGGTCATGCAGTGTGTTTCACCCCATTCGGGTTCACGACAGGTACCTTTATCATAATGACAAGTTTCTGGCTTCATAATACACATGTCGCATTGTGCAAGCTTTTGCATGCAGACATAACAAAATCCTTGCGAATAACTCTTCTTGGTTTTTCTATCGCAATGACTACAGCGGATTTCACCAGAAAAGTTCAACGTGAGCCTTTGTCCAATTAACGGATTCAATGGCACGAGTTGATCACCAATAGGCAATTGATACTCGATATTTCCTGCAGAGTCTCTATGTCCAAGCATTTTTTTTAATGGACCCGTTGCTATTTTTGTCATTATTTTTCCTAAAGATTAGTCTTACTATATTGAAACTTTACGGCGATTTTGTTTCAACTGTTTTCTATTGGTTTTTGAGGTCAGCCTGCGTTTTATCGAAGCCTTTGTCGGTTTAGTTGCCCGTCTCGTTTTCTTAACTTCAGTCACCTGCTGAATAAATTTTACTAGTTTATCAATGGCATTAAGCTTGTTTTGCTCTTGGCTTCTGGAGTCTTGCGATTTAATAATAATATCGCCTTCTTTGGTAATACGTTGATCTGAGTAGGCAAGCAGTTTCTCTTTATAACTCTCGGGTAAGCTAGATGTATGAATATTAAACCGTAAATGAATAGCCGTGGAAACTTTATTCACATGTTGTCCGCCAGCACCTTGTGCTCGCATAGCCGTAATTTCAAGTTGGTCTAGTTTTAAATGAATTTGGCCTCTAATTACGATATGCTCGGACACTTGATAAACCTTAGACCACAATAATTATTGCGATCGAAAACATGGAAAAGAACTGGTATATTTATTTACTTCGCTGTGCTGATAATAGCTTATATTGCGGTGTGACAACAGATGTTCAACGTCGATTGAAAGAGCACAACACTTGTAATAAACGTGGTGCTAAGTATACACGTGTTAGGCGACCAGTAGAGGTATCTTACCTTGAAATTTGCCAATCTCGGCAACAAGCGTGTCAACGTGAATACCAAATAAAGCAATTAAGTAAAAGTGAAAAAGAGCAATTAACATTAATGGATATGAAGAGTTGTCTAAATAATGATCCCTGACATTTTCTCATTAAAGTTACACATGTACGCTGAGCTGCCCATTTTTACTGGTCTGCTTTGTATAATAAGCATTAGTCTTCAGTGATAAGTGCTGTTAAAATGCGCGCCGTTTTAAGGTTATAAAGGTGTTTAACCATGTTCATTGAGAACTTTTTTAATAAATCAGCGCAAACCATTAGCTTTACTAGAGCACAAGCCAGTAAATTTGCTAAAGAAGTTGCTGATGACTTCAACATACTCCACGATATAGAGGCAAAGCGCTTTTGCGTGCCAGGAGATTTATTGTTCTCAGTGATTTTATCGCAAGCGGCTATTCATGAAGAAATGACATTTCGTTTTTCTGGTATGGTGGGAAATGATATCGAGCTCAACTTTCCGACTGAACTCTCTGACAATAGCTTAGTAACCGATACCAACGGCAAAGAATATATGCAAATCTCTGCTTCAGGTGAAAAATCAACTAACGCAAGTTTAATTGAGTCTTTGATCCGCGCTTATGTTGGTTTTTCTGGTCACACTTTTCCTCATATATTGGTTGAACTGATGGCTAAAAATAACGTCATGATTAACCCCGCTAGACCAATGATCATGTACGAAAGTATGTCTTTGCAGATGGCCACGCTAGACGTTGATGAAGTTTCGTTAGAGCTATCTTCTTCAACCTTGAAAATCGATGGGAAACGAGGCAATGCAGTACTGGCTTTTAACTTACTGTCGAACGATGAATTGGTTGGTCGAGGGGAGAAGCACATGGTTTTAAGCGGGCTTAGGGAGTATTGTGCAGATACCATGTCGGCGGTTTCAGAGCAGTACTTAGAAATGAAAAAAGCCTACGTAAAAGCGGCGTAAGCTTTCTAGTAAGTATAATTGAGAGGCGCTTTCGTGATGTACAGCGCTTTTTTATTTTATAACTGTGATCAGAAGCTCAGATTATTTACGTAATTTTAGGTGGCAGTAAGCGATAAACGTATCCATCTTAACCGCACTTTTTTTCATCCATATTTGGCTTTTTTTCAACCACGCTTTCGCAAACTCATATTCCAAACTGAGTAATGCTAAACCGATCGGAATAAATAGAAACGCCGGTCCGGGCAATATAATAAACAAGGTCCCGACAACCACGAGTAACCCACCGCTCACGGTAAGGACAACTTTTTTTAACTGCTTATTCATAATCGATCCATTTTTATAAAGTACTTATAGTTACTAAAGCAACTTTCAGTCCATTATAATTACTTCAATTTAAACAATAAGTTATTATGTTTCTTTTACAAGTGCTTGGTATCTTATTGGTCATATATACGACTAATTAGCTAAAAGACCTATTAAAACTTACCTTGCTTACATTTTTGCCATTTGTGCAATGCTTTAAGTTCTTGCTCCTTGAGTTGGTTGCTTTTTTTCACCTTATTGGGCTGTTTTTGTTTAGCTTGGATCGCTTTATATTTATCTTTGTATTTCGCGCACTTTGAAGGCTTGGCTGTCGCAGAAGCAGAAATTACCGTGACAGAAATGATTAACGCAGTTAAGTGTGTTGTTTTCATGCTACATCCTTGTAGTAATACCAAGTCCATTTAATGGAATTGGTATAAATTTTTGTAAGTGAACTATCTATTCACAGTTAAAGTTTAGTCGTGTATTTTGCAATATCAATCACTTCATCTAAAATTAGACAGAACATTTTCTATTTCAAGGATGAAATAACCATGAATGACTTAGTTAAAATTGCGTTACTATTTTTCAGCGTTAGTATTTATGCTATCGACAAACCGCCTATTCAGTTAGCAAAACCTTATCAACAAGTAGAAAACATCCAAGCATACTTTGTTAGTGAAAAGCTTGATGGAATTCGAGGCTATTGGGATGGTTCAAGGTTAATGACCCGTTCGGGCAATATAATAAAAACACCCAAATTCTTTACTGAACACTGGCCTAACGTTGCTCTTGATGGTGAAATTTGGTTAGGGCGGGCCCGTTTTGAAACAACGTCCTCGATTGTACGCAAACATTCGCCCATTGAGACCGAATGGCGTTCGCTCTCTTTTATGCTTTTTGATTTACCTAGCCATAGCGGTACTTTTAAAGAACGAGTTCAAGCGATGAAAATACTGGTTAAAAATGCTGATAATGTTCACCTCAAAGTTATTGAACAGAGCACAATTCCTGATCACAGTGCACTATCCGATTATTTAGATAATATTATCAGTCAGGGAGGTGAAGGAGTCATGCTACATCATCAAGATGCTCTGTACCACGTTGGTAGAACGGCAAATATTATGAAATTAAAACCGTTTGAAGATGATGAAGCAGAAGTGATTGACCACATTGCGGGTAAAGGAAAATATCAAGGAAAACTCGGTGCCATTAGAGTAAGAACCAAAAGCGGTATGACATTTAAGATAGGCAGCGGCTTTACGGATAAAGAACGAGAAAATCCACCCAATATTGGTGCCATAGTCACGTACAAATACAGTGGTAAAACAAGCCGAGGTGTGCCAAGATTTGCTAGTTTTCTTCGGGTTAGGCATTTAATACCAATTCCATTAAATAATTGACCCATTACGGAATAGAATTGGTATTAAAAGGTTGATTAATGGAACTTCACTTGTGGTTATCTTTAGTTGCTATCTGTGTATTAGGAGCTGTTTCTCCCGGGCCCAGTTTAGCTTTAGTGATTAAGAACACCCTGCATGGTGGTCATTCCCAAGGTTATGCGACAGCAATAAGTCATGGCTTCGGCGTGGCGATATACGCGGCGATCACTGCGACCGGTATTGGCATCATTATCGTTAAATCCCCAACAATATTTTCAATCATTCAATATTCTGGTGCTGCATTTTTGCTTTATTTAGGTGGCAAAGCATTAATGGCTAAACAGACGCAGTTTGATCTTGAACAATCCATTCAAACGGGAAATATTGAAGTCAATGGATGGAGAGATGGGTTTTTGATCGCCTTTTTAAACCCAAAATTAGCGATATTTTTTCTCGCTTTGTTTAGTCAGTTTGTTGATGAACAAGCAAGCTGGCAACAAAAATTGATTATGACCGCTACTGTTGGCGGTATTGATACGTTTTGGTATTGTCTTGTCGCATTTGGCTTATCGCGAGGTCCAGTATTGAAAAAACTAAAAGCCAACCATCATATTGTTGACCGAATAACGGGTTGTTTCTTAATTTTTCTAGCGGCGCGGGTTGTTTGGGTTTAGCTTAATTGCTAATGTCAGCGTCCGGGAAGTACTGAAAAATCAACACCTTTAAACCTTTTCCTTGATGGGCTTCCCGATACACAGTAGGTGGCGCAATACGCTCAATAAACTGGCAGTCAGAACATTCTGTTGCCACGGTTTCAAACAAGAAAGCGTCATCTAAATCTGGTGAGTTCAAACATAACATGACCAAGCCTTTTGGCTTTACAAGTTGGGGAATGCGTCTAATGATTTTGCCATAATCCCGCTGAATATTAACACTACCTTTTTGAAAAGACGGTGGATCGGCGATGAGTAAATCATAAGGGCCATATTTTTTTAGCCGACTATAAGACTTGAAAATATCGACTCCCTGAAAAACTACGTGCTCCGTACTTTGTCGATTTAATCGGTGATTTTCACGGCCTTTTGCTAATGATGCTTTACTGAGATCTACATTGACCACTTGCTTGGCGCCACCCGCCATCGCAGCAATAGAAAACCCACAGGTATATGAAAACAAGTTCAACACGTTTTTATTCTTGGCATGCGCTTTGACCCAATCACGGCCGTTACGCATATCTAAAAACAATCCGGTATTTTGAGCGCGTCCTAATTCAATATGGTAGTTGAGATCAGATTCAGTCACGGTCGTATCCATAATAGATTCGCCTAAAACACATTCAACAGGAGCCATTTTTTGCCATCGGTGTTGCACTTGCACACTACGACATTCATTGATAAGAGAATTGAGTTGTGTCGCTAGTTCAGTAATAAAGGGGTCACTTTCTTCTTTGTATAGGGTGATGAGTACAACAGGAGGTAACCAGTCAACGCACACATGCTCAAAACCGGGGTAAGCATGACCTCGTCCATGAAACAGCCGATGGCACTGTGAGATGTCACCTAGTTGAATGTGTTCAATCATAAACTTTACCCAATAAAAAAGCCGCATCATACCTTTGACGCGGCTTTTTCGCTATGACTTCGTTCACTTTAAGTGTGGTGGAAGTCCTTTAGCCAAAGATATTAAATCCAAAAAACTTGACCGCGACAGTGTTCAAGAATATGCCAAGCAAGATTGCCGGTATAAAAGTACTTAGTGAGAAATTAATATATTTTTCAGAAAAAGAGCCTTTATAACCTTCCCTGCCAGTTGCGAGTTCTTCCGATAAATTGTGTTTTTTCCAGCGGTAGCTAACAAATAAACAAAGCAGCAAACCGTTCAGCGGTAAAATAGTATCGTAGAAAATATCGTACACCACATCAAAGAATGAGCGAGTACCACCTGCGTATGATGTAAACTCAGTGAAGAAGCTCACCATGCCAAATGAGACGGTAGCAAATAATGTCAGAATACCTGCTGACATCATTAACAATCGTAGTGCTTTCTTACGGCTTTTTCCTTTTTCGGTGACTAAATAAGAGACCGGTACTTCAAGAATTGAAACTAAAGATGTTATCGCGGCAAAAAACACCAAGATAAAGAAGAAAGCAGCGACACCACTTGCGGCGATGTAACCAATTGAGGTTTGCAGCGCTAAGAAAATTTTCGGTAAGAAAGTAAAAATCAATGAGACAGAGCTATCGCTTAGTTCTTGCGGATTAACTTCAGGATTAAACGAGTACACTGCTGGTAAGATCATTAGACCCGCAGTAAAGGCGACTGCCGTATCAGTAATTGCAACTAACTTAGCCGAATTTACAATATCTGTGCTGCGATTAATATATGAGCCGTAAGTGATCAAAATACCCATGCCAAGAGACAATGAGAAAAAGGCTTGAGACAGTGCTCCATTAATCACCGATGGCGTAATCTTGCTGAAATCAGGAATGATGAAAAAACGTACACCGGCCATGGCGTTTTCTCTGGTTAAGACAAAGATAACCAAGATCACTAGCATAATAAATAAGGTAGGCATCAAGGTTTTTGCTGCTTTTTCAATACCTTCTTTTACGCCTGCGACTAAAATACCATTAACGATTGCCGCGACAATTATCATGGCACCGAAAATATAAGGGCTATTAATAAACTCACCAAAGGCGGCAGGAGTAGCCAAATATTCCAAATTGCCAGATAAGGTGATTGCGATATAGCCAAATATCCAGACGGTTAACACCATATAGAATACAGCTATCATAAAGGGAGTAAGCACACCTAGCAGACCTGCGATATTCCAAGTAAAGCCGCCACTGCCTAGGGCTTTATATGCACCTACAGGTTCCTTTTCTGTTTTACGTCCAATGGCCATTTCCGCCATCATCACAGGTAAACAAACTAGAAATACAAATAATGCATACATTAATAAAAATGCACCGCCACCATTTTTGGCTGCGTTGACTGGAAAGCCTACTAAGTTGCCAATACCGACTGCAGACCCTGCAGCGGCTAAAATAAAACCAATACGGGAGCTAAAATGTTCTCTTTCTGCGCTCATAGTTGTCCTTCATTATATTTATTAGTACTTGGCGAAATCTTAGAGAGGCGCCAAGTAGGAACTGTTGTAATTTTTGTTTGCTCGATGCTAGCAAGGATTTTTGTTCTTGTCTTGTCTTGGCACAGCAATAACGCCCACGAACTGTATAATATTTTGCGCACAAGCCGATACATATTAAATAAAAAACATAAAAAACAGCCACCTAAAGAAGTGGCTATTGTAATGCATTATTATTTATTTTGACGCTAAGAAGGTCGTTTATAGAATTTTGCATCCATAATGGAAAGAATATTTTCCGCTTCATCACTGGCAAAGGTTGCCGCCGCATTCAAGTCTTCAGTCGACACTCCTAAACTTAGACACAAAGACTCGTCTACGGTTTCATCGTAACTATAGAGATCAAGGTGACTGTCAACCAAGGCTAACCGAGAAGCGAGATATAGCACTTTAACATCTTTATTAATTTGAATGTCTTGTGCGTGATTGAAATGGCGAATTGGCAAAATAATTTTTTCTGGGATCTGCCAAATACTCAAAAGCTCCGCCGAAATATCGGTATAAGTAAACCCTAATACTTCTTGTTGTAATGCCCAGGGTAAGCTTTCCTCGGTATATTTTTCACATTGCTGGGCTAATCCACGGGTGATTTTAGCGAACATTAACTCGCCAAAATTTTGTAGTAAGCCGGCAACAAATAAACGCTCAATATCACGAATGCCTGCTTTGATAGCAAGATTTTTACAGGCTAGGCCACAAAACACACTCATTCGCCAGAAGCGCTTAAGATCAATTGCTTGATTGGAAAAGTGTTTAAACGCTGAAGCGGCGACATCAACCAACATCATGTTGTAAATCGCTTGTGTACCAATAATGGTAATTGCCCGTGAGATAGTACTTATTTCACCGGGGAAACTATAAATAGCACTGTTAGCTACTTTTAATAATCGAGACGTCATTGAAGGGTCGACACTAATGACATTAGCAAAGTCTTCAATAACTGAGGACTCATCTTCCATTAATGCCTTCACTTTAAAACAGGCGTCAGGGAGTGCAAAAGAGCCATTGGCTTGTATCGCATATTCACTCGCTTGCATACTGCAGTTCCTTATTATTATAAGAGTTCCAAACATTTAGCTTGAAAGTATGATGCAACATAGTTTCTATTGTCTGGGATAATATTGCTTTACTTTACACTGGATAATAAAAAAGCGCACGATATCAATCAGGTGCGCTTTCTTGAAACTATAAGCCGATAGTTTTGTTGATATTATTCAGCAAATGTTTTCCCGAAAAAGTCGCCTTGATTCCATTGCGGACTTTGTTCTTGATTGGCGATTTCTAAACCGATCATCAAATTTACTTCTGCAAATGAGGCTGCAGCTTGATAATTAATCGGTAAATCAATTTGGTCACTATGGTTATGATAGTGTGTCGATAAGAACTCTTTAAACACTTTACCACCATCAATCTCAGGATCTTTTGATTTAAAACCTGTCATCAAGAAGACTGAAGGGATACCGGCTTTAACGAAACTATAATGATCGCTGCGAGTAAACAAGGCTTGTTCTGGCATAGGATCTGGGCTTAGGCTGATATCTACTTTTTTCGCTGCTGCTTCAACAATAGGTCCTAATGTTGAATGAGTCGAACCAAACGCAATAACATCAGCAAATGGGTATAAAATTAATGGCATATCTAAGTTTACATTTGCCACTAACTTTGTCGCCGGAACCGTCGGGTTATTGGCAAAATAGCTAGAGCCTAGTAACCCTTTTTCTTCGCCCGTGACGACAACGAAAAGTACTGAACGTTTTGGTTTTTTCTCACTCATCGACATCATGCGAGCCGTTTCCAATAAAATAGCAACGCCAGAGGCGTTATCTAGTGCGCCATTATTGATGTCGTCTTCATGATCACCATGCTGACTTACACCAATGTGATCTAAGTGTGCACTAAATACCACATATTCGTCTTTAAGCAGAGGGTCGCTTCCCTCGATTGCTGCAACGATATTGGGGCTGGTGATCTCTTCATGACGAGATTGATTGGATAAAGTGACTTTAGCCGCTAGTTCAAACCCTTTAATCTCTTGGTTTTCGGTATCAGCTGCAAATACTTCGGCTAGCGAACTCGTCGCACCTTCAAACAATGCACTAGCACTTTCATGATTAACGTAAGCGCCACCTTTTAATTGTGGATACTTACCGAATGGTGTGCCGTCTTTTTGTAGCCAGCTTAAGCGTGGACTATCAGCATACTTGGCGCTGACAGTGTATGCGCGCACTTTTTCACGTTTGGGTGTATGTATCATGATCATACCTACAGCACCCCGTTCTGCGGCATGGCGAGATTTTTCTGCTGAAGAGCCGATATGCGCACCTTCTTCAGAAGGCAAATTTTCTGGACGTCCGGTCAAGGTAACCACTATTTTACCTTCAACATCTAAACCCGCGTAATCATCAATACCGAACGTTTCATTGACTACCCCATAGCCGACAAAAACAGTTTCCGCTGTCACTTCGCTCGTTGTTGAAGAGGTCGAGCCCGAAGCAATGAATTGCTCAGGAAAGGTTAACGCCTGTTCACCGGAAGCGTTTGTTATAATGAGTTGTGCACCGTTTTCTTCTAAGAAGGCTTTTCTAAAGGTTACGTTTTGCTCAAAACCTTCATGTTCACCCATAGGGGTTAAACCATATTGTTTGAAGAGTGATTTCACATAGTTGGCCGCTATTTGATAGCCTTCACTACCTGTATCGCGTCCTTTTAATGTGTCATCAGCTAAAAAAGCAATGTGTGCTTTAATATTTTCAGATTTAACTTGCGGTTGGGCATTTTGGGCTTGAACTGTCTCTTGCGCCGGCATACAGCCAACTAATGCGGCGGCTAGCAAGATACCTGAAGCGAATAAGTATTTAGTAGTCATATATAATAAGATAAATGTTATTGAGTGATAGAGGGCACTATAAAGAGCAAAATCCAAAAAAACCAGTAATAACCAGAATTCACTGAATTGGCATTACAATATGGGTACACCAAAATCGCGTTTTACATGCTCTGTAACAAAATAGGTATGGGTTTGTGCTACCGCCGGTAGCTCAATAATAGCACCTAATATTTTTTGATATGAGTCCATATCTTTAAAACGAATTTTAATAAGGTAATCAAATCCACCCGCGACCATGTGGCATTCAACTACCTCTTTTATCTTGACAACCTCATCACGAAAGCGATCAAAAACATCTTTAGTTGTTCGCTCTACCGTCACTTGAATAAATGCTGACATTCCATACTTTAGTTTCTTTGCATTTAAGAATGCTCCGTAGCGTTCAATAAAACCTTCGGCCTCTAATCGTTTAACTCTATCAAGACAGGGACTAGCGCTTAAGTTCACTTTTTTCGCCAATTCAACGTTAGAAATTCGACCATCTTTTTGAAGAGTGTCTAAAATAATATGGTCAATACGATCTAATGCGCGGTTTTTATCCATTATTTGGCTCGGTATTTATGACTGTTTATTGTGTTGTTTGCCAAATAATATACTGCTATTGGTGAAAATAAACCAGCTAATACTGTAAACATTGTCGTAAAATGCCGAACAAATTACAGGTCTATAATTGTTTCATTACAGGCGGCTATATGCTTTTTAACGGTTCACTGACTGCGCAAGACGAATTGCGCCAAACTATTCGCGATCACTATCGTGCGGATGAAAATAAAGTGCTCGAAACTTTACTGCCGATCGCAGAAATTAGTGTTGATGCAAAATCTCGAGCGTGGGATTACGCACGTCAATTAGTAGTTAATATTCGTAAAGATCAAGTAGGAAAAGGCGGTGTAGACGCCCTGCTTAACGAGTTTTCACTTTCGACTGAAGAAGGTGTTGTACTGATGTGCTTAGCGGAAGCGTTATTACGTGTTCCTGATAAAGCGACGGCAGATAGCCTAATTCGTGACAAATTGGCAGAAGGTGATTGGAGTTCACATATAGGCAATAGTGACTCAATGTTTGTCAATGCTTCTTCTTGGGGCTTGTTGTTGACCGGTAAACTCGTTAATTATTCAGACCAAAAGAAAAAATCCCAATTTGGCTTATTAAAGCAAACTGTAGGTCGATTAGGTGAGCCTGTTATTCGCAAAGCCGTCCGTTATGCGATGAAGATTATGGGCACTCAGTTTGTTATGGGGCACACGATTACTGGTGCTATCGAGAGGGCGAAAGAAGTAGAGGCTAAAGGTTATACCTATTCATACGATATGCTAGGTGAAGGTGCACGCACCATGAAAGATGCCGACCGTTACTTTGACTCATACATGACCGCTATTGATGCGATTGGTTATGCTGCCAGAAATAAAGGTCCAAAGCAAAGTCCTGGTATCTCTATTAAGCTTTCTGCTATTCACCCGCGTTATGAATTTTCTCACCGTGAGCGCGTTATCGCAGAACTTATTCCTCGATTAAAGAAACTCGCACTTGCCGCTAAAGCTTACGATATTGGGTTTACTGTTGATGCGGAAGAGGCGGACCGTCTTGATTTATCATTGGATATTATTGAAGCCGTATTCGCTGATGAAGAATTAGCAGGCTGGGATGGTTTTGGTATTGCCATACAAGCTTATCAAAAACGTGGTTTACATGTGATTGAATGGGTACGCGATTTGACGCTACGAGTAGGTCGTCAAATGATGGTTCGTTTAGTTAAAGGCGCCTACTGGGACAGCGAAATTAAGCACTGCCAAGCAGAAGGTCTTGAAGATTTTCCAGTCTTTTCACGCAAACCATCGACAGATGTCTCATATCAAGCCTGCGCTAAAAAGTTACTTGCGTACCGTGACACCATTTACCCGCAATTTGCGACACACAATGCCTATACTGTCGCAATTATTTTGGAAATGGCCGACGAGCTAAAAGGTTTCGAATTTCAGCGCTTACATGGGATGGGTGAGTCGTTATTTGATCAAGTGGTTACTGGTAAAAAAATTCCTTGTCGTGTCTATGCACCAGTTGGTGAGCATTCCGACTTACTTGCTTATTTAGTGCGCCGTTTACTTGAAAATGGAGCCAACAGCTCATTTGTAAACAATATTGTTGACGATAATATTCCAGTTGAGTCTTTACTGGCAGATCCTGTAGAAACCGTGCAGGCATGGCAAAACAAATATAATCCTCAGATCCCTCAAGCGATAGAGATTTTTGGTGATGAGCGCGATAACTCAAAAGGTATTGATTTAACCGACATCGACCAAGTGACCGAAATGCGCAACAACATGGACGCTTGGCTGGCAGCTAATCAAGAAAAAGTGAGTGCCGTAGATGCCACAGTTGCAGGGCTTGAAGCAGTCATCAATCCAGCTGATCACAGTGAAGTGCTTGGCTATATTAAACATGCTGATGAACAAGAAATGGCTGACATTGTCGAACGTGCTCATCGTGCGTTCCACGCTTGGTCTACAACACCAGTAGAACAACGTGCAGCTATTTTACTGAAAACTGCCGATGCATTAGAAAACCACCGTGACGAACTTATTGCTTTATGCACCAAGGAAGCAGGTAAAACCCCTATTGACGGGGTTGCAGAAGTGCGAGAAGCGGTAGATTTTTGTCGTTATTATGCAGCTCGCGCTAAGACGCTCCTTGCTGATGATACGTTAGAGTCAAGAGGCGTAGTCCTTTGTATTAGCCCGTGGAATTTCCCATTAGCGATTTTCTTAGGTCAAGTGTCCGCAGCGATAGTTGCAGGTAATACGGTGGTTGCGAAACCGGCAGAGCAGACGAGTCTAGTCGCACTTCGTACGATTGAGCTGATGCATGAATCAGGCTTACCTGAGTCAGTCGTTGAACCGGTTATTGCTCGTGGTAGTAAAGTAGGCCAATTGATTGTGCCAGACGAACGTATTCAAGCGATAATGTTTACCGGTTCAACCGAAACAGGAGCATGGATTTCGCAAAAATTGGCTGAGCGTCGCGGTGACCCTGTGCCGTTAATTGCTGAGACGGGTGGTCAGAACTGTATGATTGTTGATTCAACAGCATTACCTGAACAAGTGGTTGACGATGTAGTTGCTTCAGGTTTCCAAAGTGCAGGTCAACGTTGTTCGGCATTGCGTGTTTTGTTTATACAAGAAGATGTTGCCGATAAAGTGATTACAATGATCAAAGGGGCAATGCAAGAATTGCATGTGGGTGATCCGGCTTACTTCTCAACCGATGTTGGCCCTGTAATCGATAACAAGGCACTTGACGCACTTAATGACCATGTCGAATACTTATCAACACGTGGAACACTTCATTACGCTTGCACAGCACCAGAGATGGGTGACACGGAACATAATTTCTTCGTTCCGCGTTTATATGAAATTAGCGATCTTTCAGTATTGAATAAAGAAGTCTTTGGTCCTATCGTGCACGTTATTCGGTACAAAGCAGCAGAGCTTGAACAAGTTATTGACCAAATCAATGGCACAGGATTTGGCCTGACTATGGGTATCCACACACGAATCGAAGAAAAAGCTAAATATTTAGCAGCACGTTCACGGGCAGGTAATGTTTACGTTAATCGTAATATGATTGGTGCGGTCGTTGGCGTGCAGCCTTTTGGCGGTCGAGGACTGTCGGGAACAGGCCCGAAAGCAGGCGGTCCGATGTACTTAACGCGATTAGTTAAAGACAAAGTCAGTAATATTGATGTTACCTTAAATGAAGAGAGACTGAATCACTATGTAGGGTTGTTCGAGCAAGAAGAATCGACTGCTTCACAAGTTGATTCTGTGTTACTTAACATTAAACAAAATGAGTTGATGTGGAGTTTCACTCCTTTAAATAACCGTATCTCTATTTTGCGCCAGTTGTTAGCTCAGTTATCGGCAAATAAACTAGTTGCTGATCAGCAAAATGACTTAGTGAGCACTTTGCAAGGAGCTAGAACTCAGTTATTACACATTGAAAAAGTGCTAAGCAAGCCAGTTGAGTTGCCTGGCCCAACAGGTGAGTCGAATATTCTTTATTTGGAGTCTCGCGGAACATTAGCTTGTGTCCGTTGCCCTGAAACAGCATTCAACTTTTGGCTACTTTCAATCATTTCCGCGCTCGCTGCGGGTAACTGCGTTATTGCTGTTGTTGATGAAAGCGACTTTGCTGAGGCAAACAGTATCTTAGTGCAGCTAGAGAATATTGGCTTGCCTTCAGGAGTGTTTACCCTAGCTAAACTTGGTCATTTACCTACGGTCTTAAAACATTCACACTTAGCTGGTGCGGTTATCGATCATCAAAGTCCAATGAAAAAGCTTGTTGGCGAAGCCATCGCAGCCCGTACGGGCGCTATTCTTCCTTTGATTACGGCCTATAATAATCGTAGTTTGTTTGATCGACTAGTTACTGAGAAAACGATTACTATTGATACCACAGCGGCAGGCGGCAATGCTTCATTGATGACTATGGTGCCGGTTGATAGTTAATAGGCTTTCGCATCGAGCACGGTACAGTAAAAAAGGAGCATAGAGCTCCTTTTTTTATTGTTTATTATCTTAATTGCTAGACTAAATTTTTTCTACGTCTTCTGCAGGCATAGGTTTGGCATAATAATAGCCTTGTCCATAGACGCAATCCATTTTATCAAGTAATTCGGCATCAGCTTGATGTTCAATACCTTCGCCTATGGTGGCCATTTTTAAATTGGTCGCTAAATCAATGATCGTTTTAATTATCGCAACATTGGTTGAATTGTCATTGGCATTATGAATAAACGAACGGTCAATTTTTAATACGTCGATCGGGAATCGATGTAAGTAACTCAAACTTGAGTACCCTGTACCAAAATCATCTAACAGTAACTTAACGCCTAACTGTTTCAATGCTTGCATATTAGACATGACTACGTCACTTTCATCAAAAAGAGCTCGCTCGGTCAGCTCAATTCTTAACTGTTCTGGTTTTAATCCCGTTTTTTTAATAATTTGCGCAATATCATCAGCTAAGGTGTGGGTGAAGAAATGATCGCAAAATAAGTTACAGCTTACATACCAGTCTTGTTTGTTTATGGTGTCTTGCCATTTTTTAATTTGTCGACATGACTGTTCTAGAATTTGCAAGTCAATTGCCATCACGAGCTTAGTTTCTTCCGCTAGCGGAATAAAGTCATTAGGGAATACTAGGCCACGCTTTTTACTGTGCCATCTTGCTAACGCCTCAAAGCCGACGATTTCGGCGTTAGAGATCCTAACAATCGGTTGAAAATAGGGAACAAATTCTTGATCAACTAGTGCTTCTCGAATATCGGCTTCTAAAACCAGATCTTGTTGAATTTTGTCATGCATACTTGCATCAAATTCTTCATATCGGCCTTTACCATTATCTTTGGCATAGTACATCGCGGTGTCAGCATCACGGAGCATGGTATCGGCATCAGTATAGCGGTGGTCATTGAATAATAAACCAACACTTGTGCCAATAAAAACCTGCTGATTGTCGAGCTTAAATGGACGAGATAAAGTATAGGTAATTCGTTCTGCGACCTCATAGGCCTCACCTTTGTTTTCCAGATCTTCTATTAGAATAACAAACTCGTCTCCACCCAAACGGGCAACAGTATCTTTGGCTCTTACTATTTGTTGAAGTTCCCGAGCGACAACCTTAAGTAACATATCTCCGGCATGATGACCTAAGCTGTCGTTAACCATTTTAAATCGATCAAGGTCTAAAAACAGCACAGCAAACTCTGCGCTGCCTCGACGTTTTGAGCTTTCAATCGCATGGTTTAATAAATCGAGAAAAACATTACGGTTAGGCAGCCCTGTTAAGGAATCATGGCAGGCGTTATGCGTTAACATTTTTTCAGCTTGCTTACGCTGGCGTATTTCTTCTTCTAACGCTATTGTGCGTAATTTGACTTGTTGTTCTAATAATTCATGGGCACGGCGCTCGTAGTCTGCTGCTTCCCGTCGTTTAATTGAAGTTGATACATGATGCGATACAAAATTCATCAACTCTGCATCTTGATCGGTATAACGGGTATCAGCATCATAACTTTGCACAACCATGACACCGATGACTTCATCTGCATGAACTAAAGGGACACCAAGCCACGAATAGGTTTCTTGTTGTGGTTTTTTAGCTTGACCTTCTTTATAGAGGCGCATCATGTCATTATGACTGAGTAATTGGGTCTTTGCGGTTCTGACAACGTACGCTAAAAACTGGTCGGTCAGTTTCTGCGGTTGAAAGTCTTTTGCGATATTGATGGCGGCTAAATCGACGTAATAAACAAAATCTACCGTTTCACTTTCACTTTCATATTTCGCGATGAAAAAATTGGAAGCATTAATCAGCTGTCCAATAATGTTGTGTACTTGATGATAGAATTTATCAACTTCAATAGTAGAGTCATTTGTCAATTCAGAAATACGGTATAAAGACTCCTGCAATAGCTCTGCTTTTTCACGGTCTCTGATTTGCTCCATTAATTCACGTGTTCGCGAGCTAACAGCATTTTGCAGCCGTTCATGATCTTGTAAACGCTGCATCGCTCCGACTATGTGCTGTGCGGTAAAGGTAAGTAAATCTTTGTCATGTTCTTGATAGCGGGTAGATTCACTATAACTTTGTACCGCCATTACGCCGATAACAAAACCGTCATGAATCAACGGAACGCCGAGCCAGTCCATGCCAGTGGTGCCAAGATGGTTGAGTACTCCTTTAGCGACATAGTCATTAATGAGTTCTGGCGTGGCTAATAAAGGCAGCCCTGTTTCTATGACATGGCGAGTTAATGAACCTTTAAAACTATCAAAGGGAATTGAGCCTTCTGGTGCTTCATCTTCTTCATCGACATGGTACACAAACTTTAATGTCGATAATGTCTGGTCGTACATAACGACATAGAAATTTTTCGCAATCATCAGTGTTGCGATAATTTGATGAACTTGATAGAAGAATGTACCTAATTCAGTACATTCTTGAGACAGTTTATTGAGTTGAAAGAGCGCAGTATAACGATCGACCATTTCGTCGTGTTCAGACTGCAACTCATAAAGTTCAGTTAATAAGGAAGCTTTTGTTAGATTACCTAATTTATCTTCAGCAATGCTCGCCATACTGTACTCAACTTTCCTATTGGTTTGTCCTTAAGCTGTAAGGAGTCATTTAAAGTATAAGGCAATCTCTCAGACCTGCCACCAAAGTTATTTTTTCTCGTCTAATTTTTTGATTTCATTTTTAATTTTGTCTTTGTTACCACAGATAGCGCTCTGCTGATTGTCTCGGTAGTAGCGCAAATTGATACAGTCTTGCTCATATCTGCGTTCTAATTCAGTTCGAATGATGGGTTTGTTTTTTGCTTGCACAATTTGGCGTTGTAGAGATTGGCATTGTTGAATTTGTTCTGATGCCATGGCGATATCTTCACAAGTATTTTCACTAGAACTACAGCCAGTGAGTAATAAAAAAACGGTGGTTGATACGGTAATAAGTGCTTTCATAAAAAAATTTAGTTGATGAAATGGACTTTTGCATTATAACGGGCTCTTTGGAAAGTGACAGCAATTATTAAAAGCTGACCACTTGGTTAAGTTATGGTAATATGCTTACTATTGGCTATAGTTAGATTATTCATTATAGAAATTGATAAACAGAATTTGGAATGACAAAATGAAAGTGCAAGTTGTTGATTACTTGGATCAAAATGCCCCAGAACTTTTTACACAGAGTTTAAAAGAAACAGGCTTTGGCGTATTAATTAATCATCCGATAAAACAAGAGTTAGTTGAATCAATATATAAAAATTGGTACGAGTTTTTCTCAAGTGATGAAAAAGAGCAATATGCTTATGATCCTAAAACTCAAGACGGATATTTTGCGCCAGAAATCTCGGAAACGGCTAAAGGTCATTCGAAGAAAGATATTAAAGAGTATTATCATATTTATCCATGGGGAAGGATTCCTGAATCGCTCAAAGAAGAAATTCTTAACTATTATAAACTCGCCTCAGATTTAGCAACCGAATTACTTGATTGGGTTGAAAAACATAGTCCTGCTGATGTCGCCAAGCTATATTCAGAGCCTTTATCCAATATGATAAAAGACACGCCGAATACACTTTTGCGTGTTTTACATTATCCACCATTAACAGGTGATGAAGAGCCAGGAGCTATTCGTGCCGCTGCTCACGAAGATATTAATCTTTTAACTATTTTACCCGCGGCTAATGAGCCGGGCTTGCAAATCCAACAAAAAAATGGACAGTGGGCGGATGTGCCATGTGACTTTGGTAGCTTAGTGATCAATATTGGTGACATGTTACAAGAATGCTCTGGCGGCTATTTCCCATCAACAAGCCATCGGGTTATTAACCCAACAGGTAAGGCATCTACCAAGTCTAGAGTCTCTTTACCACTATTTTTGCACCCAAGAGACGAAGTCGTTTTATCTGAACGTCATACTCAAAAGTCATACTTACAAGAAAGATTGCGAGAGTTAGGCGTAATTTAATCCATTGTTAGCCAGTATTTCCTGCTGAATTACTGGCTGCCTATTTTGCTTATCCGGAATTTAGGTTGTTTACATTTCACAGGCTTGTGTTGTCGTTTTCCATATGACTGGACCTGTGTAGGTACCCATTGCTATTTCTCGTCCTTGCTGATCTACCCAGGGTTTCTTTCTAACATAGGCAATATAATAGTTAGTATTGGCTTCCACACTGATAGATAAGTGTTGAATTTCTTTTGGGGTGTCATATTTGCTACCAATTTCCATTGTATGACTACCAACAGAAAATCTTTGCCTAGATTTATCTCCCCAAGATTCATTATCTACCTTCTTAATCATTGCAGTGTCTTTTAAACCGCTGAAACGTGGTGGCGTAATAGACAAGCTATTAACCAGTATAATTTGACCGCATTCACCGGCGCTTTTATTAATAGGCGTAACCCAATCATTGGAGTCTTCAAAAATGGGATTGTTATTAGTAGCATGCCACCGAGGGATATGTTTGTATTGTCTATTCCCTGTCGCTGACAGTTTATCATGACTTAATAGCTGCCATTGCGGGATATATTTTGCGCCTACTGTGCCCTGTAATTCTAGATTTTTACCATCACGTTTAACGAGTATGCTTAATTTTGTATTATTGGGTAAGTACTGGAGTAACATAACCCATTCTTTACCTGCATCAGTGATTAATTGGTCATTAACAGAAATGATCAGATCACCGCTTTGCAAACCCAAAGAAGCAGCTTGTCCACTAGGGGTTACTGACAAAATGTGGCCCAATTTATTGGCGCTTAAAATTGCACCAAATTTTCCACTGTCAAAACGAGATTGTTGAAATAACTCTAATGCTATTTGATCGGTTGTCGAGCCAGCGGCAAGCTCTAAGGCAGCAATTTCAGCTAGCTTTTGATTGACCACTTGAACGAGTTGATCTGCGACTCGTTTAGATTGACTGGATTTAAATTCAAATCCGTTAGTGCTCATACTGATCAGCAGTAAAATATAAGATAAAATTTTCATACAGCGCCTTTAAATTTCGTAAACATCAACAGGTTGAGCGTAGAAATCAACCATGGTTTTTAACAAGTTGGTTCGTTGTATCCAAAGTTCACTCGTGTTTGCCTTACCTTGGCTTTGATCGATAATTTGATCAATCACTTGCAACTCGTGATACCAGTTTTCCATCACAACACTATGGCTTTCAGAGAGCGAAATTTCAGCAAGCTCTATCAGTTGTTGCTCATATTGATGCCCTTGACTAATAAAACTTGGGAGCGTACTTGAAGACATAGAGAGCTGAAGCCAATAGCCGAAACTTAGTATTGAGACACAGGCGGCCAATGCTACTACCTTGCTGGTGTTCTTTGCTTTGTACTTTTGCCATATAACGTCAGACAAATTTGGAGCTTTGTGGAAGACCATTGAGGATTCTGCAGTATCAATGCGCCATCTTAGCTGTTCTTCAAAGTGGGTCATGTTGACTTACCTCGCTAGCCATTTCTTTAAGGTGTTTATTGCTCGTCGATAACTTTGTCGAATGCTATCTTCGTGCGCCCCCATATTTTTTGCTATTTCCCGGTGTTTGAGATTTTGAATAGCATGCAAATAAACAATTGAACGTTGGGTTACTGGCAGTTCATTTATCAACTGTTCGGTTTTATTCTGATCAAGCTCGTGCTGTTGTTCCAATGTGCGAGTGGCCATCTCATTGACACTCACTGTCGCTTGATAGTGTTGTTCTTTCTTTATTTTCCTAAAATATTCGGTGCATTCATTGATTGTGCATGTTTTCAACCATGCTCCTAATGTTTCTTTTTGTTTAATAGCAGATGACTTTATAAGAAGTTTCTCAAATACTTGTTGCAGAATGTCGGCAGCCTGCTGTTCGTTACATACGATATGAAGACTAAGAGAATAAACATAGTCGGCATACAACTGATAGGCAGCATTAAAACCACTATGCTGCTTGTTTTGTAGCATAGTGAATTCTTGCTGATTGAGCTGTTGTCCAAATCCTTGCTTATTCATATTTCCCCTATTTTATTATTAGACGGGTCTGGTATGTTTTTTGTGACAACTTATTTTTTTAAATAAAAAAAAGAGGATATTAAATCCTCTTTTTAGTTATATCTCAAACAGATATTTTAGCTAACGGTTGCTGGTGTAGTATCTGATTCAACATCTTTTATATGTTTTTTACGTTTAAATATATTGCGAGCATCTTCCATCACTAGGTATAGCGCGGGGATCATCACTAGAGTCACGATAGTGGCAAACAAAACACCGAAGGCTAAAGATACCGCCATTGGGATGACCATCTTCGCCTGCATACTGGTTTCCATCATAATCGGTGCTAAACCAATAAATGTGGTTAATGAGGTTAACAAAATAGCTCTGAAGCGACGACAACCAGCAAAAACTACGGAGTCATGCAACGGTATGCCTTGCGCTCTGGCTTTATTGACATAATCGACCATCACTAAGGAGTCGTTAATCACCACACCTGCTGCAGCGATAATACCGAACATTGATAGAACGTTAAGGTCCATACCTAGTATCAAATGGCCAATCATGGCGCCAACGATGCCGAATGGTATTACGGTCATGATCATGAGTGGTTGAGAGTAGGATTTAAGCGGCACTGCCAGCAAGGTAAAGATAACCATGAGTGACAAGACAAAATCTCGCAGCTGCTCACCGGCACTTTCTAATTCTTCTTGAATTCGGCCCGATACTTCACTTTGCACTTGTGGATACTTTCTCAATAGTTCAGGAATGTATTCGTCACGAATTTCCTTGGCGACTTCAAAAGGCTCCACTTGCGCTGCATCAACATTGCCCCAAACATTTATCGTACGATTGCTATTTTCACGACGAATACTAGAGACACCTTTGTGCATAGAAATTTCAGCTAGTTCCGATAAAGGTAACTCAGCACCGTTTGGAGCTTGGATCATGACATCATCAACGTGACCAACAGAGCTACGTTGTGAAAGTGGATAACGCACCATGACCTTGATCTCTTCACTATCACGTAAAATACGCTGGGCTTCTAGACCATAGAAGCTATAGCTTACTTGTGATGCAATATCAGATAAGGTTAAGCCCATGCTATAAGCGAGCGGTTTCAGCGTAAACTGGACTTCTTTGGCACTTGTTTGGCGACTGTCGTTCACGTCACCAACACCTTTAAGGCTGTTGAGTTTAGCTTTTAACTCTTCTGCTGCGGCTAACAGTTGAGCATCGTCATTACTTTCCAGCCTAAAGCTTATATCGCCATCGTCCCGATCATTGCCAAATAAATTGTCACTTATGTCAAAGCGTTTAACACCCGGTAATGCGGGTATCGCTTTTCGCCATAAATCCGCTAATTCAAAGGTGTTCATTGCTCGCTCTTCAGGCTCAACAAGTTTTACCATTACTCGACCATTAGTTCGGCCACGAAGGTCAACCTGCATATCAGCGATCATCGGTTTACCGTGTTCTTCTTCGATCTTTTTATCGACTGCAAATAAGATTTGTTCAACGCGCAGCAAAGTATCTAAGGTTGCTTGTTCGGCTGAATCTGTATTCATTTCTATCGAAATACGTGGAAAGTCATGTGGCACTTTAGGTTGTCCAATGAAGCGCACAATACCACCAGCATATAATCCAGCACTGATTAACAATATGGAGATAAAGAAGGTCATTACGCCGTAACGGTAATGTAATGCAGTCTCTAAGAAAGGCTTGTATTTATTATCAATAAAGCTTTTCAGGCCAGTATCTAAAGAATTACGTAAACGGTGCAGAGGGTTCTTTAAGTTGACTGGTTTAACTTTCATCTTAACTAAATGCGCTGGCAAAATTAATTTAGATTCAATCAAAGAAAAGATTAAACAAAAAATAACAACAAATCCGATAGATTGACTCCACGCAGAGCCAGGACCATCACCCAATAATAGCGGGAAGAAGGCGGCAATCGTGGTTAGTACACCAAAGGTTGCTGGCATAGCTACTTTTTGGACGCCGCGAATAACACTTTCTGCTGAATGACCATGCTCTTCTATTTCAGCATGAGCACTTTCCCCCATGACGATGGCATCATCGACGACAATACCCAAAACTAAGATAAAGGCGAATAAACTGGTGATATTAATAGTGACGTTGACGAATTCCATCGGCATCATTAATAAGGTACCTAAGAAACAGACAGGTAATCCCATCATTACCCAGAAGGCTAAACGAATACGTAAGAAGAGCGCTAGCATAATGAATACCAGTACAGCACCACTTTTCATGTTGTCTAGCATCATGTCCAAACGACCTTCCAAGTAGTAGGTTAAATCAACCCAAGTTTCTAAATTTACGCCCGCGGGTAGTTCACTTTGCTTAGATTCCACATACTTATTCATCACGTCGGCAACGTCAGTGATACTTTGATCACCAGCGGCACCGATAAAAAAGGTCACTGAATTTTTGCCATTAAATTTCGAGTACTGAATGCCTTCTTGGAAACCATCAACGACGGTCGCGACTTCGCCCAGTAAAATTTTGGTGCCATCATTTAAGGTAATTAACGGAATTTGTTCAAATTCGTGACCGCGATAAGCTTGGTTTTCAACACGTAAGTTGATGTAGCCGTTTTCCGCACGAATTTGACCTGCAGACATGTTGCGAGAATAGCTACGTACCGCTTTAGCAACGTCGGTGAAATTGAGACCGAACTCTCTTAGTTTATCTTTGCTGACTTCAATAGATATTTCGTAACCTAAGCCACTATAGAACTCCGAGATATTGACCAAGGGTTGTTGCTGAATTTCATCGTGAATTTTCTTACCTAAATCTTTTAGCTCTTTAAAGGTTAAGTCACCATATAAGCTAATGTACATCACTTCTTGACGGTACTTGATTCGTTCAACTGTGGGTCTTTCCATGCCGTCTGGAAAGGTAGAAATGCTATCAATTTGTGATTTAACTTCTTCAAGAACAACTTGCGGATCGTAACTTTCATCGACTCGGAAATAGCCAGAAGAGCTGTTTCTGTTTGAATAGGTGATAACGCGATTTAAACCCTGAACCGTCTCTAACGCTTCTTCAATTTTAATAGTAATGCCTTCTTCCACTTCTTGTGGTGCAGCACCCGGATAAATCGCTCTGAACTCTAACCAGTTAATTTGAAATTGGGGAAACATTTGCTTACTAATGGTGTTTGCGGTTAGCAGCCCCCCAATAATAATAAATGCCATTAATAAGTTCGCGGCAACGCTGTTGCGAGCAAACCAAGCAATTAGACCTTTGTTAGTATCATCCATGATCTACTCCCTATTATCTGCGAGTTGGGCGGCAGTTAATGTTTCCGTTTCTTCTGGCACCTCTAGCTTGTCTTTAGGCAATGATAAAGCCATGCCATCGATTGGGTAGTCTAACGCTGAAGTGATAAGACGATCGCCCGCTGAAAGGCCGCTTGATACAATAACATTAGCACCATCTTGGCGGATGATGTCAATATTGACATAGCGTAATTTTGACTCGTCATCTAGTATTGCGACGCGGCCATTAGTCACTAAATAATTAGGAATAACACTCGCTTTCGCTACATCGACACCGATAATATTCGCATTTACATATGAGCCAAAACGAAGCGGTATTTTTTTATTGATACGACCATAAGGGTCTGTAATTTCAGCGACTAAATAACTCATACGGCTTTTGTTATCAATAACGCCTTCATTACGAGCAATTTTTGCTTGCCACATCGTTTCTTTGCCAGAAAAAGTACCTAATAACTCAACTTGTGAATTGTTACCTTGAGCTTTTAGAAACTGTAATTGATTATCTGCGACCGGTAAGCGCACTTCTGCAGTGGCTGTGCCCAATACTTTACCAATCTCTGAGCCGATATTGACGAATGAACCTAAACCTATATTACGCGACTCAATCATGGCATCGTAAGGTGCTCTAATTTCAGTTCGTTCTAAATTACGCTTGGCTCGCAATATTTTCGCCTCAGCCGCTTTGACATGGGCTAGTTCTTGCGCAAGTTGTGGTTTACGTAAACTCAACTCTGTCGGCGATGTATTAGTAATTTTCTTCCATTCCTCTTCGGCGACTTTACTTCTTGCCCTTTCAGTCTCCAAAGACGCGAGTGATGAAGCCAAAGTTGCTTGCGCATCAATAAGTGCGGCTTCGTAATCGCTTGGATCAATTTGCGCTAAAAGTTGGCCTTTCTCAACGAAACCGCCACGAAGAAAAGTATCTGATAGCTCAACAATTTGACCACCCACTTGAGCGACGATCAGGGTTTCATATTTAGGCGTTACAATGCCGTATGATTGTACTGATAATTGCATCGAATCGACCGTTACAGGAGATACTGCAACAATGGGCGTGTTATCTATTTTGGCTTTTTCTTCTGGCGGCTTTTTCATTGCTGAAAAGCCTACAAATGCTAGGACGCCGGCCGCTAATATAACGATAGGAACTATGATCTGTTTTTTCCGTGCCACTTTACTATCCTCAGTTTTATAGTCTTATAATTTGTTTTGTTTCAATAAGTTAACAATAGCTAAAATATTGGGAACAATTCGAAATGGTTTGTAACTGACTATTACAAGAAACACGCCGAAAGTTAGCATGACTAATAGAAAACTAATAAACAAAAATATAACCCAATAAAAACAATGATTTACGATTTATTTGAGTCTGCATGATAGAGTTTTGCTTTAGCGCTTAAGACAGTGAGAAAATAACCAGTTAGTTAAATTCACCACTTTTTAGACTTTTATGAATTTTTTTCGCAGATACAACCAAAATAGAAGAAACCATTTGATGAGCATAATAACACTAACCTCCACTATTGATGACTTGCTATTAGGTATAATGTTAATGACACCGCCTGCGTAAACTAGGAGCTGAGTATTTTCAATTAACTAAACTTTTACTCAGGCAGGTAGATAACAATCGAATTCATGCCAATGATGGCAAAGAACTTCGGTGATCAAGGCTTCCATACTATTATTTAATCAATGTCAATTATGTTGTTCGGTTATCCTTTAAGTCGCAAATACGTCAGCCCTGAGTTCGTTGATCCAATCAATAACGCTTAGCTAAGTTAACTGTAAAGCTTTGCAACAAGTTTTCACTTGTGGTTATAGTAAGTTAGATTATGATTAACTTTTCTAATGATGATAATTGTAAAGGTCACCATGCTGATTAAAATTCAACAGTTTTTAGCTTCTCTAACTCAAGTAGATTCCGAGCAAGAGCCCGTTCACAGTTTAGAAACGGCTTGTGCCGTGCTGTTATTTGAAGTGATGAAAGCTGATGGTTTACTTGCCGAAGAAGAGCAGCAGCATATGGCGACTGTATTAATGAGTGAGTTCGAGCTGTCACCGATAGAGGTGGATGATATTATTGAACAAGCGAACTATTTAAGTGAACACGCAACTGATTTTTTTCAATTTACCTCAACACTCAACGCTCACTACAGTATGGAGCAACGTGTAAAAATGGTTAAGCTGTTATGGCAATTAGCCTATGTTGATGGTGAATTGTCGAGTATTGAAGAACATATAATCCGTAAAATAGCTGATCTTTTACACTTGCGCCAAAGTGAATATATTCAAACTAAACTTTCTGTCGTCAAATCATTATCCAAATAACACGGACAGAATGTCTGATCTGAAGAAATAATGTCTCTTTGCTATTAATAGCCTAGTGTTATCAGTTAAAATACAGCCATCAATACTGATGTTATACCTAGATAAAGAGTTCACATGGCTGAAATTGGCAAGTTTAATACCCTTGATGTTATCGCACTAACTGAAAATGGTGCCTATTTGGATGGCGGAGAATTAGGTGAAATTTTACTCCCTAATCGCTATGTGCCTGAAAACTGCCAAGCTGAAGATAAAATCAACGCGTTTATCTATGCGGATTCTCTTGATCGTCTGGTCGCTACTACCGACAAGCCTCTGGTAGAAGTAGAGCAATTTGCGTCTCTTAAAGTGGTCCAAACTAACAAGCTTGGCGCGTTTTTAGATTGGGGTTTACCCAAAGACTTATTAGTGCCTAAAGTGCTGCAACATACGCCAATGGAAGTGGGTAAAAACTATTTAGTGCGCGTCTCTTTAGATCAAAGAACTGAGCGCTTGATCGCCTCGAGCAAATTAGATAAATACCTTGATATTTGGCCGGCTGAATATAAAGACGGTGAGCAAGTCGAGTTAATCATCGGTGGAAAAACGGACTTAGGTTATAAAGCGATTATCAATCACCAACACTGGGGCTTGATTTACGACAACGAAATCCATCAGAAAATCTTCGTCGGTCAAAAATTAACAGGCTATATTAAGAAAATGCGTGCTGATGGTCTAATCGACTTATCATTAGCTCGTACAGGCAAAAACAAGGTTATTGATTTTACTGATAAGTTTTTAGACTATTTGGTTAATCATGGCGGCACATGCCACCTTAATGATAAATCAAGCCCACAAGAAATCTCTCGCACCTTTGGTGTCAGTAAGAAAGCCTTTAAAGCGACGGTTGGACATCTGCTTAAACAAGGAAAGATCAGCATAGAAGCTGATGGTATTAAGATAAAATAGAACAAAAATAAAGCGTCAATGTTTGATAACAAACAATGACGCTTAACTTAACCCTAAATTGTATCTATTAAAAGCTCCCTCGAACCCCCACACTAATACCGCGTCCAGGTAACGGGGCAATGTCTTTTAAGAATGACGAATGCACTCGTGCATCCTCATCCGTTAAGTTTTGCCCTTTAACGAATACAACCGTGTCATCGCCTAAACCGTTCAGCCCAAGGTTGCTTAGGTAATAATTAAAGTTCGCATCTAGCATGGTATAGCTATCGGTGCTTGTTTCGTACTCGGCAATATCATCTTGTTCAAAATAATGGCTGACTGAAATTTCCGCGGCAAAGTTATCGCTTTGATAATTCAACTGACCGCCTACCCGCATAGGTGGAATACGAGGTAAGTTACCGCCATCGCTGAGTTCTGCTCTAATGAAATCAGTAAACAAAGTCGCTTTTAATGGTGAGCTCACTTGGTAAACGACTTCAGCTTCAAAGCCATACATATCGACATCGTCTTGCTGATAGATAAAGGCGGGTAAACCTTCTTCACCATGATCTTCGCCTTCATGCTCTTCATGATCATGCCCAGCTTCGATGAATAACCCGGTATCTTGTTGATAATAGTAATCTTTAATATGGTTATAAAAACCACTGATGACAAAGCCAAAGTCGCCTTCAAATTTGCGCCACGTCAGGTCAAAATTGTACGACGTTTCTATATCGGCATCTTGGTCGTTCAATTCTACATGCACTTCGCCTTCTTCAAGATGAAGTTCATACAATGCACCAATCTCAAATGTATTAGTGCCAATATGTGGACCGTATGCAAATAGCTCACTGCCCGAGGGTGCTCGCTGAGAAAAAGCCATCGACATGCCTAGGTTATAGCCTGCTTGATAATCCCAAACGAGTCCTAATGAGGCACTTACTGGTGTAAATGATTGTTTTTTAAAGTTTACTAAAGCTTCATCTTGCTCATGGTCATCATGGTCATCTTCAGCTAATTGACTGTCTGCATCTAGTTTTACATGCTCAATACGTGCACCTAACTGAACAAGCCAATCACCGAAATGCTTTTCCTCCAGCCATGCAAGGGCAATAGATTCAGTATCGGTTGGTGGCGTAAAGGCCTCCTCGCCTATCGCTTTAAAATCTGAACTTTTGTAATGTAAGGTCCATGCGCCATTGAAACCATTAATTTCTTGGTGATATAGATCGACACGCGCTTCAGCACTACGGTTTTTGAAACGCGTACCTGTCATGCCATTTTCAATTTCTTTATGATTGTAATCAGTGTATGCAAGTTTGGTTGCAATACGGCTAAAAAGATCATCATCAAGGCTTAAATCACTGATGACTTGATAACGGTTTTGCGCCATTTTAGCGGATACATTTTCATCTTCATCAGTGGCTTCCTCGATCATATCTTCATCATGCTCTTCATGATGACCATGACCCGGTATACCGTACTCTCGATCCATCCTTCCATACGAGAAGCCAACATAGCCATTGTCTAAGAGATAACTTGAGCCTAACGTGTAACCTGACGACTTAGAACTGCTGTTAGCGAGTTTACCTTCACCTTCATGATGTTCATCTTCTTCATGGTCATCGTGCTCTTGATCCGTTTCAAGTTCAGCAAGGCCAGGAATGTCGTAGTCATTTGAGTCTCGCCAATAGCCATCAAGATGAAAAGCAAATTGATCAACCCCTGTGTTTAGGTTAAATGAAGCTTCATCTTCATCGGCAACATCATTATGCTGAAGTTGCCATTCAATCATAGTATCTGTACTGGTTGGTACACGATTGTCGACGACATTAACTACACCACCAATCGCGCCGCTCCCATAAAATAAGGTTGCCGGCCCACGCAGCACTTCAATTTGAGTTGCCGTACTAGTTTCAGCAGAAACCACGTGATCGGCTCCTACGCGTGATGCGTCACCAACATCGAGTCCATTGTTCGTGATCAATACACGAGGGCCATCAAGGCCTCGTATAATAGGGCTGCTCGACACGGGGCCATAGTAACTTGAATGAACACCCACTTCGTTTTTAAGTGTTTCACCTAAGGTTGATGCTTGTTTCATCCTTAATTCATCTGCTGATAACACATTGACTGGCAGTGCCGATTCGATGGTGGATGAATGCAATGGTGTCGCGTGAACGTCAATAATTTCCATGACCGTAGGTTTCAGGACAACATCTATGGCGATATCTCCATCTTTAGTGATGGCTATTTTTTTATTGAAGTGATTAAAGTTATCAGCACTGACGTGAAGCTCTGTATTACCCTGGATAATGTTATTTATGCTGAAAAAACCATTTTCATCACTAAATACATGAGTTTGTTCTTGGTCTAGGTGAATTTCTGCATTGGCGATCGGTTGACCGTTAGTATCTAAAATTTGACCTGATATTTTTTGCGCCATGGCTGGCATTGATACCGCAATGGCAAGAGCCGCGGCGATCTTTGTTAAATTTTTTGGCATTGCTATAAACTCTACAATAAAGTCTGCGCTTGATAATCTTGCACAGCTATTTTTTAATCAATATGGCCGTTAAAGGCCTTTGTTTTAAGACAGTAAAGAGTTAAGCGATTTAGGGGGGCCACGAAGTAAAGGTAAAAAATAAGAGGGCTGATGTGCTTCAATTTGATTAGCGCGAGCGAACGCGACTCGGCTACTCAGATGTGAAAAGTAAGTGGTTAATTCAACATCGTCGAATCGGTCTATGGTGTTGTAACATAAATGACATTGTAGATCAGAATCTAACTGATATAAGGTATCAGTTGTCTCTACTTGATGCTGAGATAAAACATGGTTGCCACTATTAAATTCCAACCCATGATTGCTGTGAGCAATTAATGAACACAGCCATACTACCAATAATAATTGGCTCAGTAGTTTTCTGTGTGTGGGTTTGATTGACGAATTCATAATGAACAATAGTTAAATTTGATGCTGTGATAATATAACATTACATCGATATGCACAATCTATTGCGGCAACTGAACAAATTTTTGCGTCAAATGGTTGGTATAAGCTGCCGTTTGAAAAATAATTAACAAGGGCTGTACCATGGCACAACCCTTTGCTCATTCATCACTGATATTATTTCATGGACTTGATATAAATCTATAAGGTAAAGAAATCACTAAATACTTTATAAAGCTCGGTACCTTGATTAACACTAGCGGAAGCAAAATGCAGTATCGGTAGTACCTCATGATCGAGTGAAATGTAATGTAGCGCATCACCGTCACCATAATTGTCCATGCGCAGAATTCTTGCGAGCGGCTCACCCGCTTTTAAAGGCTTGCCAAATTCAGCTAAGTAATCAACCATGCCGCCCATCGGTGCATAAAAAGCTTTGTAGTCTTTTAAGTAACAGGCGTAGCGCGTCATTTGATCGGGGATAAAGGTTTCACCTGTTACCACGCCTTTATGCTGTAAGTAGCAGAGAATACTTTTTGCGTCAGTAAGCGCCACGTCTAAATCAATTTGCTCTTGCGAGCCTAACTCAACAGTAAAACTTTCTTTGTTAAAGTTTACTTGACGTCCTGAAGCTTCGAGTGCATTGGTTAAGTCCCACCAGGGACAAAACGTCGATTCATCTAACGCGCCATCAAATGCATTTGGAATCAGCAAGGTATGCTCAATGTTGAAATAGCTGGCGCTTGCTCGAGCATATTCTGGACAATATAAATGTTTGCTAGAAATAGGCCCGGTATGCAAATCAAGGACAATATCGGCTTGGTGCGCTAATTTTTGTAGTTGATAGGCGATACGTTGACCTGTGGTTAAACCAAAAATGTTATGGTCAAGTTGATTGTTAATATCTTGCAGTAAAAGTGCCTTAAAGCCTTGCTCAATGGCGTAGTCATCTTGCCCTGATAACTCGGCAACAGCTTGCTCAACCAATTGCGGGTTATTGTGATACATGCGATTCCAGTTCACGCCAGTGATAGGGTCGAATCGTCCTAAAGTGTATTCACCATTTTTATGATTGCAGCCGACAGGATTAGCATAAGGGACTAGGGTAATATCTGCATGTAAGTGTAAATTACCTAGTAGCTCTAATAGCTGATAAATAACTGCATTACCTTGAACTTCAGCGCCATGCATATTTGCTTGAATATAAACATTAGGAATAGGTGAGTTCTGTTCACTGCTTCCTCGACTATTGGTTGCGTTAAAACGGTAGACAGGCACAGTTAACTTCGCGCCACTAGCCATTTCACCGACATGCATTACTTCTTTGCTGACTTGATTTTTATATGATCTATTCATCAAACACTCATTATTAATAACTATCGCAAATACCAACTTGCGGGTTGTTGTGGTCTTATTGTCTGCAATTGTCCTTGCGCAAAACAGTATTCTGCGGCGATTTCATGGCACAAGAAAAACGGCATACTTTCTGTGAATCCATAAGCACCACATAAGCTAAAAACCAATTGGTCATCAACGTCGCAATCATTCGGCAAAGCTAATTCACCTAAGCTATCTAAACTGGTGCAGAGAGGACCATGAACATTAAAAACAGTCAGTTTAGCGCTTGTTTGCCTTAGCAGGCTAGCAGGAAAAGGCTGTTCCGTAATTGCAGGTCTTAATAAATGGTTAATGCCGGCAGCCAACACCAATTGTTGTTTATCAAAGTTTTCTTTTCGATCAATCACTGGCGACACGTAGTAACCACATTCAGCGACTGCATATCGGCCAAGTTCCAACCACAGCTCTTGTGCGTTGGCTTGGCTTTTAATCTCAGCTAAGTGTTCCATGGCTTGCTGCCAACAAATATTTTCACCGCTGCCCAAGTAATCAACGCCTAAGCCACCCCCTAAGTCGAGAATATCTAATGGCATACCTATGCTAGCGGCGAGTTCTACTAAAGGAGTGACCATCTGCTGCCACAGTTCAAACATTTTATCATTCGACAACATGTTGCCCCATTGAAAAATATGAAGCCCGCATAGATTGATATTCGAGTATTGCTCAGCATGAATAGATTGCCATTGATGACAGCCTAAACCAAAGGGGGTGGTGGTATTGCCACCGAGCGGATTTTTCTCGCCTTCTGGCCATTGCAACTGCACGCGCAATAAGGCATCAGGTTTGACTCCTGCATCTGCAGAGACTTCCTGTAACCATTTAAGCTGATTTAAACTTTCCAGAACAAATGTATTTACGCCTTGGTCTAAAAATCGACGTAATTGTTTTTTTGATTTCGCCGGCCCTGTATTGAGTATTCTTGATGGCGCGACTTGCTGGTTAAGCACATGCTCAAGTTCGCCCTGACTGGCGACATCGAAATTAATACCACTGTTAGCTACTGTTTTAATAATGGATGACAGTGGGTTAGCTTTAACTGCGTACCAAAGTTTCACCGTATTTTGGTCGGTCAAATGTGATAAATGCTGAGTTAGTTTATCCAAGTCATAAACGAAATAACCGGTTTCCTCTTGTTCATGTTCAGATAGCGCAGCTCTGAGTTCTGGTGATATAGAAAATTGAGCTTGAGCCATTATCTTAATACCGACTCTAACTCGAGTGAAGCATCGCTTTGTTCATCTCGATATTTTACGATTAACGCACAGGCCATATTCAAGCCTTGTTCTTTTGCCCAGTCACCTGCAATAGGGCGAGTACCTGGGATAACCACAGCACGCTCTGGTATGGGTTCGCCTTTTTCTAGACGACGCTGATTAACCAAGTCAAATACAGGGATTGAAGCAGACAGGGATACGCCGGGTGCTAACACTGCGCCTTTTTTAATCACAATACCTTCGACAACAACAACACCAGCGCCTAAAAAGGCATCGTCTTCAATAATAACCGGATTTGCACCGACAGGCTCAAGTACACCACCAATTTGTACCGCAGCAGATAAATGGACATTTTCACCGATTTGCGCGCATGAGCCAACTAAAGCATGACTATCAACCATGGTGCCTTTACCCACGTAGGCACCAACATTAATGTAAGCTGGTGGCATGATAATGACCCCAGGGGCAACATAAGCACCCGCTCTTACTGAAGAGCCACCAGGAACTAGCCTGACCGCATCGTCACGGGTGAAGGCTCGGGCTGGCAAGTTATGCTTATCGACAAAACCTTGATAAATCCCCGTAAATTCTTCATTTTCTCCTGCTTTGAATGCCGCCAAAATAGCCTGCTTCACTTCAATGTTGGCATGCCAGTTTCCTTGTTCATCTTGGGTTGCCGCTCTAACTTCTCCGCGCTCTAGTTGAGCTAATGTGTTTTGCCAGTTATTCATTTCGTTTCCTAAAATTTGGTACATGACACTGAATCTTTGAATTCAATATCGTTAAGTCGTGGTGATTTTTGTATGAGTGTTTATGCAGCAGAGTTAACCGCCAAGGATTGATGCCATCGAGTAATGTTCTGGTGTGCAATTTCCAGCTCATTGAGGCTAGTCAACTCAGCTTCAGCTAAAGGGGGGCGCAATGTAGCGCTTGCAAGGTCTTTATTTAATGACATCAGTATTTTAGCCGGTACGGGATTAGAGACAGAAAACAAAGACTGTGTTGCTTGATACCAAAGCGGAAAGAGTCCATCGACATCACCAGATAAGCACAAATTGACGTATGCTTGAGTGGCCTGTGGCCAAACATTGGCGCATACCGAAACTAACCCTTTAGCTCCTGCTGTCGCTAGGTAAGGCATTAAGCCATCTTCACCACTAAATAACTCAAGCTTAGAGCAGGCATGGCGGAATGCTAAAAATTTAGTAATGTCCCCGCTAGCTTCTTTAAGTGCCCAGCAGTTTTCATGATTTTGAAGTTCAGACAATACTTCGGGCAAGAGCTCTACGCCGCTTCGAGAAGGGACGTTGTATAGCATACATGGGTGTTTGGCTTGATTAAGCAAAGCTTCAAACCAGTGTTTTTGGCCGATAGGCCCAGGCTTAGCGTATACAGGAGCAGCTAACAAAAATGCATCGATGCTAAGCTCGTTGCATTGGTCAACCCAGTTAAGTTGTTCGGTAAGTTGATAGCCACCAACAGCGACCATCAACGGCACGGGCAGTGACAAACTGGAGACAAACTTAACCACTTTAAGCTGCTCTTGCGGGTTAAGAGCCAGTCCTTCTCCTGTGCTACCGAGTAATAATATGCCATTACCGGCCTTGGCTTGTTTAACAGCAATGTGTTTTAAGCTATTAAAGTCTATTTGCCCTGATGGTTCAAAAGGCGTAACTAATGCTGTCCAAAGCGAACAACGTAAATGGGAATGTTCAGATTCAATTTGATTCATTTCTCTCGAACTCACTTCGTTCGGAGAACTTTAAGGCATTTACGACTTACCTATAGCAAAGTAGCTAAAGGCTTTCGCAAAGGCCAGAAGCTCTCCACCTAATTGGTGACAGTTGGTAGGAATCAACCTACACAACCGACAAAAATACCATCAAAAATATTTTCATCTCGGCGTTATCCCCCTCATTATTCATCATCAGAGTTTGATCTCCTGTGTTTTACAACACGATGATAATTACCTGGCTAACGCGCCTCTTCTGACCCTTTTTCTTTAGGCTTGTGTCACTACGAATGAGTCATCACAAGGCTAGAAATAAGGAACACCGGTATTAAACGTTTTCTTGTAAAGTTTGTCAATAGACGTCTATACGTTTATTTTGAATGCACAAATTCGATTTTTATTAAAGCTCTATTTGGTTAGCGAGTTAAGTTCGCGTAAAATATAACGTGTTGTTGAATTTTCGCGATTAAAACGTTTTTTGTCTCGAATAAAATTTAACCACGAAAGATCAATGACACCTAAACTCTTGCTACATATACACGTTAGCTTCTGCACCGGAAATAAAATGGCTCTGTCAAACGTAAACCAAATACTGTTGAGAAATATTGATCTGCTTGAAAGTGAACGCCCATTATTGATTAATCTTGATGCTGATGAGTTGATCCCTGAATGGACGAGCCATTACCCAAATGCTCAGTTCACTTGCTTCAATAATAACTTTGCACAATACCAATCAATTAAACGTAAACAATTTTCACAGGTCAGCTCATTATTTGACTGTTACTATCGTGGCGCAACACAGCATGATTTAGTGGTTATTGCATTTCCGAAAAGTAAAGCAGAGCTTGGCTTTACTTTGGCGATGATTGCGCCATTTGTAAATGCAGACACTATGATACTGTTTGTCGGTGATAATAAGAGTGGTATAAAGTCTGTTGATAAGCAAAGCACAGATTTCATAGAATACTGCATCAAGCAAGATTCCGCCCGTCATTGCCTTCTCTTTTCAGGTAAATACACTAAATCTCAACAGTCTTTTTCAGTCAATGAGTGGTTCACTCATTATGAAGTGTCCATTGCTGGACACTCGATCAAAATAGCTGCATTGCCGGGCGTGTTTAGTCAGAAAGGTTTAGATAAAGGCACACAAGTATTATTAGATAACTTGCCAGATATAGTTGAAGGCAAAGTTTTAGATTTTGGTTGTGGTGCCGGCGTGATCAGTGCCACACTTGGCAAGATTTTTCCTGATTTACCAATGACTTTGGTTGATGTTAGTGCACTTGCCATTAGAAGTTCTGAAGAAACTTTACGCCTTAACGGATTAACCGGAACATGTATTGCGTCCGATGGTTTAAGTGAGGTCAAAGAAAGTTTCGATTGGATTGTCTCAAACCCACCTTTTCATCAGGGGTTAAAAACACATTATGCGGCCACGGAATTATTTTTATCAAATTGCGTTAAGCATATGACGAAAAAGGCTTCGTTACTTGTTGTGGCTAATAGTTTCTTAAAATATCAAAGTATTATGGAACAATCAGTAGGTTTTACTGTACACGTAGCCAAAGAAAATGGCTTTACTGTTTATCTAAGTCAGAAAAATTTAAAATAATTCTTAGACAAATATCACCATTAAGTTGAAATTACAGTACTTTTAAACAATTATCTAAGTACAGGATTAGAACTTGCACGCCATATATTAGGTAAAAATGCTAACAACAAATAAGATTGTTTCTCTCAAGCAGACTTTTGTGACCAACATTGTGGCGTTTGTCATCATAGTTTTTGGGTTGATAGCTGCTCTCTCTTACCATTTATGTATTTCTATAGTTGAAGGTCAATATAAGCTAGATATAAAAGAACAAGCTAGTAATACCAGTGTTACAGCCAAAACTTATTTACTCTCAGGAAACAGTGCTGGGCTGGAGAAAAAACTCAGCGAACTCAAAAGTATTCGATCTTTTAATACCATTCATATCTACCCTATTAACCTAGAATATGGAGCCATCTTTAGTAGCTATTACAAAGATTATACGGGCAGACAAGGTGTTCGCCGGATTTCATCTCAACTAAACAAGCAAGAAGAGTTAAAAGAGCCCAAAATCACGGGTAGTTTAATCGAATTAATTCAGCCAATTTTGGAAGATGATACGCCCATAGGGTACATTTATGTACAAATGGACGCTCAATCGTTAGTTTCTTTAAAAACAATGGTTTATCAGTGTGTAGCTCTAGGGTTTTTGGCTTTTGTTTTTGGCGCTTTGTTCATTGCACTGCGCTTACAGCGTAAGGTCTCTAGCGCAGTTAGTTCAATTGCTTCGACAGTTCAATTGGTATCCAATAAAAAGGCTTTTGACTTGAGGTGTGATGTTCAGAATTTTCAAGAATTTGAATTTCTTGCTCGTAATCTCAATACCATGTTAGCACGGACAGAAAAACACATGATAAAGCAAATTAATGCTGAGCAACAAGTCTTGAAATTGAACCATGAGCTAGAAGATAAAGTCAGTCAAAGAACGGAAGCCTTGAAGGAGTCAAATGAGGAATTGTTATCGACACTTGAAAAATTGCATCAATTCCAAGGTCAATTAGTCGAAAGCGAAAAAATGGCTTCATTAGGCGATATGGTCGCGGGTGTTGCTCACGAAGTTAATACGCCCATAGGTTTAGGTGTCACTGCGTCGACTTTATTGTCAGATAAATTAGATGAAATAAAAGAATGCTTCGAAGAAAAAACATTAAAAGCCAGTCAGCTGAAAAAATTTCTGAATGATGGACAGGAAAATGTTGCCATTATCTATAGGAACTTAAATAGAGCGGCAGATCTAATTTCTAGCTTTAAGAAAGTCGCTGTTGATCAGTCTAGCGAAGAAGACCGTAATTTTTTAGTATCTGAATTAATCGATGAAGTCGTGATGACACTTGCTCCCCAATTAAACACTAATTCTGCGACATTGGAAGTTAACTGTCCTGAAGGGCTTTTAATCACTAGTAAGCCAGGCCCTATCAACCAAATTCTGATTAACCTTATCGTTAATTCACTAAAACATGCATTTGACGATTTGGATAATGGCATTATCAATATCAACATTATGGTCTTAAGTGGACAACTTCATATTCAGTATAAGGATAATGGTAAAGGGGTTGATGCGTCAGTTAAAAACAGAATCTTTGATCCATTCATTACGACGAAGAGAGGTGAGGGGGGCAGTGGTTTAGGGCTGCATTTAGTCTACAACTTAGTGACGCAAGCTTTGGGTGGTAGTATTCAATTTGAAAGCACATCGGGTCACGGCGTTTGTTTCGACATAATTTTCCCCGTGATTTATCATGAAGCCGAGTAAATTCAACAAATAAATAGCCTGAAAGCCAATAAATTTAACTAGGTGAATTTAGGCTCCTATGTTTGTTATTTTTTGAAAACTTGGTATATTTTGTCACAAATAACTTATCACTTTAGCTGTTCTGGTAATACATTAATGGAATCACCCATGCACAAACCTCATATTCTCATCGTAGAAGATGAAGATGTAACACGGTTTAATTTACGTAGTCTATTTGAAGCCGAGGGCTATGATGTTTCAGAAGCTGTTGATGGCGATACCATGGAGCTACAGCTCCAGAAAAACAAAGTCAATCTCATGATTCTTGATATTAACTTACCAGGTAAAAATGGACTCATTTTAGCTCGAGAATTAAAAACCAATCGAGATTTAGGGCTGATATTTTTGACTGGTCGTGACAGTGATATTGATAAAATATTGGGTTTGGAAATAGGTGCCGACGATTACCTTACCAAGCCATTCAATCCAAGAGAATTGACGATTAGAGCGCGCAATATTCTAAATCGCTTGTCACTAAAGAAAACTGAAACAAGCCCATCAGTGGTTTATTTTAATGGTTGGCAGCTCGACAGCAACTCTCGTCAAATGACGTCCCCTGAAAACATCGTCATTTCAATTCCGCGTGGTGAATTTCGAGCGCTTAATCTGCTTATTGATAATGCAGGAGAAATTGTATCTCGCCAACAGCTGATTAAAGAGATGACGGGTCGAGACTTACGATCTAACGACAGAACCGTTGATGTGACGATTCGACGCTTACGCAAACACTTTGAATCATCTAAAGAAACTCCAGAGCTCATTAATACTATTCATGGAGAAGGTTACCGCTTTGTCGGTAAGGTAGGCTAAATAAGCTTTTATGCGCTAACCAATGTGGAAAATGCCTTAATAGCTTCTTCATTTAGCGCCTTCAACTCATCAACAAGCTGAGTTTTATCAGAAGTTGGTTCAGTCGACTTTTCAATATTGACTAGGTGAGCATGCACTTTTTTCATGCCGACACTCCCAGCAGCCCCTTTCATTTTATGGCAACGCTCATGCCATAGTTTTTGATCATCGATAGCCAAGGTTTGTTCAATTTCTTCGAGGTAAATTTTAGATTGAACTTCATACATATTTAGCATTTTTTTTACGATAGTTGAGCCCAAGTTGTCGAGATAGTCATTAATTAGTACGTGATCAATGATTAGGTTGTCGGTCGACACAGTAATACTCACTACTTTATATGGATGAAAGGCTAGATTAAACACAAAGGGACATGATGTAAAATGCCTTTTTAGCCAGTTTACACAATGAAAGCTGGCGACTCGCTTACTTTTATTGATTTTAGTGTGAATTTCGTTCAGAATAGCCGCCCTTTTTTAGTGGTGTTTATTGCTTTTTAGCGACGCTGATAAAAATAGAAGCTTTGCGCTCTTGAAAATGTAACTTCGAGGAGCAATTAACTTAACACTGAAGTACTTATATAGCGGAGTTGTAATGTCAACATCGATGCCAGATATCGCCAACCACACAACAGCCCAGACTGAAGGCAAACTGGACTGGGTCGGTATGAGTAATATCGAAATGCCCTTTATGGTGGCGTCTAAAGGCCAAGCTGAACGTATGGTATCAGCCTTTGTTGATGCATATGTTAATTTGAAAGAGCCACAAGCTAAAGGCATTCACATGTCTAGGCTGTATCTTCTACTCGATGAGCTTTCAAGTAACAATGTATTGAATTATCAAAGTTTAGTGAGTTTGTTAGATGGTTTCATCAGCAGCCACCAAGATCTTAGTGACAACGCGAAAGTACAATTATCTTTTGATTATCACTTGCGACGTAAGTCCTTAATTAGTGGAAAGTTAGGCTGGAAAGCCTACCCTGTGACGTTGACTGGTCGACTAGATAAAGGCCAGTTGGGTATCGAGTTAGCCATTGATGTACGTTATTCATCTACCTGCCCATGTTCTGCAGCGCTCGCCCGTCAATTAATTCAGCAAGCCTTTTTAGAGAAATTTGACGATACGAGTATCGACAAAGAAACTATTCATGAGTGGTTAGGCAGCACTGAAGGTATCGTTGCGACACCGCATAGTCAGCGCTCGGTCGCTGAAGTTAAAGTTAAGCTAAACGATCAAGTAGAAGACTTTCCGATAACCGACTTAGTTGATTTAATCGAGGAAGCTCTACAGACACCTGTTCAAGCAGCGGTTAAACGTGAAGACGAGCAAGAGTTTGCTCGGTTAAACGGGCAAAACTTAATGTTTTGTGAAGATGCTGCGCGTCGACTGCAACATGCGATGAACCTGGCTACAGAGTTCGATGATTTTTGGTTAAGAGTAAATCATCTTGAATCTTTGCATGCCCACGATGCCGTTAGTGTAACAACTAAAGGTGTTATTGGTGGTTATCAGCCATAAAGCGCACCAAAAGTTAGCATGCCCTAACTAATAATATAAAACGCCTGCACTGTTTGCAGGCGCTTTTTTTATCTTTAACTAATGTAT